>JGI24158J21664_10008840_pt1 | contig 13425 bp, 6 predicted proteins | sample Ectturendosymbi3_FD_21664 | JGI IMG/M metagenome (IMG submission 21664) | reverse complement strand
AAATGCCCGCGAGTGCGGGAAACCTTCAACGATTGATACAGGCGATTATTACGTCACACACGCATTGCGCACGTTTGAGACAACATGCAACGTACGGGCCCGCAACAACTTCGAATTTACATTTCAACTGATGACCGCTGGTTTGCTGAACGCTGAAGGATTTCAGAATTTAAAACACTGTATTAGGAGCAAGGGATTTTCAGAACGTCTACAAGCACTTTTGTATCCCACAGTTCTTGAAATCTCTGCGTTCAGTGTCAAGCTATAACATACCAACGGTGTCGGGTAGCAAGCATGTGGACAGAAGTCGAGTAGGGCGGTAAACTTGTGGATATTTGTTTGGTACGGATAATCGCATATTTTGGTAAATTGGCTATGCGATTAACCGGATTCGTCTGTACCTGATATGACATGAAATCGTTAAGAATAAAAAATGTGACGTGTAAGCCTGGAAGTCGTTGTGCTCACTGGAACTATGACTTTAACACGAAACCAACTGAAGGCTTTTTATTTCTTATTTCTTGTCAACTATTTTGCGTTTCTGTTCTTTCTCCTAACAACTGCATGCGCAGTAAGTGCGCTCTTTTCGCTTTGTATGAAGCTTGTTCAATGAACAGTGTTCATGGACGTGCAATGTCACGGAAACAACGAACCTCTACTTATTTCATTAAGTCTGTTGCTTTATAACTGTTCTCCTAAAAATCCACCCGATCAGGGCGGAATTACTGTGAAGTAATGGGTGATTATAAACGACTACTACTTTCAAAGATATTTACAAGACATTTCAAATTGGTGAAACTAATTTACCTAAATACAGACTTCTATTATATCCGTAAAACTGTCAGCTTTCTCTATTTGTAACAACTCAGCAATCTCACCAGATTTTTCGCTGAATATACGTGACGAAGTTTATGCCACTGATTTTCTAGCTACCTTCGGGTAAGTTTAACGCAACAAGATGCATAAAAAGCTGAAACAACCCTCATATCCATGAATGACAGAACAACTTACTGCAATTTCCTTTAATCAATACATGTATTTAGCGCCTAAAGTCACAATCACTCAAAGTAAAAGCAATAAAGGACAGATTTCAAACTTACTGCTATTCCGTTGTCATCGTATTCGTAAAACATGTTTGTGTCAGGATCACTGTCCACCATTGCTGGCCACCTGTACATAGAAACGTTCTTTAGAGGGTACCGTACCTTTGCTGAAGGAAAGATTTGAAAAAGATATTTAACGGACGCATTCTAGCTTTCCTTCTAGCATGCGTCCGCAGACTTGCGATTCGTGTTTTGAGAACGCTACGCCAGTGACTTAGGGCATACTCGTTGCTTTAGTGTGGTACTCTATTACACAAAAGGCCAAATGCTCACTTAAGTAGGTATCCAATCATCACCTCGTTGGCTACTGATAATTATGTGCACTTCATCGAGATTCTCTCCAGGCAATGTGTGAACGGCTTACCATTTGCTCAACACACTTTTTTTGACCAAACCTTTTCTTTCACCTCAACCAAAACTCTGGCTACGCCACTGCCTCAAAACCGAGGCTGTTAAAAACACCCGTTTTGTTTCTTTATTGAAGTATTTTTATTGCAAGTGGTGACGTATTGCATTCCATAGCATATACGTAGCAATAATCAAAGATGAGGTCTTACAAACTTTATGAGTAGAGTTAATCTGATCTTCCTTGTTTTGAAATTGACATTTGGCTTGCTGAATTTTAAATACCGTAATATTTACATTCGGCGAATATAATTTTTTGGTTTATAGAAACTGGATTGTTGTGAAAATGTTGTGTGTGACATATCAAAAAGGTATGGGAATTGCTGACAACATCCTAACACTAGGTACACTGTAATTGCAATAGTTGTTGTCTGAGCCTGCCAGCTGATCAAATGAGAAATCTAGGTGAAATGGTAATAAGTACTTTGGGGCTTAAATGTAAGTGTTTTGTGATCCAAAGAAGTAGCTTTCACCCGAGGCTTGTACCCAGGGGCGCAGCAAGAAAAATAATTTTGAGGCAAGGATTGACTACTTGAATAAATAATTGACTTTAGACATTCACGACAATTTCTTCTAAAGGTTCGGTAACTGTCGTCCGAAATTTGGGGGTTAGACAGTCCATTTTATTTGCATGGTCAATGAATAGACCAGGAGGTCATCGAGTCAGCTGAATATTATCGCGGTCATCGAGGAGCGAACGCGCCTTACTACAGCAGCTCACATGGCTGCGCCCCTGTTTGTGCCTTTCTACAATTTCTATAGTTCTATAGTCGCCAAACCTTTCTATAGTTGCCTACAATAGCAAATAAGTACAATCTGTCGTGATTTCTATATCAAGACAACATTATTTCTACGACTAAAGATAAAAATCGCCCACTACTTGAAATGACTAACGTTTTAGAATTGTTGCTGATCTGTTGAAAGTGTCTTTAAAGCTTTGCAACTATGAGTTTTGACTTACAGTTGACAAAAGCATGCTTTACGGATTCTTTCATTCCGGATAAAATGTGGTGGTATATTAGTGTTGTTGTAAAAAACAACTATATTTTTCTGGGTTGGGTAAAATTACAACAGAACAGCCCTGCTCAAAACCGTTCTTATAGTGGTCTCGGCATGTTAAGGAACGCATGTCAAGTAAAATTTGAAATCTCAACACAACAACTGTCATCTGGGCGCAGTGAGGTGTTAAGCGCCTTATGGGGAGCAGCGTTACCACAAATGTTTTCCTAAACATTCCCATAAGTTGAGCGTAAAATACCCAAAATTTCACAGAAATTCACTTGATTTTCCAAAAAGCAGTATGTTACTTTCATGTACCTTTTATAGAACAAAACAACAATAGAAGTGTGCTAAATCACACTTCAAAACCATTTTTTTCAAACTGTGAGACAGGTTTGCTATTGAATATGTCTAAAGCAATGATTACATTATAATACCATGTGATTATGTGAAACCAATGCAGACCAATAACTACATTTCTTACCACAGTATAATATATATTTCCGAAAACTGAATTACCATTAAGCTCTACTTTCATTCAAGCGTGATTAGGTTGTACTTTTTACACTCTTTACCGATGCTAAAAGATGCAACACTTTTCTAATGAGAAAAATATCTAATTTGATGTAGTTGTACACTATTCCTTTTCGTGGAACTGACAGTTAAATCACAACCTGATTTTCAAATCAGATGGAATGCGTGAACACAAATTTTCCCAGTTTTTCCCCAAAAACGCAATTTCCTTAAAAATTCCTTAGATTCCTCAAAACCCCAAGACTTTTCCTCAAAGGTTGCTGAAACTCCCAATCTAGAGGCAAGCTCCCCAGAAGTGGGTATGCTGTTGGGAAGTTAAGCAATCTCAAACTGTTCAAATAAATATCTGCAATTAACCTATTTGCAAGAATTAATTTTGTGTCGTGCAACCAGACGTATAAGGTAACCATATGTCGAACATTGCAAGGATTGTTATTGGCAACAGCTCGTTTCATTATGACGTAACAGTCTCATTATTACTATGCGCCAAGAAACAACGCTTTATGAAACTATTTTTACAGCGAAAAAAACAGGGCCGTAGAGCCAGAGCCCAAGCAAATTTGGACAATTACAACCGTAGATATTTCGCGGCCGGAGACATTTTTTAAATTCTGGCATCTTTTACGAGTTGCATGATTGCCGGATGTGCACATGAGTTTCCTACTATGTGTGTTGATCAGAGCTTCGGAAACTTGCTAGCACACGACCCCTCGATCCATCAAATATATCATTTCGCAACAAATCCATCTATGCTAGTCTAAGAATAGAAGAATACAAGCATTGCAGTGGCTTGCGGTTTTCACTGGACCAAACCATTTCGGAAGCAGATCTTGAGCCAAAAATTTTAATGCCTGAAGCCAGGGCCTGAAATTTGGGTTCCGGTTCCACAGCCCTAAAAAAACTGTGACACAACGCTGATTTGCACAAGCCTATTTCACGATCAAGAGAAAGCTTAGATCTTGAACGGACGTCATTAGATGATTTCAATGTTTGCACACTTCGGTGAAACGTTTTGATGCAGGGAGGATGGTAAAAAAGTTACGATCGTGTCAAGGGGCTGGATGTGGTCCGCGCCACTGGGTGCCGACCATTAACCCATGCATGCTCACCAAGCCGTGGCTTTCGGAACAATATAGGTCATTGCCGTTGCGCAAGCGTACTTTTGTGAACATGACAAACAACCACTTTTCAGGTTTTCATCAAACTTCAGTTCAAACAAGTTTATTGCAGCGTGTCGATGACATTCAAAATTTAGGAAAAACACATTGTTTCTCTGGCTAAAAATTGCGCAGAGAACGTAGAAGTGACGATGGTTTTCAATGTCTGCAATTTTTATTACACGCTTAAAGGTTTTCCACAATGTGGAGTCGCAGAAAGTTATGTAACAAGGTGCATTATCATTAAAATTACCTAGGAAACTTACATTCTTCAATATAACAGGTGTCGTCAGTTTTCGATTATCCTCCGGTATGCTAAAACGAACTACAGCTCTTACGCTAAGCAGCCGTTTTGACTCCAAGAAACATCAACGTCGGTGGAGACGAGGTGGATATCAACATAGACATCGTTCATTTCAAAATACTGTACTTCCGCTTGGCAGGCAGCATGCCGACAAATATTGCCAGGTGTAAATTTTTCAAAAAGCTTATGCTTCTTCGTATAGGGTGCACCAAATTTATCGAAGTTTTCCGTGGAAAGTTTGCACAGTCACGGTAAGCAAACACAGTTGAAGCAGTAGACAAGTTAGTACATTAATGTCATTGTTCCAGCTCAAGTACTGAAGTTGCAGGTACGGTATATTTGCCTACCACATTGACAGTTTTAACAACAACAGGTTATCTGTTAAACTTCTCCACTTCTAAAGAATCCTGAAACTAGTTTCCTAATATAGTAGCGTTCAGAAAACGGCATGAGCAAGTGTCGCAAATTTCTTTAATTCTCTAGCGACAACCAGCCATGGCGATATCGCCCCATTGCCCGAAGTAAAAAAAATAAAATCGTTCGATATTACATTGCACAAATATGAAAGCTCGTAAACACAACGTAAGCAATACGTACGCCGGATATCCTGCCATCTTGGCCCATACAAGCGATCCAGCATTATACTCGGAATAAACAAAAAAATCTTGAGATCCAGCAAGATTTGCAGTCCAATCGAATTCAGGTGATGAGCAGCTTTAAAAATACAGTAGTAAAATGCAGTAAATAATGTGCAAAATGTCACTTATATGACTCCTGCCTACTAAAAAGGACGAAATGAAATCTACATTACGGTGAAATAGGTAAAGACATTACAATATCTTTGAGCGCAAATGGACTTTCATCTATGGACCGTAAATGATACTCCAGCAATACACTTCTGTGTTAAATCTCTATGAACCACAGATATAAAACAGCAATATAAAACAATGCAGGCGTGGGACTCAAAGGTAGTCACAAAAGGTTGTGCATAGAGAAATCGATTTTTAGGTTTTCTGGGTCAACTTCTTCGCCAGTCAGCTAAAGGACTGTTTTATGCTCCGCGTAAGGGCTGCTGCAAGGTTTGTGTCGGAGCCAGTTGCTATAAAACTAAAACAATTCTCAAACACCTTGTAGGGAAAGACGTGCAAACGGTAAGCTAACAGTTCCGCTTGGGCTTTGAACTCCTGCCCTGATGTTTCTTATTCAACAAAGCGCTAAAGAATGAGACTACTATGATGGGATACTCAGATGCTAAAAGATAATTCGCACTATTTTTCAGTGCAGTATTTTAAGAAAAATAGTACTTTCGCCACTAGTCCTTGGCGATACAACTTGCTAGCGAATCAAGTGGAACACAGAGGTTCATAGGTGTGGCTTAATCAGGCAACCCCCTTTACACTCAGCACTATGCGCTAACATTGACGTTAAAATACTTTAGAATCTTTTTTAACCTGCAGCACGAAGAGGTGTTAGATTATTAAGCAGTCTGCTTATTTGCCACATTTCTACACAAAGCCGAAATGAACTCATTTTTATCGATAGGATACAAAAACCCTCCCCAACTCCCAAATTTAAGACGCACCACGTGCTGTTGACTAATTCTAATGTGTTCTTGCGAACCAGTAATAATGAAGCAGACAGACCACATTAGAACGGTTTTCTGCGCACAAGCAGAAAACACATTCAATTGCAGCAAAGTTTGACAGCAGCATTCGCAACCGCACGGAAACAAGTGCTCGGCGTTGATGGGTGCGTGCAAGGAAACGGTTAACGTGCGGCGCTGCATTGACTCACCACCAGTGCAGCATTCACTGCAAAAGCAGCAGCGCGGCACACGGCGCAAGCAAGCGGAAGTGGGGGCCGACAGACCACACTGAATGTGGCGCGCCAATGGCAGCAGCACGCGTGAACTGTTTCCTTGCAAACAATCATCAACGCTGAGCACGAAGCTGGACAGGAGAACCGTTTTTCCAGTCTTCGGTATGACCGACGAGGAATTGAACTCAGACTACCAGCTTTGGTGACGAGTGCTCAATCATCCGTACTGTTGCAACCACTCCGCTGGCGTTGCGCTGAATGCGCGGTTCACCACGAACGGAATGTGCTCGAAGAAAAACACGATATATATGTAGCGTGAACAAGCAATAAAAGAGTGATCGTAGCGTGGAAGTTCTGCCGATACTAACATGTGAACGATTGAACGTAATGACCAGCGTACGCGCAGAGTGATCACCGCGTGTGATCTCTATTGTTGCTTGCTGCCACAGTGCGAAGCTTTGCGCATATGCCGCTCGGGCTTTCCGATCGCAATAGTACCATTTCAAGTAGATGTTTGAGAGGGTTAATTTTAGAGTGGCCTTCTCTGCAGTCTCGTCGCTTGGCCCTCCCCCCTCAAACAAAGTTTCAAGCCGCCCTCAAATTGAAAAAGCCCGGATAGTCCTCCCTATTTTGTACTGCATATTCGTAGCATCAAGATACTTTAGTGCTTCCAAACAAATTTACACAAGATTTGCGCAGTCTGCTGTTCAGACAGAAAGATGAAGTTAATGGTGTATTAGAAGAGTTTGTCACTGCTAGCAATAATTTAGCAATCACTGCTAAGCTTGCCCCGACAAGAGTAGTGCAGTCGATCGATTACGGTTGTTAACATTTACAGCCTATTTGAGATATAAAATGGCATTAATCTAAACATGTGCCATGCACCAAGAGATCAATAAATATAGACATCAGAAAGGTATATGAAAGCGTATTTCGGCTAGTGAAAAGTCCGATGCGCTGATGGTAAAGTTTAATTAAAGAACACGTTTTCATTGCGGTACACTGCTTTGACCAGCCTCAGATTTGTTCTTTCGGCAACAGTGTCTTCACCACTGAACGATAGGTTTGAATTGGTTTCTTGCAAATTTTTGTTAACATTTGCTCGTCATTACGACATCTCTAAATGATCGCCGTCAAAAAAACAGTGATTACGATCTAAACCCTGTTGTTAAGCTCGTTCAAAATATAATAGTTGCAAGCTATGAGCCTAATGATGGGTTTTTGTGGGGAAAATATTTAATGAATTCATAACTAATTTACCCGCAATGTGAATCACAGTTTACAAATACTATGCTGTAAATTCAATGAGAATTATCAGAAAGTCAAGACCCCTGCAGAAGCGTCCTCTATTGAAGATTTTCTGGCGACGGTTCTGCTGCTTCAATGGTGTTTCTTTTTGTCATGGGTTAAAATGTCTGCAGGAAAAGATACAATTTTGGCTAGCAAAATCATTGCAGGAAAATTCACATCAAAGATAGATAGCGTTAAAATTAGGGTTGGAATTGAATACTTTTTCTGTGACTCATTCCTTTCACTTGTTCCAGTGACTGTATTTTTTATTTGTGTATTTGTTTCAGACACATGGTCCATCACAAGGGTTATCGACTAACATAACCGCACAAGGCACTATGACTTTACCACCTGCATGCGACTTTTTGTATGTAGTTATTCTGTGTGAGTAGGTACATGAAAATTTCAGAAGTCGCACCGATACAGTATTCGTGTAATTGCAGCCGCTTTCGGCACTTTGCTATGTGAGGACGCGATCATTATGCATCAGGGCTGTGGAACCAAAACACAAATTTCAGGCTCAGGCATCTGTATTCTTTGGTTCCATCTCGAACATCTAAAAATTTCTGGTTCCAGCTCCAAAATGGTTTGGTCCATTGAATACTGAACACCAGTGGATTATTTGTACAACTCGTTTGCCCCAAAACTAGGGCAGTGGGACCGGATTTTAAATTTAGGCTCCATCTTAAAGTTTTTGGCTCCGGCTCCAATCATCCAAAATCACTTGAACTCGGGCCTGCACAAGGCCTAAACCGATGCCGCTAGATCGGGCCTAGCGCCATGTGTTAGGGCAGACTGTTTAACTTATTGGATGATCCGTTTCGGTAGAATAAGCTTACTACTACAACCATTTTTAATCCTCAGATTGTTATCAAACGAAGGCATTTAGGATATGTTGTTTCAGCGGGGTGGCAAAAACAGCGTTGCTTCAGTCGGATTTAATTCATAAAAACTAGTTCCTCAACGCTGCGCTTAATTGCAAAACAATGGCCAAAGGCGTGCTTGTTGAGCTTCGTCCAAGCGCTCTTGTAAGAAACTTTTATCAACTATCACTTCAGCATAATGATTGATAAACACCATGAAATAAGCGCCATGATTCATAAGTTCGGTTAAGCAGATAGTGGTTAATAGGTCCTCTTAGGATGTAGCCTAGTGGTGAAAGCATTCGCTTCGAATTTCGGAAACACCCAGTGGAGACCAGTTGATCCATCCACCTGAGCTCTAGAATTGAGTCAAACCACAGTTAAATTGTAAAAAAAACAGTACCTTTCACGCCTTTTCGGGTTTGAGATAGCCCTCTCTCACGAAATCCAGTGTCATGATCAGCCACCAAAAAACATTAGAGAGCTGTGCATAGACACAATTCTGCATCAACTGTAATCTAATCCAGGGTGGGCAATTACTTTAGCTCGGGGGCCACTTTGAGAAGGCCACGCTCAGCGGAGGGCTGTACCCTCTAATGCAGTGGTTCTCAACCCTTTTTTTACTTCGTACCACTTGGAAGTTCCACGTTAACCCTGCGTACCAACAATTACTGAAGAACTCAAGAATTTATTCGCATTACTAATACCGTTTCACATTTCAGCGAGGCAATATTTAGTGAGAAGGCTGCAATTGTTTCTTCTAGACTAGCTGATCTATGCGGGATTCGACCGAGCTTAAAGCACATCGGAAATCATGTCCAGGAGCATCAAGGCAATTGCGGCTCTTAGTTTTGATACTCAATCAAGGCAGAGAAACCCTGCTCACATTCCCATGTACTGGGGAATACAAAAAGCTGCTGAATAGCTTTTCGTGCCAAACTCGAATATGTAGAGGACATGTTCAGCCAAAAATTTATTGCAGAGCATTCCTTGTGCATGGTTTTCGCTGATGCATCGGATTGGATATCAATGATATCTTCTTGTTCGCCTGTTCCTAAAGGTAGAAGGGATGGATTAACGGGGAATGTATTTGTGATGTATGCACAAAAGTTTTATGGCTGGAAAGTAATGCATCGATTCGGTTTTGAGCTGTTTCAGATGACAATCTTCACACAGTTTTTCAGTAGGTTGTCATGGAAGAGAGGATAAAATTTGAACATTCCGAACTGTCTGCTATCCAAGTTTTTCACCCAGATGTCCAGTTTCCGAACAAATGCTTCCAACTTGGAAATAAAATCTGGAACAAAGCTGTTCGGTCCTTGGAAAAATAAGTTTTTACTGAAAAATGCAAGCAACTCATGTTTCAGTTCAAATACTCGCCTAGTCGTATTCCCTCATGAAAGCCATCGCACCTCTGTATGGTAAAGTAGGCATTTGTGCACTGAACCAAGATCTTCACATAGCCTTGCAAATAGCCGTGTATGTAACGCTGACGATTTCACGACATTTACCACCTTGATGATTCGGTTCAAGCATGATAACAATTCTGGCAGCAGTGTCTTAGGACTAGCAGCGAATCCGTGTATAAAACAGCGAACGAAAGTGGCATTTGGAGACAGTTTTTAAATAAGCTTGAAACCCTTATTTTTGACCAAGCATTTAGGGGGCGCCATCAGTTGTGCATCCAACTAACTTTCCCCATTCTAAATCATTTTCCTTGAAGTATTTATCCAAAAGATTGAAAATATCTTTTCCTCTTGTTGTGTCAGGTAGCTCTTCGCTAACCAGTAGTCCAGTTTTCACATTGTTATCTTGAATGTATCTTCCATAAACGAGTAATTGGCAATAATTAGTGACGGCCGTCGATTCGTCAACCTGAATAGCAAAGCCAAATTTTGAAGCTTTAATTCCCTCTGTCACTTGATCAGCAATATCAACAGGCATTTCTCTGATTCGGCGCTTTACGGTGCCGTTCGAAAGCGACACGCTATCCAACTTCGCAACATCTTTCTCTCCAATCGGATTCTGGACAAGTATTTTTGCTGATGACAAGACAAGCGACTCAGCTATGGTATGAGCCTTCATATTTTAGGTCACTAAAAGGGAAACTTCATATGATGCTTTAACAATCCCTGCCATCATTTTGTAGTTCTGGCCAGTCTGATCTAAGCGTTGCATCTTCACATTCTCACCAAGTCTCTCAAATTAGCTCTCATTTTTATCCTTCTTATCAGGATGGGTCTACTCGAGATGACGTAAGCCAACTTGGCTTCATGGCTCCATTCGAAAGGGTTTTCAAACAGACCACGCATTGTGGCAGATATTCTCCTCGGTGTAGGTTAGCGATAAAACCATACTTAATGTATTCAGGGTTATATTTTCGCTTCGATATATTTGCACAAAGTTTAGTGGAATAAACCCTGCTAAATATTTATCCTAAAATTGCAATAAAAATTGTTAGCAGACCGATCACTATCAATTTTTTTGAATGTCAAAAACTGTAAAAACCTGTTTCACGCTTGCCGATCATCAAAGGGGATGACCTCATTCAACTTGAATTAGGTTGCCATCAACCTTATCTGTCTGCTGATTGTTAGTTATACCTTTCTCAGATCTACCTGTCACTGAGCTCTCGTATTAACCAATTCCGCCCAAAGGTTAAAAAAAAGTAGCGAAGCATTTACTGTCCTATCAGCTCATCTACAATACTGTTACATAATATCTATTACGCTGAATCGCATTCTCAGTTGACATTCGCTATCAGGATTCACTATAATTGTTTTCTATCAGTCCTAGCTATTCACTCCGTTATCAGTTCGCTCGCGGCTAAATTGATTTGATATTGCTTCCATTACGCTTTATATGCTGTATATATCATCGCTCAATGAAGTTTTTGAGAATTGCTCGGTCAGTGCAGTAGGTCCATGGACAGAAGTACGTTTTTTCGAAAAATAATCCGCATTATCGATGACCCATAAAATATATAACAATGCTTTCTGAACATAACGATAGTTGAAAACGTTTGCATCCACATGAAGCATCACTTTGCCTGAACAGATTTTAAAACAAAGGCTGAACGTATTTATAGTAGGTTAGCTATTGTGTTCAGCCACAGCTTTTAATAACAAAATATTAGTTGAACATTTTGTCGAGTTTTACTTCGCACTACCTGAAACAAACTACTGCGTACCACCTGAAAATGTGTCACGTACCACAGGTTGAGAAACACTGCTCTAATGGAAATAGAAGCAAGTCTCGGTTCAAGTAAGCTTTTGCACTGATATTTACTTTAAGTGGGAGGAATTTTCAGCTTTTCCCTAATTGCTTCCGCGAGCCGCTGAAAACGCTGTGGCGGGCCACATATGGCCCGCGGGGCGCTAATTGCCCAACCCTGATTAATTTAATACCTTCTGCTTGGTATGTACTCAATAAACCAGCGCAGTTCCGCTCACTGTGAATCAGTAAAAATTGGCGTAATCTGTACTTCGTCTACCTCGGTGTACCTATGCTTATCCTTCCATCTTTTGTAATATAGTAGGTGTTCCAATCGCTAACTTTTTAAGAACTTTAGAAGCATCACCTGTTTTGCTTTTCATCTGGATTCATGGAACAGGTCCAGTAATCTGGTAAGATACTTGGATCTGCCAACTCCGGCAAAAACCTCCACTTGAGACAGTTTTTGGCACAACATTGCACCCAAATACCTGTGAAAGCGCGAAGAAAATATGTTATGCGTTTTTCCCCCAGCCAGTGCAGGCAAGGCGGACCGATAAATTGTAATTCCTTGAGGTCAGGGGTCGGGACGCATTTTGGCTAAGGGAACTATGAAACCTACATATTTTTAATTCTATTTCCGTGAGAGCCATATAATATTTTTCAACACTTAATGCAACTGACTTACTAACTAGCGTGTGCATGTTTAAGCAAAATCAACAATTCAAACAATGGAAAATGTCTGAATTTTCTCTTTAATAACATGCTTCTTACTGTTAACGCGACTTCTGGTGATGCATGGTGTTGCTGATGGCTTTGTAGTCTGGTAGATGGAAAATTACGGAAGAAGTTTCATTCGTAACAATCGTGCTAAGGTAACATCAAGCGCGAGCCATAGGTTCCCGACCCCTGCTTTAGGTTATGTAAAACCAATACCATTTATTGACAAGTTGCTCTTTTAGAGTTTCGCTGATGCATTTCAGAAGTCATTGAAACGATAAAAACCACAGCATACAAGCAAGACACTGGGGGAATTCATTTGTGCAAAAATAACATTCCCATAAAGCTACGCACAAAATTTATTTTAGCAAATGTAGCTGCGCGAAAACATAACTTGCACGAAAATAATAATTATACTTAAGATTTATAATCCTACACCTTGTATGCTTGGTAAATCATACCGTACGTGCCAGGCATCTATGGAAATCAGAGAAACGAAAGCATCAGCCATTTTTATATCTTGCTATGTGTTACGAACCTTTAGCAAGGAACTTTTTCTTTGGTTTTCCTACGGTTTCATCGGACTTTCGTTTTTTATTGTCGCTGTCTTGTTGGCTTTTTTTCTTCCCTTCTTGGAAACCATCATTATGTTTTCCTATCACAACTGGCATTATCATGCAATTTACCAAAAAAACGTACAAAACCTTGTGCAGCGTGCGGTTGGTTTCCCGCTGCCTGTTGTGCCAACTGTGTAGTGTAGGACGAGCGGATCACAAGGAAGCATTTGAATTTCGACACGATTCCTCATACCATAAAAATCAGTTTATTTTCCTGGTGGATATACGTGTAAATGCGAAAGATTTTTGTGTAAACAGCACAGCGTTTGCCTGCAATGCAAAGTTGACCAGCCTCGTACTACTAGCAACAGCGCAGATGCAGATCTACACATTTTCTGACTGTTTTCACCGCAACTTAAGATCCACTTTTAACAATTACCGAACAATGTCAACTTTTACGAT
>JGI24158J21664_10008838_pt1 | contig 13428 bp, 9 predicted proteins | sample Ectturendosymbi3_FD_21664 | JGI IMG/M metagenome (IMG submission 21664) | reverse complement strand
AGTTCTATTGCTATGCACAGAAGATGATAACAGTTGTTATCGAAACGTTTGCAAGATGTCAGCTGTATCGTTTGCTTTGGCCGTAGTATTTATTATAAGGCAATGCACAACGATTTTACAACTACCACGTCACAGGCAATAGCGCCACTGACAGGGGGCAGAGGTGCGAACCGCCGCACCCGGGAAGCTCAATGTAAAAACTGGGCCCCCACTTAGCGTATTTAGTATTATTTTGGTTTTCAGTTGGTTGTGTTTTTTACGTTTTTCGCAGAGTTTTCCGGTGATTACAGGTTTAATATATAGACATCCACATCCGAATTCACTATGATTTCTCAAGTATTTTTCTGAGTGTTGGCTAGTGGGCCCTTTGAGGTAAGTTTTCTACCCTGACTCCAACCTTTAGTTACGCCACTGGTCACAGGTGTACAAACACTTATCAAGCGCAATATATAGTGCGCATGGTTGATTGATGAAAGAGAAGCATGTAGCCGCCCAATATGATGATAAACTGGAACTAGTGTGGCGAATGACATTTACAATTTTTGCCTTCACTAGTCAAGCTGCAGGGCAAATTTAAGTGTCCTTTACGCTTATGAGCCTGAACTTAGAAGTAGTGTTTTTTTCTACCTATTTACGCTCACGAGCAAGCAAAACACAATGAAAGTTTGGTGGAGCTGCAAATGATAAAAGCACTTGCACGACCGACAAATAATGCGGAACAATTTTGTGGACAAAGGAAAGGAGGCAAATATAAGTGTGAACACCTCACAAAGTTTTGGGTTGGTTTGCATGAAATTTCTGGCTTCAACGGGTTTAACCTCTCATCTTTGGCATTTGTTTCAATGAGGTAGAGCTAATTTTTTTTGATAGTATGTAACCTATGTTTAAATCTGCCATGGAGCAAAAATGCAGGCCTTTGTCAAAATGATGATGACCCGCGGCCGGAACCAACCAAGAGCTTTGCAAAACAGAAGGATCTTTCGAGAATTGAACAACGTTACGTTGGCTGAACTGCCCTCAAAGTTAATGCGACGGACACACGTCTTGACCTGTACATTGCGAGTTGAATCACTACACACCTTGTTTGCAACAGCTGTAGATCTATATTGCAGTCTTAACTGGCACTACTAAAAACCAAGTTCCATCCATAAAAAATGGGACATGGCGGAGCGCAGATATAACGCTGAACACGGTGGATAATTTGAGGAAATTCATCGTTCGTTCAAACGAGATAGTTGTTTGCTAACAATCAAATTTATAAGGCGTTTTTCAATACTCGCAGCGCAAAGAGTATCTGGCAAAATTGAACAACCTGCCGAAACACCATGGCGCGGGGCCCAATGCAGCCGCATCGGTTGCATCGGCTTAAGGCCAGCCCTGCGCATCGGCCGTCGAGCGCGTGACCAAGGACCGCGATGGGGATTTAGGACAAGGGACCCATTGCAAAAATTTACGACAGTCGCCCTCATCAGCTATCCAAACGTGGCGGCCTCACGTTGCGCCTGCTATGCGTCTTGGGAGGCAAAATGAGACCGCGTAGAGTGCTTGTACTCTGCGAGACTTGAAAATGACGCGATAACGGCAATCTTGCCCTTAGCTAGTGATTAAAAGTTGGAACATCACTTCAATCACAGGCAAAGACCACCAAATAGTCGAGGAGGCCAAACGATATTCCCCGGATTTTGTTCGTATCTCTTCAAATAAGCGTCGTTGTTCTAACACTGTAGAGCTGGACGATGGGCGGAAACTTCTACTCTGGCGTTGAGCCATCAAAATTTGCCCAAACTGTGGTGGGGATACCTATAATCCCTCAGTTGGCAAGTTGTGATGATGAATGTATCCCTCTAAGATAAAAGGGTGAGCATGTTGAGGTTGAAGTTGCTAGACCCCTCCCTGTGTTTCATACAAGTATACACCCCAAAATCAACTGCACTGTACACGAAGTTCGTGGAAGAAACTAGTGGCAAGTAGGGTTAAAGCTAACCAATACACGATCCTTTAGTGAGACTCCAATGTACACGCTAGAAACGATGCTGGTGTATGGAGGGGTGTAATTGGCCAGCAGGGTGATACTGACGTAATGATAACAGAATGCTTCTGCTGCAACTGTTCTGTAGCAACGCACTGTGCATCATGAACACTTTCTTCCAACACAGAAATTTGCACAAGTACACCTGGTCGTTGTGTCAACGGTCATTCATTGATTTCTGCTCTTGCAGTTTCCCGTATCGCTTTGAGCTACTGGGGCCAACAAAAGAGAGAATCGCAAGTACGGGGCTTACTAACAGGGTAAAGCAAACAACAACAGTAGAGATCATATACCATATTTCCCCTGCTAATACCAGGTTGAACGTTTATATAGGATTATATACATTTAGACCTTGAGCTTGTGGTGACTGTCATAGTGACGTTTGCTCTTGAGTACAAATCTACTGGTGGCAAATTTTGAACAATTGGCGCCATCGTACGACCACCACATTGCATAGGTTCAGGTGACCTGTTCCAATTAATGTGTTGAACATCCGTGTCAAAAGGGTACAACTATCGACCGATCACCACTTGGTTGTCTGCAACTTACATCTTGAAAGCCCAACAGCGCATTCACCAACGTGTAAGACTAAGAGGTTCCACCTAATAAAGTGGGAGGCCCTGGCGAACAAACAGGTAAGAAGGACCATTGCAGACATCGCATTGCACTTGTTAGGAGAGCTTGCTGAATGCACAGCGGACGCGAAGCTGGAGTGGCAACTGTACAAAGCAGCTGTGGCTTCATCTGCTTCTCGATTACGCGGCCGTTTGGTGTGACGAATAATGGCCAAAAGTAACCTCGTGGAATCAGGAGGTGAAAGGCTCTGTTCGAGCAAAGAAAGTATAACCTACAAGGTATGACTTCATAACAAAGCCGAATCTTCTTTGCTTGCACGATACACTGAGGCGTGAAAGTCCACAGCCTTCACGGTGAAAAAGACCAAAATCCAATCTTGCGATAATTTCAGTCATAAACTACGCTCCAACCACACCAACAAAGTATTAAGGCAAACCACTCGGCGTTTCCACGGCAAAAATACATTGCTAGATCCACCAAAGACCTAAATGGTGTTTTACTTAGCAACGAGGAGGACATCCTTGGCAGATGGAGAGAGTATTTCGAAGATCTTTTGAACCCAATCACTCTCACACCATCGGAAATACAGGATGTACATGTATGTTTGGGGATGAAAAATACCATTACTGCATCCGAAGTCGCCTTAGCTGTCAACATACTGAAAACTGGGAAGGCTGCAGACTGCGATGAAATCCAACCTGTAATGCTCAAAGCCTTGAGCAGTAAAAGTTCTTGCGATGAAATCAGACCTGAAATGCTCAAAGCCTTGAGCAATTAAGGAGTTCTTTGGTTGACTCGTGTGTATCAAGGTTATTCCTTGTGTTCTGGAAGGGCATCGAAAAGTTTTAAACTGGTATGATCATCCCCGTACATAAGAAGGGAGACAGGAAAGAATGCATTAACCACCAGGGCATCTCTCTCATTTTCCTCCCTGGAAAAGTGTATGCAAGTGCCTTGAAAAAATGCCTCGAAATAATTGAATCAAAGCTGGAGGATACCCAGTGTGGATTTCGTTCTGGCCGTAGAACTACAGACCAAAGTTTTACTCTCCAACAAATTTTCGATAAATATATTTTAGCAGTATGCCAAAGATGTCTACATATGTTTTGTCGACCTCAAGAAAGCATACGACCGGGTCCCTCGTTATAAGAATCGGGGGGTGTTGCGATAGTGTGGTTTTGACGGCCCCCTGTTACTGGCCGTCCTGTATGTATGAAGTGGATAGACAGTCACATAGCCAAGTAAACGTGGATCTCACTGTTGGAAGCTGCAGAATCGACCACATGCTTTTCGCGGACGATTTGATAGTGCATTCTCTGAACAGGGTTTTCAACATGTGACTTATTCGGTTTCCAGCTGCGTGCGACCAAGCTGGAATGAAAATTAGCAGTGAAAGAAACGAAGTACAGCACTTTGTCTTTTCAGAAACCCAAGTCTTTTCAACGAAAGTAGAGAGTAATACTGTATTTTGGGATATCTACTTGTTCAAGCAGAATTAATTTTCTCTTTTAAAGTAATTTTACTTTTATGTAACTTGATATCTTTGTCAACCTGTTGCAGGTGTTACATCACAAGTTGAACACTTACGTGATTTTCAGAGTTGTACTTCCGCATTATTGTATTGTTATAAGAATAGCACACAATGATTAGAACATGCATTTCATAAATTATTGGTGATCTTTGTTTCTTGCTGTCTCGATGTCTATTGGCCCATTGGAATAGGTGCTCATATTTTCTCCTAAACCGCGTGTTAAAAGCATTCCTAGCATAAGTCCTACAACCAGTGGCGTAACTACAGGTTTGTACCAGAGGGGTCAAGCTTAGCTGAAGGGGATCACTAACCAACACTCCGAAAAAAAGTTAAGAAATGACAGTAAATCCGGATATCGTGGATGACTCTACCAGCTAAAAAAACAAGACACCCCGAAAAACACAAAAAAAACAACGTGCTGAAAAACCAAAAGAATGCAAAATATCAGAATGTATGTTGAACGGACCCAGTTTTTATATTTAGCTTGCCAGGGGAGGAGGCTTGCCCTCCNGGCCCTCTTCAGTCATGCCACTGCCTATAACTTGAAACGCACCTGCTTCTGTTTAAAATTTTTTAAATATAGTGAAGTTAAATGACCACTGAATATAATCGCCAGGTATGGTGTGTAGTTTTGTATAATCGCCAGTAGTGTGTAACTAAATGAAACCACGCTAAACAATTACAGGATGCCTGAAAAGTACCCCAGTAACTCATCTACCCTTTCTGGCTGGGATCAGTCTTCCAAACCAGAGACGTGGCACTTCATGTCTGAACCTCTACACCAGTGGTTCCCAACCGGGATGCCATGGTGCCATTTACAATACTCAGGGGTGCCGCGAGAAAAGACGTTTTTCAGTATATCATTAAAAATTCATTTTCAAAATGTCATTAAATCTTAAAGCATATTGCTATGGGTTCGCCAGTGGATGCCGCAAATTTTATATATTTCCTGTAGGGTGCTGCAAACCTAAAATGGTTGGGAAACACTACTCTACACCAAAGCTAAACTTGTTGACCATTTATTACATCACACGCTGTACATACATCCAACTCGTTCAAAATTACAGCGGCAGCTACGACCGTATGTGGAGCATTTCGAAAGAGAAGGCATTGCTTTGCCACCGGTCTCGTCACCCCTAAAACTATACAATAACGAACTGACTTCACAACCAGCTGGATATCAGTACCCCAGAAAAGGTTGGATACAACTAAGCCGACTCCGTGCTGGAGTCGGTCGCATTCAAGCGAACATGGTAAAGATGGGCCTGGCAACATTCAACAAATGTGAATGCGGCTCTGCCCAGACGGCAGAACACATCTTGCACGAATGCCCGATACTTAGACCTCCTTGGAGCATCTCCGATTTGAACAGCGACGATCTACTACTGTAGAATATCACCTGAACATTGACTTTCGACAACTCGCTCTGTATTGTGTATGCAAAAGAAGAACTGAACATTATTCAAGTTAAACAAGAATAACTTGAAGTATGCCAATGACTCTGTGTTCACAAGGCACAAACCAAGGCTTTGCGAAAGTAAATGTAGCAAATGACAACAACCACACTATGTGACTTATTTTTTCTAATGCTATATGATGCGACAAGTTTTGTACCTGAAATACTAAGACTATTGTCGGTTCTCCAGGTGTAGTTTATTAGCTGGAACTGATTGAGGCGAGATGATTTTGCTGGGACATCCACGGGTTTCGTATCGTTGTTTTCAAACCACTCAAATTTCACATCACTCTGCAAACAAATCTGGGATTAACGGAAAAGTGCAAAGAGGAAGTAGTGGAACGCACCAAATTATCATCCGAAAATAATACTGAAAACGAAATCAATTCTAGTTCTCCTAACCACAGCAGTTGTGTTTAGACCAAGTGTTACTGGCAGCACAAAAGTAATCAATGCGAAAATGTCGTTGCTGTAGTGAAAAAGCTCAGTCTTCTTGAGAAAATTGCTTTACCCCGTTTTCTTGAAAGAACAATGTTGCAAAATAGCATTGCTGCGCGGCTAATATCGTAAGGTGTGTAGTACCACTGGTGCTCTTGTTTTTCTGCTGTGGCCACCTTGTGACAAGTTTGGAAATGGGAGCATACCGAACCGTGAAGCCATTTATCAGTTGTGGCTACATGCTGAAAAACATCTCAGCCGATTTGAAAGGTTCAACACACTATCTATGCCACGATTTCTGTGTTAAAGATAGTAATGACGATCTACAGACTTTTAGTTATAAATAGAAAAACTTGGTGGTCATAGTTTGATGATTTGCAGTGTGTCAACAGAATCTGCAAGCAAAGAGATCTCGACATTAAGAAGTTGCCAAGATTTAAGGTTACAAGCGGTTTTAAACAGTTCTCTAAGCGCAATTTTGAAGATTTTTCGAGAAGTTTGAGTAAAAAGTGATGGTCTTTGTTAATTTTTGTGACACGTACCATTTATCAGTTACTGTTATTAACTTGTGACTAGGGTCTTAAAACATCACAGTAGCTTCTGTCAGTCTTGCTGACATAGTAAAACACTAGTCGTCTGAACCGACACGCTTCAGCGCTATCTATGCATGACTGTTATATAGTTGAACGGCTTGATTTAGCTACATCTGCCCGATATAGCAGTTTTTGTGCTAAATGTGTCCAGTATAATTTTTTACGAACGGCGCCCCATAGATGTATTGAATAACGGTGGCTGATTTCGTTGTTGACACCAAAATCTTTTTGTCCACTGCATCGCAACCTACTGAAGTTTTCAGCAAAAATGGTTGAACCTCACCCATAAAAACTTGACATATTGTTAAGCTGCGCGACATAAGGTCAACTAACTATTTTACAAATCCAGTGTCATCAAAAAGCTGTTACAACAATATTAAGACCATCTTAAATGTTACAGCATTTACTCCATGCCGACTTTTCAAAAATCAGTGTGCGCTAATCGTGTTCCTGCTCTGATACTGACCTTAGTGTACCCGTAGCTTCCATATACCAAATGGCAGGTATGAACATCCATGGGGAAATCAATTAAAGTCATTGGACACTTGGCTTTGATTGTTAATCTGGTAATAAAAAGATTTCGGTGTAAACAAACAAAATCTCAAAGAAATCATCTCGTCCCAAATACGGCAGCACGACACGAGCAAAGCATCTTGCAGGTTCTGGAAGTCACGTACGTTGCGTATTTGAAAATTTGCATATAGACCACCACGTCATCACCTTGAGAACCGTTAAAATGAAGAAAGCTACATACTGTATTAAAATAAAATGAAAACATTTTATAGATTTTTGCTTTGTTATCAGTACATGGCAATATATTTTGTCCACTCCTGCACATTTCACCGTTTCGAAGAACGTCTCCAAGGGCGTTTCCCACGTGAACGCGCACAAAGAAAATTTTGTAGAAATACAAATATGAAACTTTAAAACTTATTACAACTTCCTATCTTTCACACGTACATGCTTTGAGCATGTGCGTGTGAAAGAATAACGGCTGATTACTGTCATGGTCAGGTCTTTCATGGTTGGAATCAATTCGGTGTAGGTTATTTGCAAATATTTCGTTTCATTACGCTTATGAACACAAACAAACTCTCGAAAATATCAAAAGACTTTATAAAGTCAAAGAACGATGCCAAGTTATAGATAAAATGGCTTGCTATGGGCGAATTCCAATGTTAAACATTCCGGGTGGTTTTGAATGTCGAGTGCACGCCGTGTGGGCTTTGAAAAAGGGCGTTGGTCGCAACGTTGATCCCTTGATGTTTTGAGACATCGGTGGGTGTTCTACAACGGAGGTTGATGAAACAGGTGCGCGCTGGCAGGGAAAATATGTTTGCAAACAGATCAAAATCTTGACCCCCAGAAATAAATAACTTTGTCCCATTTCGTTTGTTGAAAACAAGCTGTATTTAAACAGTTTCTGTGTAGCCAAAGACAATTGATGGGTGGGATACAAGTGCGTAATATGGTTGAGATCTTGCAGCACTGTAAAAAGTTGATGCCTCAAGAGTAAAATACCTTATTTCATTTATATTTAAAACACAAAATTTTGCATTGTCTTTTTACGGTAAAGGATTGCCAGTTTTTAGAAAATATTTCCGTAATAGTTCAGAATCAAAGTCAACATGGTTTGCTTAACTGAAGAACTTTCGATCAAATTTGTTGAATTCTTCGATCTTGGTGAAAAAGTTAGGCTGCTTTCTTAACTTGATACAAGTTTCAGGTTGTACTAAATTAAGAGTCAGGAGGTCCAGCAACTCTATGACAGTTTCCTGGCGCACTGGAACTCAGAATCGTGTGAAGCAAGGCTAGAAGCAAGATTCTGTGCGAAACGATTTTCTCTAAATACATCAAAACAGTCCTCACCTCATTGTGTAGAGTATTTCACCATCAGGTTGTATGCGCAAAAGACTATTTGGCACAGTGATAAAATGAGCGATCGATTTCTTGCCGTTTCGAAAAAAGCTGTCTGGAGTCCACAACTTTTGGACCATTTTGTTGTTAAGCACTAGCTCCTTGATCTTGCGATTCCTAGTTTGGAAAGCCAACCGGTCATCCTTCCACCTAAAAAGAAAACTCTCAGTGTTATATAACACGCACACACTATAGATAAGATTGATAGACATAAAACTTAGCAGAAGTACTAGAAGAACCGAAAACGTTTTTATACACCAGTACTCCTGCAGGTTGTAACCTTAAACCCTGATTACCGCGCGATTCGTTTGTATGAAGAATTGTAATTGTACACAAACCCTTTCGATAGAAAACTGGCTTTATTCCACGTCAAGAAATAATCGATCCCACTCCTGAATTCCTTTACCGTGGACGCCGACGCTAACAAGGGTTTTCGTTGTTTTTCTAAATAAAGTTCTCGTCTCATTAATGGAAGTTTCAACCAGTAGACCATACTGCTTTGATCAAGTTCGACTAAAAGCTGAAGCAGGATAGGTTTCTCCTGGATTACTATCGTGGGTTTGACAGACCCGAGTCAAATGCGGTGACCACGTGAAACCTATGTAAGCACGCGTCGCAGCGCTTTCCACGCCTCATAGGTTCTTTTTTTTGTGCACCCTACAAATAGGTGCGCGTGCTGTTGTCCTCGCTCTTTTCGATTTTGCAAAGGTAGTGGTTTCGGGTCCAGCAGACCAGAGGTGTACGGAGTCTGAAATTTTTGACTCCGACTCCGCTCCGAAACATTTTAAAATTTTGGGCTCCGACTCCTGCTCAAACTCCAAAGTGAATTATCTAAACTTTTAGCAATGTCTGAACGACCGTATCTGGTTTTCGCATTAAAAAGACTGAAAAACCCTATCAAACGAATTTTCTGATCACTGCAATACATGTCGGTTGCTTCTCAGATAAAGGATTAAGGTGGCCATAATTTTTTTTAGGCAGTGTCTATTTTGCCGACAAGATGGCAGCAGAAAAAGCAAAAAGTCTTGGTAGAAATGAAGTAAATGTAACTAAAAGATAACCCTACAACCTAATTCTAATCTTATCCTAACCCTAAACTAAACGCCAATCCTAAACCCTAACCTTAGACACTAACACTGAACCCTAACTCTAAACGCTAACTATAACCCTAATTTTAAACATTAACATAAAACCCTAATCCTAAATGCTAAACCTAACCCTAGTCCAAAAGCTTAATTTGATTACAAACACTTGTCTGCTTTTCGAAATGTACATCACAAGGGGTCCAAAGATTTTGACTTACAATATTGTGTAAGTACATCAAAAGAAAATCTAAATACAACAAAGGAGTCATTCGAACTGAGGATGGTCTTGTCACTTCCCACTCGACCATGTTGACAGTAGTGAGATTTTCTCCAACTTAGTTTTATATCTGGCAGAAAACTGGATGCAGGATACGGTACTTTTGTCCTTCGAAACTGGAAATGCTGGTTGTTGTGACACTGCCTAAATTTTTTATGTGAGTTAAATTTTATTAGCCAACAGATTTTTAACATATCACCATTAACAAGGAATTGTCCAAATCTTTACACACATGAAACTCACCAACCTAACCTTACTTACATTTAAGTTGTATTGAAATTTTAAGACTTCCTGTGAAGTAGTTTTGCAGATTTGAAGGTTATGTTATAACATGCTTGTAAAAAACAATCTGCAATGATAATAATGAATAATAAACTATGTAACCTCATATTAAAAAACTGACTCCGGCCCTTCCTTAAAAAAATCAACTCCGGCTCCATTCCTATTTTCGAAAATCGTTAAGACTCCGGCCGGAGTCTACTCCGACACTCCGGCTCCTGTACACCTCTGCAGCAGACCCGACGTTATGGTTAGTGTGAGGTGACTTACGCACGCTGACCCGACGTTATGGCTAGAGGGGGGCTAAGCACCAGGTGGCTGTAAAGAGCTGCAACTCACTCAGCGCATGCTTCTACGGTGCTGTTAGCAGTATACAACGGAAGTTCTTCACGCCCACAATTTTTTGTTTACGGGCAGTTCCGTTCAGGCATATATGACACCTTCGCTATGGTCTACTTATCTTTTCATCAAAAATCGTATGATATTAGAGTACAAAGCAACTTTGTTAGTGCTCAAACTGCTTAGTGAGAGTTATATTTTTAGTGTAGTTTTTGTGATAAACTTCAGTTGAAGGAAAGTATCTTTTTTTTATTTTTGAAAGCCGGGTCTGGCACACCCGACAATAGCATTAACGCATAGGCGTAGCCAGGAGGGGGCCAAAGGGGCCATGCCCCCCCAAATTTTTAGAAAATATAGTCATTTTGTGCTTTGATAGGCGTTTTTCCAAACAAAATAGTGTTATTCGCCTAAATTCAAACATTTTGGCCCCCCAAATTTCTGGGCTGGCTACGCCACTGCATTAACGTGACAAAAATTGAGTGATAGTAATCCAGGGTTAAAGCACTTTGGTTGATTTGCACTGAAGTATTTCTTGGCTTACACAAAGGCTTGCTGAACCTGAAAAATTTTGGTGCAACTTTCTGGAAATGGGGGGTGTGGTAATTTCCACCCTGGCTACGCGCCTGTAGCCGAAGCGTAAATGTGGTTAAAGCAGAGGTTGTCAATAGCATTTTTTTGCTGCTTTAATGTAAGAAGTCAGTGAGATATACTCGAGTAAGCAAAAATGCAGTAACAAAAAAAACAATCTTACGTTTGTTACATATTTTTTAAATCTTTGGTAAGACTCATCAACATTGAAGTTCTAAGGAATCGGTATATATTCCTATCGACAGCGACGTCGGAGCAGCGGTAAGGCAAGGGAGGCAGTAAAAAGTTGAGGGCAACGGAGACTTACAAAATACAAAAAAACGTTGCGAATTATGCTTGTTTGTATTCAGAAACAATGTGACCTCAAAAATAATAACAGAAATTTCAGAAAACGACTCTTAATTTTCTAGGTGCGCGAATAGCTGCAATAAATTTGTTTCAAGTCGATCTTGAAAAACCATGAAACTACCTGCAGTATGATACTGTTATAAAGAGGCACCTCCGCCCCCGTTGCCCCACTTTTGAAAGGGCAAGGGGGCAATGCTCTCTCTCTCCGGCGTCCCTGCCTATTGACCGATATCCATTTCTCCATGAAATCCAAAGCTTGTGGAATGATTGCGCAATGTGCAACATGCCTTTTCGTGTATGGCCAAGATATTGTAAAATTTGGTCAGCAAGAATTGGGCATATTGTTCCCTGATCATATATTTCTATTGCAAATAATTTTTGCAACCCTTTCACTGCATTACCTCTTGTAAATGAAACAAATAGATCTCTTGATGAATAGTGACTTTTCTGTCGCACGAATCTTTTCCACATCTTTCATTATGCATGTGAAAATTGTTTGTAGTTTTTGGCTGCTTCCGAACTCGTGCATTATGCAAGATGTCACAAATGAAATTTTATGCAGTCTTGCTAATAGAGTTTCGAAACGCAAATTTTTTCAACTTTTACTCCTAACGGACAGATTTTTTGAAACATTTCTTATCATCAAGTCTTATCCCAAATGAGACCTTCTGCTTTCCTTTGCGAACCAAATAGGTTTGTATGAAGAAAACATTTTGTGCATGTCACGTTGTCAGCATGTTATTTTTTGTTGTCATCCGAGTTGCACTTACTGATCACGTTTGGGTCACTCTAAGTATATCACCTTGCATCTAAATAATGAAAGTGTGCCTAAACCTTTATGGCTTCGAGCAACGAAAAATAGAAATGTAATACCTCAGTGGATACTTCTGATCAATTATTATGAAAAAACATCTACATATCTTGATTAGAAATTTACTAGATTTTGATGGAGAAGTGATCTCGTCCCGGAAAATCAAACCTACTTGATTGCGTCGAAAACTTTTGTGCAACCTTCATGATGTCACGCCCGTATATGAGAAAATTGCTATTAGCCATGTTTCTCCAAGTGGGACTTACGTTGTTCAACAGTTAAAATTTTGGGACCATTAGTTGATCTGATGTGAATTGACGGTCTCGGTGACTTAGTGGTGAGGGCAGTCGCTGTCGATCTGGTAGCGGAGGTTCTAACTTTGTGTAGGTTGAAACAAGATCTGTTTGACTGTTATTTTCTAACATCAAGAAAAATAGTAGTTTTGCAGCAGAAGATCAATAAAACTGCAATAAAAACATTTGGAATTTAGACTGGCTTGCGACACATGCATTAAAATTAATGATGCAATCGAAACCAAGGTTTCAGAGGTCAAAAATAACATCAGACGTTTCGCAACGATACCAAGATCAGATAAATTTTTGGCAACTTGGCCCGAAGCCGGGAACAGCTATTGCGACTGTTAAAAATACCTTTGAAACTACATAGTAAGATGACGCGTATTGTTCGGAACAAGAGTAGATTCGTTTTCTCATCTGCACTTCCACAAGAGCAAACGCAATAAAGCTAGCCTACATGTATATACATCTACAATATGTTTCTAGGTCGCATGCACAACCATGCCGTAGGACATGTGTCCTGTCTACGCATGTTTCATGTGTGAAATTTGAGTACAGAGAAATAGGAAAAGAGCAGTTCTTTAAAAAGGTTTACACTAGAGAGGACAATTTCATCTTCTTTGTGAATAAAGTTTAAGATCTTTAATATTTTGAGGAAAAAAGAAAAATGGTTTGTTAGACCTTTCCCTGAGGAAAGAGGACGCCGTAAAATGAGATGTTTTAAACCAGCTATGTCCAACACGCGGCCCGTGGGCCGCATGCGACCCAGTTTAGGTTTTCGCTGTAGTAAACGTATCCTATATACTGACAACCTGTCCTTATTTTGATAATTTTGAATTTCACATTTATGATGCAGGCGGTCCTC
>JGI24158J21664_10008836_pt1 | contig 13430 bp, 9 predicted proteins | sample Ectturendosymbi3_FD_21664 | JGI IMG/M metagenome (IMG submission 21664) | reverse complement strand
TGCAACAACGTTGTTTTTTTTTTTTTAAAAGAAAAACATAACAGCGTTGTTTGAAAAACGAACGGCTTGCATTTGTGCGAAGACACTGCCTGCAGCGAAAGAAATTGTTTCAGAACTGAAATTACGTGAGTGCGCTTCAGGACCCTGATAAACTTTTTGGTTTATGTAGTGACGTTTGAGTCGGAACTTGTTTTGCTGTTTGACCTTTGACATTCCGACTAGACATTTCACCGCAAAGCTAAATTTTCCCAAGACTTTCTGCGGTATGATTTTCAACCTCGCGACGTCATTATTGCAGGAGGACCACTGACGTCACCGCAATTACGCAGGCAAGAAGCAAAACTATTTGTAAAACCAATTTGTTTGACACATGCCACCTGGACTAAAATGGTGTCAAGTGATTTTGAAAAACCTTTATTTCTTGTTTATTTAAACCGAGGTTGTAAATAGCCAGCTCAAATCCCCATGCAGTTCATCAGGTACTGGCTAGAGATTCTGCTAGCAGTCGAGAAACTGCATTTCATAAAAGGTGACACCATGGTTATCAGGCGAAAATTTGACACGAAACCTGATTTACAGTGACTCAAATAAAAGTTTGCAAAATCAAAATGCCTAACGTTACGTAACTCATCGTAAATGTTATTAAGGGTTTCCCAGACCAGAAAATTGATGAGGGCTGCTGGAAAAAATGCTGAAAACTCGGGAATTGCCGTATATCCCTGATGTCATTCCACAGTTCTGAATGCGGTACTGAAACCAAAACGCAAGGGTTTGTTGCAGAGCCATCGCCAGAAAGTCTTCAAAAGGGGTCTTTACGTTTGTGCAAGAAGGGCTTGACATTCTGAAAATTTGATGAAAACTCCACTGCATCGTAGTGTTTCATATTTCAATGTGGGGGGAGGCTAGGAGCTTTGTTTGGGGGGGCTCAGTCCACAAAGCCCCCTTCGGCGACGGGACAGGTTTGTTGATGTTTGGAGTTTTGGCCACAGCATCACATGATCGTTTCAACTTTGTCGCATGTCCGTCCAACGCGTAGAACCTGGCCTTACTGACCGTTCGTTTTAGATTACGAGATTATTGGAGTTTAGGAGAGGCTGCAGGTAAAACATTATGTCGCAGTGTGGCAGTTTTTGAAATTTGTTCTGAATTACCTACGCGACAATTAGGCTTAGCACGAAGCTGTTTTATGTCTACGATTTTCGCAAATGGCCTAAGAGATAATCATGCGTCAAAATTTGATACTGACTCCCAGTATTCGGTCTCCGGCGTCGTCCGGGTTCCGTTGCAGTACGTTTCGTTGTAGGTGCCTCCCAGCAAAGTCGTGGCCACTGTGGTCAGTTCACTGCTGTTAGCGTTCTGATTGGCCGACTTTGCGGAGACGTCGCGGCAGCAGGGCGTGTTCCACTCGTGGCCGCACTTGGCCCAAGGAAGCTCGGAAGTGAAGCTTTGGAAAAGGTAGAACGTCGCCCAGGCCAATATAACAATGTAGTAAATGTTGAGGAGCGCAACAATGACCATTGACGCGTAGCCGATACCTGGTGGAGAAAATTGTTACTTTAACTAATTGCTGGATGCAAGGCGGACGCCTGCTTTAAGGAATGCAACCACTGGCTCCCACAACGTCAGGCAACACAAACGCGAAATTCCCGCTGTCGTTTCCAGCAGCAAATTTAAAACAATTGCTCGTTTCAGTACCCAACGTTTACCGAAGAATTGGAGCCAAGAACGCAGGCGTCCGATACTTTTTTCCTACGCTGCTGTTCAAGCTGTTAGGAAGGTCAGGAAAGTATAAAATAAGGGCTGATTTGAAAAAGAATGTCAATCGAAAAGAATCGGGAACAAATCAACATGCAATGATTTGTTCGGCAAAGAAGCCCACTCACTCTGCTAAGATTAAAAGCAGAACACTTCAGCTGCAAGCAACAGCAAGAGACGCAAAACCTTTGCGCAATTAATAATAGCATACGACGGATTAAATCTGTTTGTATGATGTTTCCGAATTCAACATGTTCTATTTGGGTGCAGCCCCGGAATCAAAACAACATATTCTACTTGGGTGAAGCCCCGGAATCAAAACGCAAACGTTTGCTAGAAACCACAAGTCGGTGAGAAACATCTAAACACAACAACTGCAGTGAAAATTGAATGAAGATCATTTAAATGACCAACATGTCATGTTCGTTCATGCCAAGTTTCTTCAAAACGTATTGATTGCCATCTATTTCATTGCAAAAGATTTATCCACATATTTAATCATACGCTATAACCGAAAGCAACAAATCAACTCATACGTAGATAGAAGCAACTGTCAACTCACCACCATCGGAACCTGAAAAACTCAACGATGTAAAAACACGAGAAAGGAACTCAAAAAGCGTCTGAGTTCGAAGAGATGGGAAGTATAACAAAGTGAATAGGAAGGATCAGGCGAGGGGGCCAAGAATACGAAGTATGAAAAAAAATAAGGTCCTCACCGGTCGCGATTGGCACCAACCGCCAACTTGTTACTCCACCTTCGCTCATGTATTGGCCGAGAGACACCTCCAGGAAGAAGATTGGTATCCCTCCTAGGATGAGGAAAATGGCATATGGGATGAGGAAGGCTCCTAAAAAAAAGACTGAAAGCTTAGCACGGCGCAACTGCTGCGTATAGCAGTTTATGTTTAGATACTTGCCGCTTTTGTAACAGCCAAACAGTCATTACAACTTCAAATTGAAATGAAAGCTTTTCGAGATGCTTGGCTCAAGAAACACAGACGGAAATTAACAAATTGCAACATCAAGTCTGCGTCACTTTAGAAAGAGTGGTTCCGAAACCTTGTCTGGTTCGTGTGACACCCTTTAATGACTTTGTACGTTATGTGGCCTCTGTGGTGCTCGCGAACTATACCTTCACGACCGCCAAAAATACTCTCCGCGGCGGCCCAGGTTGGGAAAGATCGCTTTAGAAACCAAAGCAAAGCAGTCGGGCTCACCCCCCAAACAAAGCTCCAAGCCCCACCAAACTGAAATATAAAACACTATAAATCCGTGGAGTTTTTATCAAATTTTCGTAAGTCAAAACCCCCTGCACAAACGTCAATCCCCCTACTGAAGACTCTCTGGCGACGGTTCTGAAGCAAAGCAGGCCGGTTCGATGAAAGCATTGTCTTGAAAGGGGTAGAAAGCGAGGTTAGGCTATAGTAAAACGCTTGCAAGATTCAAGGCCGCAAGTCATTTGAAAAAGGAAANAAATACTGTGAAAAGGCTCAAACACCAGGCTCTCGAATTAATACCCATGGACACAACTTGTGATTAAACTGATGCAACATATTTGCAAGTCAAGCGCCATCATCATTCTCTAAAGTAGCCTACGCCAAAAAATTGCAAGCGAGTTCAGAGAAGCTTTACCTCCACCATTCTTGTAACAGAGGTATGGAAAACGCCACACGTTGCCAAGACCGACGAAGCCACCTGCCACAGACAGCACGAAGTCCATCTTTCGGCTCCATTTCTCTCGTTGGATCGGTGCATCCGAATCTGCGTCCGGGCTTGCATCGGCCGATTCGATTTTGTTTAAGCTGATGCTGGGTGGTTCGGCCTGCAGTGAAATTCATGGACTGATCAGAGAACAGAAGGCAAGTGCTCCAATTTTAGAGAGCAATGGGTTGTTATGTGAATAAGTTTCGTATGTGGCGCGTAGCCTATATTGAATGCAATCAAAATGATTCCGCCCGTAACGTTGGTCCACGCCTGCTAGCTGTGAAATGTTTGATATAATCGGATACAACATATTTGCAGTCTTGTGCAAAAACTGGCGTGGTTTTGTTTGACGCACCGTCCGACCTCATTTCGACAGCCTGGTTTGCTGCCCCGTTCAACTGTTAGCCGAAGCAGATATTACTTCATTGGCTGCCCAAAAAAGTTTCAGGTATCAAACGCATCACAAGGGATTGGTTCGTTGCACCTTGCACCGGATATTACGTGCATTCCACGCTCCTGCGCGGCCAAACGCTGTGTCCTTCAGCAACAATTCCCGGAACCAGTCAACGCGCCCAGACGAGCACGCACCACCAGCAGTGTGGGGCTGTGTCGAGTTTTGCCAAATATTAACAACGAGTTTCACTAATGTTTTGCGCAGCTACAAAAAATGGCAAACGCGTCCTTGTGACGTCACAGTTTGCAACTCGGACTGCAGCGCCACTTTTTCTCTACGTAATTAAACGTGCGGTTACCGCAATGTTCCTGAAGCTTAAGCGAAGTGGGTTCTGTATTTGGAAAACATTTTCAGAGCGTGTCGCACTTCGAACGGTAAAAAATTGATTTCAATAACGTTACCCTTTCCGTCATCAATGCGCTTTTACGATCTCTTAAAATTTGTCTTCTCGACGTGAATCGAGCTGGTGTGAGTTGTTACCTGGCCACTCGCTTGTGGTAAAGGCGTTTGAACTTCCATGTCGGCGGTGGTCGTCTTTTCAACTTGTATGCAACGCTAGACCAGAACTAGCAGAGAAAAACTGTGGAAAGAGCCATATTTTGACACTCGTGATAACACTCGAATTTGAACCTGTTTGGTGAACTTCAATATATTTTTTAGGAAGATTGAAATATTACTTTCGTGAGGAATAAACTTTCCTGAAGTGGCTTTTAGCGAAATTAATTTTTGCACTTGTTGCCATGAATTTTGGCTACAAACTGTGTTCCTCACTCGACATGAAGCCATAGGCGTATCCAGGGGGACCACGCCCCGTAATTTTTTAGCATATCTAGTAATTTTGTGCTTGGAGAAGAGGCGTCCAAAACAAAAATGCTGTTTCTCGCCTAAAATAAAGCATTTTGGGCTGGCTACGCCACTGCATAAGGCCTGGATTGGCTCTTGTTGATGCTGCACCCGGCACCTGGCCGCTTTTTGATGACGTGAGCGCACGTCACGCTCTGTCGGTCATGAGTAGATTAACCCGCAGAACGTAAGCAGCAAGCAGGCTTTTGTTTAAACAATTGAATACGTTGTCCAACCGGTTTCTAACAGATTTCTACGCTGAGCCGGACCGTTGTAACCTCAATCTTCAGCAATTTTACCCCGCCGGCTGCAAACTTGAGGCATTACGGTTACAGGTCTGAACAGATGCTTCCAACCAGGTTCAATATCTACCATATAAGGATACATGTAAATAAACAAATCCTGCACGTCTGGCATCTGACTTGCAAACCCTTGTTTAAAGTGCTGCAAACACAAACTTTTTGCTTCCAAAACGCCATGCTATAAAAACGAATGTAACATCATTCTAGTTCTCTGACAAAGCGAAAACGCTGGCGAACTTTGCTAAAGTGGTAAAATGTTTCATTGACAAAAGTCAGACTATCAAATAACTTTAATAGATGACTTAACACCTCAGAAATGCAACATTTCAGAATATGGCAAGTTTTGCCTAACAAATATGTAGGTTGTACTGTATACCTGTACACCTAACACATCTAAATAACTACGCCCATGTTATATTGACAACGTTGTATTTTATGTTGGTGCCAATAGCATTTTCGGTGGTGATTTGCAACTATTCACAGACCACTCAAAATAACTTCTACAATTCACAAATCAAATAAAGACAGATTGAACATGACAATCATAAGGCGTCAGAGCATTTGAATTTGAAATCGTTATTTCAAAAGTTTGCTAAGTTTACTGACAAACGTGCTCTTGTTCCTATGCCTTTTTTTACCGGAAATTAACGTGCAGTTGCCTACTGCTATACAGAACGACATCACCGACATTGCTTGTGTTTCGAGCATCATTTTCTTTATTGATGCAATGCAACTCATTTCGTTTCTCAAATCACTATCAACTTTGAACTGGTCTCACGACCTAATTTCATGTCTTACAACCTAGCTTCGTTCACAAGCGCCAATTATACAACATGTTTAACTCCGGTCTAAATCCTTCGAGCAGAAGTCCTGACAAGCCGATGAAAGCTATGCCTCTTTCAACAGTAAGCAGGTTACCAGATGGACATCTTAACTCGCGAGTGAGTCTTATAAAAGATGCCTTGCAGGAACAGCTAAGACTTCTATTTCGGTCAGAACGTGCTTTGTCACTGCTTGGTTTTAGCAAATGGCCTGAAGCGTTTGTTGGCCCGACAAGTTTGAGAATGAGTTACTTTTCTGCAGTAGTTCCGCCAGAGATACCTTTTCATGAGCGACGAAAAAAAGTTTTATCTCCGCATCAGTTGAAACCCTCGCCAAACAACATGACTCACTTCGGCCAGACCGACGTTAAACCCCGAAAGTGGTAGCTTCTCCACTAGAAGCTGGATGATCTGATTACTTCAAAAACAAAATCGTGCAGATGTTTGACGCTAGCTCTGACGCACGTTTTCAGTAAAATCAGCAAATTCAAGGACGTGTTTTTGTCGAACTTTAGCGGGTTTCGGCTTTGCTTAAAAACATAAAAATATGTTTTCTCAAAATAGTATTGCAGGGTTCACACCTATCAAGACCGCTGGCCAACGTGTAATTCTACCCCTTACAGACTATTAAGTTCGACGCTTTGTTCCATTGCGTATAATTTTTTTTCAAATACATCAGCAAAGAATGAACGTTCAAAGCCGCGAATATCTTGTCGTGCTTCGTGACGTGTATCATACGAAAATCCAGAATTTCATTCATCGAACACTGTTCCACCAGAAATAAGCAAGACACGGAAGAGCTGCTGCAGTGGAAGAGAACGCAAGATTCGTTCGGAATATCATGCGAAATCATGCGAACATTTTACAGAGTGTTTGTTTTCTCGAAATCCGAACGCATAGTTTTGAGCAGTCTCCTTCGAGAAAGGCAAAGGTAAAGCTAATGAATGGCCACTCTTCGCTGACTCTTTAGGTTTTAGCTGTTTGAAGCAAATTCGTCGCAATCTGCTTTGCAGTGGTTTTCAGGAAATGCGATCAAAGAAGAAGAGTTGTTGAGGAGGTTCATCTCACTCCACCAAGATTTTTAATACCAAGTGATACCTGTTCCACACCATAGAAACAAGAAACGTACTAACTAAACCACGGTCAAGATGAAGGTCGAAAAGCACGCTCCATCATCTAGGCAGGAAACAACTCTGACATGTTGAACGAGAGTTTTGCCAAAACATACATCTCTGACTTGGACCGCGAGCTCAGCGAGCAAAGGTCGAATCGCACAAAGAGTGTGACCATTATATTGACAACCTGCAGAACTCTACAATATACGTGACGCGAACATTCGTATATTAAACCAAACTGCTTAACTAAACAGTAGAAAAGGTACGTGCAGTAAAAAATGTTGTCTTTCCGAAGACAGGCAGTCCCTCAGTGCCTGTGGTGACAACAGCGAAAAACCTTTTCTGACCAACGCGTTAAATTTCTCGGTTCAAACAGCTGAAATTTTCAACCCTATAATTGTATCACATCAGGCCTAGTTTTTTAAGAATCCATGAAAGCACGATTAAATCTACAGTCAGTGTGTGACGTCCTGTCGGAAAGCTCTTTCGTAATGTACGAGTTTGACTTGAGCATTTTTGCAACACACGCGACGATAAACTTCCCATTGAGAGTCTTACGACTTTGGAAATTCCTCAGTTGTCCGACGAAAAGCTACAATGCGATGCAATTTTTTTTTTAACAAATCACGATCTTCCTGATTGAAATTCACAGAGCTCCTAAACGATTTGAAATCTAGCTGGTTTAAGTCTGAATCTACCAGTACGCCCGCCCCGCATCCTCCAGCGTTGCAGGTATCAGCCTCTTCAAACCGAGCAGACGCGTCCACGCATTTTCACTGCGCGAGGGAAGGGTTTTTATAGGCTGCTGCTCACGGAAAGTGGAAAATCTCTTTGTTTGGTTGCTTTAAAGCAGCCATTGTTCTCAAAGGCATTCTTGTATTTTTTCGACCGTCCTTCACCTCGCCGCTGACCGTGGATCTGTCAAAACAGAATTACTCATCTGAAAGTCACTGATGCGGACGCTTAAACCCCTCGATGAACCCTTCTCGGAGGCAGTTTACATTTTGTGTTGCATCATCAGAAAAAAAGGAGCTGCAATCCAAAGCTGATGTTCAGTCAGCGAAGCGTGAAAAACAAACAGCGAACTTTTTGGTGGTAAAATGTGAAACGCCCGGCACGGTTTGCAAGATTGCCAGGGATTGCACATAAAGGTTTACGACGCTGACAGGCATCCTGTAGCTACCTTTGGCTCACAATGTGAAGAGTTCAGGACAAACATGTCGCTAAACCCGTACAAGATCTTCAAACTATTTTTGCTTGCTTTAGCAGCAGACTAAACACGCAGAGAAAAGGTGGTATAAAACCTTTTCGATGGAACCTCGTCATTCAGACGAACAAAAGGCCAAAAAATTTCTGAACAAGAGCGCAAAAACTGTTACAGGAACTAAAACAGAGCGCAAAATGTAAGAGTAAAGACCACCACGATGTAAAACCTACCCAGGGGCGAAACGATACTTTCAGGTGTTTTTTCAGTTCTCTTTTCACTACATTTTTTGTGGGAAGTAACCTTTGCTCTTTCAGTTATTGCAAAGGCAACTGAGATTTAGCCAAAGTTCCTTGTTGACATGTACTTCAACGCGTATTGAAACCTTCACGTGATAATGAAACTTCTTTCAAGACGTTTTCGCCACACAGGTTGTTGCTAACAAGTTAAAGATGATTAGTTTGATCAATTCATACAAAATAGAACAAGATCAAACACTACACTGCAAAATCCCTTGAAAAAAACGAATGAATGTCAAATGCAGTAATTATAACTTTGGCTTTTAAAAAAGAATAAATCTAAAATTAAAGAAAATGGAAATTAGATTCACCAACAACATTGGATGCCGACAAGCATTTTTCGGTGTTGAAATTTAAGCATATTCGCTTTAACACGAAAATGTATTTTCAAAATAAGCCTGTGGTCACCTGCTATTGATAACGACACAAAAACTCATAACTGTTTTGCGATTGATAACGACTACCATTTCTTGCAACATGCCAGCGGTGCGGAAATAGTTTAGCAAGTGCACACGTCTGCGTTGTATACCTCGTCTACAAGACTAATTACTTCCTACCCACAAAATCTCTACAGACATTTTGGCGCCAACCACTCGTTGCACGTCATGATTTTCAATGCTGCGTTGCACACAAGATATCAATGCCGCGTATGCTTGGAGCCACAACAAATCAACCGCTCAAGTTCGGTGCTCTGGGGTAGTTTGTCTGTATCGAATTACGCTCAGAAAGCGAAGAACTCGAGAGTTTGGCGAAGTCGTCGGAATTTGCAAAGCGATGCGTATTGCCAACTGTGGTACGTATCATAGATGAGCGGACTGTCAAATTTTGCGATCCCGGTCCAGTGCTGAATATTTCAAAGTGAGTCCAAGTCCAACCATAGTCCAAAAAGGTAAAAAAATTTAAAATCCACGTCGAGATAAAGTCCAAAATATTAACAAAATACAGCTTGTTAATAACAAAAACGTCACAATTCTTTTCCATTAATTCAGTCCAAATCCGGTCCGGATCCCAAATTTATGAAGCAATTTGCAGTCCCGATCCAACCCAAATTCAACAAAAATCGTCACAGTCCGGATCCAGTCCAATGCTCGTCTCTGGTACGTATGGGGATGTGGCATTTTTCGCCTCCAACTTCCTTGACGCGTCGAGCAGCGTTCAAACGTTGACTCAACCGTGATAGCTTCGGGTCACAATCCGTAATGCGCACAATCACTCGTCAGTTGAATCTATCTTGCTGAAAAATGAAACTGGTGCAGCCTGCAATTTAACCACCGGTGCTGAACCGTGCAGAAATGTTGCAAGCCGTGTCGGGTTAAGCGATGAAGGGTGTGATGTTGTTTCACAGAAAAATATCGTGCTCTCCTCCCCCAAAACAAAAAAAACGTTTGTAAACGAATAAAAAAATCGAGTGAAATTGTTTATTTTTTCCATTGTGTGGCGGAAATGGTATCTACTTTTCAAACTTTCATTGCTCTGGTTAAGATTTAACAAAAAAGGCTCAAGGAGAGTGCAGTTATAGCAAATAAAGAATAAGCAAATAAAGCAGCTCGAAGGATCATAATGATCCTGTATTACTTTCTATGGTCGCTTGTAAGATGCGGAGCAGGACTGCCAAGCCCTCGAGCCGCTTTCTTTGCTCCTGGTATGACATCTGGTTTAAGGCAAATACCTGAGGCAGCAGTTGACAGTGGGGGGTGGACAAAGCTTCGGAATCTTTTGACTTAATAGCTTCGTCGCCACGACTACAATTCACTCGAGAATAGTCATGCGTTCTTGAATCCATTGTTCCTTTTTACAGCTATTGCAGTAATTCTTAATTCTTCTGAAGCGGAGAAGGTATGAAGGAGGAACGTTGTGATTGATTGCAATCCTACAAACTCTACCTATTTACCCAATACTACGCACCTGTCAGAATAAAGAGACAATAATTGTCAATTGAATGCAGGCATAAGAGAAAATAACTACGTAATTCAACTTTTGATAAAGCACGGCAGGAGTATACTTTGCGTTTACCCGCAGTAAACGAGCAGTCAACGTCATGGACCACATTTCATCCAACAAAGCGTCTTGGGAAGAACTGCAGTTTTGCCATGTATTTTCTGGCAGGGGAATACGCAACCCTTCTGATCTTTTCTTTTGTCAATGCAAGTGTTCATACCTGTTTCTTTTCAGAAGTCCTAATTTTGGGTGACCTTTTAGAATCAGATTTGTTGATGATCTGTTAACGATTAAAAAGAGCTTTTTCGAAAGACAAGCTTACGTGAGTTAAATTTTTCAGCCTAAATTCGTTTGAATATATTTGCTACGAAACTCAACAATCACACCCTGGGACCACAAGTTTGAGAGAGAATCAAAGAACAATTGCCGTCCAGTTAACATCAATACACTGGGTATGTCCACAATGAGTACTGCAAAACAAATCGAAATCTTTGATTAATTTAGTCAACGCAGCATACCAGCTTTTTTACCATTTTCTTCCATGTAACACGAAAACCTGATGAATGCTTTTAAGGAACGTCTATTGTGGCGTTGAGCCATCACCTGAGTTCTCTTAAAAGTTAAAGACAAAATCGCGCAAGACAGGAAATTAACGGGTGAGAATTTCATGCCTGTTGTTGGTCGAGATTCTACAGTTCGCAAGATCCTTGAATTCTGCCTCACGCGGTGAATGCCTGATTTATGTAGGTAAGTTATCTGTGTAACACACAGTTCATTCACACAGTAAGTTAACCACCATAAGCTCGAATAACTTAATTCTGCTCTTTAGGGGTCATAAGTAGGACCTAAGCTGTTGCAACGATGAACTGCATATAGAGCAACAAAAATATTAGTGTAGCAAGCTCACGGAAGTTTTTTATCTCAATGCAAATTCTGATCAAGCGAAATGATTTTTATTTAGGATTTGTGAAGGTTACGCGGGTTTGTACTTACTTATACTCTAATGTTTCTGGAGAAGTTTAAAGCGCCCAAAAGACCATAACTAAAGGAAAATCGAACAATAAAGTAAATAACTCATTTTCCGCTCTGGTTGCACTCCGGGAAATGAAACTCAACCTTAAACATTAAAAGAATCATCGCCAAAAGGAAATTTTACGCCCTGTATCTTCAACATTGTTTTCCAAAAATAACACCCAAATAATGCGAAAAAAGACAAAAGCAGAAAACCAACAGAACTCTGTGAGAAGCGCATAGCCACAGGCAGTGGTGAGTTGATGACAGAATGTGCCCAAAACGGCTGAAAAAAACAAGTGTTTCAGGCGAAGGAATAACGAAAATAGCTAAAGTGTTTGACTCATCGCGCATTGTGAAAAACACCCCACCGAGTGAGATTCTCCTAAGCTTCCCTATCATGGCTTGTAAGACTTTAGTATCGTAGCGGCAAGTCTTCACCGAATGGGTTCGTGAACTTGCGTCAACTTGAATCCCATGACAGGCATAAGCAATTCTAGGCTTGCACGGCGGTAGACATCATTCAATTCTTTAATAAAATACTTTTGCAAGACGTGCAAACACATGTGGTTATGACTGGTATTCATATCGAGATTGGGCTTTACTTTGCCCAAACATAATCTGATTAGCAAACGGCACCGCCAATTAGAAAATGAAGTTTATATGAGAAGACTGTTAATCTGCAACTTAATGACGGGTTTAAAACTAACGTAACTTCACGAAATGTGTGACTTGACGTAAACAACAAAGCGGCAGATTTGGTTCCATTTTGAAACAAGCGTTTAATAAACGCCCAAAAATATTTCAGTTTATACAATTCAGCTTCGCTGAAGCGCTTTCTTTGTTGCCTTGGTATATTTAAATGGGCCTTCCTTAAAAAATGCCGAATCCTGCCCATGAGATACACCAAAGCTTCGAGATCTTGTTCTCCTAACAAAAATGCTGTCAAGGTTTCTTCACAATTCACATCTGAGAAAGATTGTAGACAATCGGAAAGGAACTGCAATTATCAAGTCCACGTATTCGTAATTGCTGGTTTCTCTGTTTTGCCTTTCGCAATGAAAAGTGCCTTTGGTGAAAAATTTCACCCGAAAAACGTGCGAAACCGGCAAATTTAGAAAGAACTTTTCTCCCTCTGCCACGGTAGATATAATGAAAACGATTTCCTACCACCATTGCTGCGCCAGACGGACGCGATGCACTTTGTCAGCACCAACTGACAGCGCTCAGTTGGTTAAAATTAAAGCTTCGCGTTTTCATCACCCGCTATGCGATGAGACTAGCGTCAAAACTATTAGCATTCAAATGCAATACTAACGTGATAGGATGAACATCTGCGCTCAGCTGCAGTTTGTATCTACAGAACAAGACGCAGCCCTCTTTATTTTGGCTCAACTACTTCCTCTACTTTAAGTAACGGATGAAGAATAAAAAACTACAGCAGAAAACATTTTATATCAATCATATTGTTGCCCGTACTTACCTATACTCTAATGTTTCTGGAGAAGAATTTGCAGAACTTGTAGTTTTTGTGCCGACGTTTGGTGTATGAAAATAGCATTTGAGTTAGTTTTTTGTGTGTTTTCTTAGGAAAGGTCAGGTTGCACTCTCTTCTCTCTTTTCTCTAAATTTCATCTATTTATTGCAGTGTAGACTGTGTGGAAATTAAATCGCAAAATTATAGCAATGGTCAGGTTAAAATTTCTGGTACCATTTTTCCAAATCTGTCAGAGCAATTCGAATTGCGCTTTTGCAAATCAGACTGACAGGCAGGTGAAGCAAACCATGAGGAGGTCGTCGAAATAAACCGATGGTCCAGTAAGTCCCTAGCCCAGAACATCAGTTTAGTTCTTTGAACTTCTGACCTGCACTTTGACTGTTTCAGTTGCAGACTATGTTTCGCTTTGACCGTTTCAGCAAATGTAATACTTTTAATCTCCACATACAACGTACACTTAAACGTTATTTCAATTTTGACGGG
>JGI24158J21664_10008833_pt1 | contig 13431 bp, 7 predicted proteins | sample Ectturendosymbi3_FD_21664 | JGI IMG/M metagenome (IMG submission 21664) | reverse complement strand
TTTTTTTGTAAAATTGTTGTTTTTATGAATTGCACATTCGTTCATAAAACGTTTTCACCAAACAGTGAAATAAAAGCGTAAGTTTCAATAACATTTTGAACAGTTTTTCAAGTTTTATGTGACAGGTACTGGCGGTCTCTAGCAAAGCGGAATCAATTTGGCTTTGGCTACGCAGAGAACCCTTCAGCTTACAGTTTCATGTTTTCTGTTTTTGCTAAAAGTCCTGTTTCTACTTTTGTGGCGATAGGTCAATGGCACACATGCTTTTCGGAGACTTACATCAGTAGAACAAGTAAAGTCAAAGACGGGACCTTTAGTGCGTTCTAAGATAATGCAACACACAGACGGCAAGGTTAATAAACACATGCAAATAATTGAATTTTTTCTTAAAAAAAATTGAAAATTTTCGAATTTTTTTTCTAATTTGCTGCAGGCTTCCGTGGGCGCACAAAGAGGGCCGCAATTTGACCACCCCTATAATAGATAGGTGCGGTGCGCACTGTAAAAAATACTTCCAGCCATGGTTGGTAGATACTTCATCAGCGTATTGGCCAGGCGAACGCTCATAAACGGACAAATCTTCTTGATAAGGCTAAATGCGGTTTTTATTTATTTTTATAAAGAAATATTTTTGTTAACACAATTTATTTAGCAAGTTAGTATTGCCTGACTGACCAGATTTCAAACAAAGTTACAGAGTAGAAGTTCGATTGATTGATTAGCCTACATAACAACGATCATTATGTGTCCTTAACTATTTTCATTCCCGGGGTTTGCAATGTTAAAACTGGGTAATTTCAACTGGCTGGAAGGGAGGCGTGCTTCTGAGAGTGCACATGGAGACATTTTGAGTGTTGAATTTTCGGAATGTGATTCCACGCATGTAAAATAGTTTAGGTCAAAAATCGGCCAAATTTTCAAAAATACTCAAAAAAGGCCAACCAAACTATTTGCGGCCAAACCTCTTCTGCAAACGGCCAAATTTTTACAATTCGGCCGCAAAAAGGCCATGTACCCAAGCCTGCTTCCAGCTGTTTGACACATTCAAAGACAATTCAACGATTTTCTTTTTTATGTGAAATGTAGATGCTTTCGTTAAACCAGACCTCTATCACAACTCTTGGACATCACATACAAATGAAGCGTGTTTGACGACGATTGAATCGTATTTGAGTTTGAAATTGCATATAGAAAATTTTTTTGAAAAGTGTGGAGGAACTTTAAAATTAATTCTTGGCCTATGTGCAATACACAGATATGCGCAAAGCTCAGCGTCTTGTTTGACTGACTTGCCTATGTATGTTTCAACTGGTTTTCGAAGGAGCCATTGTGCTTTAGTTTCTGAAGTAAAGCCTTGGGGCTTGAACTGGACCCGAGAGACTTGTTTTGATACGACTAAGATTCACGCGTGATCCTTGAAGCAACAGCTCTTTTATACAATGCGTCATTTTCCAAACCACCCATTGTGAAGTGTGACGATCAACTTTAGTGCTTTTCAAGTATCTTTTATCTTGTGTTTTTTTGTGTAGTAATAGGTTCTTAGCAACGCTCAATTTTAGACAAGTTATGCTCTGATACGTGTATGTAACCATTCGCTTCTTTATGTGACGCTGATGTCGTTGATATTGATGATTACTTACATATGAAAGCGTAAAAAAGCAGTGCAAATTTGTTTTGCAGAGCTTAAGGCTTTTGGCGCGAGTTGAGTGGTTTGATAAAAGTGAACGGCTAGACGTGTCGTTTAGTGACTTGGTGGCTGTAAAATTCTAATGGGAATTTTTCCCTTGGTCCTCAAGTAGGCGAAAAAATCGTTATGTAAAAATGTAACTAATATGTGCAACTCACCAGCAAACCGAATTCCGTTCGTACTAACTGATAAACGTACACGCATTGTGTTTTCAGCATTGAAAATTAGAGCGGCTTGTCACGGCTTCTTGGATCTACTTAAAACTCACGTTGTAACTTCCGGGAATGTTCTCTCAAGCTGTGAACTGTTACAAGACTTACTTTACTTTTCGCCTCGAGACTTAATGTTAAGTCCTGATTGCCCTAGAACAGTGGCTCCTAACCATTTTCTCCCATGCCCCACCTAATCACCTCTAAAACCGTGATTGACCCCATGTGGTGATATATAAATCTTATGATTTAAAAAGTGAACTCCGTTTCAGCTAAGGAGCTTAAAACGACAATACCTTGGTTTGAATAAGTCTCCAAAGAACGCAGCATCCATGAAAAAGAAGAATGAAATAAAAAATTAAAATCCAGACCTCGTCCATAAGCCTCCATACTCCCCTTAAAAATCAATTTCCTTTTGTGAGGCGCACGCCTCGGGTTGGAAACCACTGCCCTAGACTGTTTTCAGGTACCTGGAATGAAATTAGTTTCATTCAGTTTATCGCCGCATGCGTCCAGAAACACCGCATGTGTCTTAAACTGAGCGACTTGAAAGTGCGCATCAGCGCTTGCTTAAAACAGTGGTGTAGCAACTGGGGGTGCAGGAGATGCAAGCGCACCCTTCAAAAGTTTTGATTTGTCGTAAATTCGGGCAAAATCCCTGAAAATTTGGGCACAGAAGTTTTGACACCTTTGTTTCCTATTGAGTGATCAATCAGTCTGACTGAATAAAAGAATAAAATAAAAAAGCCTGACTTTTATTTTGCTTTCTCCATAAAAACTTTTTTTGACCTGCAAAACAAAAAATACAAATAAAAAAAAGAAAATCTTCATGTTGTACAGTTCGTGAAAGTTTAACAGTTGGTAATGAGTAACCAACTGCTACAGAAAATTTGTAGGAGGAAAGTTTGCCACACAAATATTTTTCGTGCAAGTTTGGCGAAGTTCGGGCGAAATGTACTTCTCACCCTCAAAAATTCGTCTGCTCCTAGACCTATGGCTTAAAACATCAATGACATACCAGGCTAACCTGCTTGGCGCTTTTCGGTAGATCAGGCGAGATTTTATGCTGGGTTCTTTTAAATTAAGGCCTAATGATTTGGATGAATTTGCCTAACTTGTGCGCTGAGGGGAAACTGCTTAGTCACAGACGCGTTCAGTCTTATGGTTTTTAACTGCTGGTTCGTTGGGTCATGCTTTATATCCCATGCGGTATAGTGACTCTTGTTTGTGTACAGAAGCAAAAATCAATGCGATTCTCAAGTCGTTATAGATTGCAAATGAAAATTTTGGGTTAAAGCTCAAAAATACAAGACTAAGTTTTGGAAATCGTGGCGAACTCTTTAGGAGCGGAACAACGAGGTCAAACTGCTTTACGTTTATTAATTTGAAATACTTAAAGACAGTGGCCAGTTCATTTGGTTCGGTTAGCTTGTTCAAACCATTTTGTTGAATGATTAGTACGTAGAGCGTATAAGTATTACGTAAACACGGCTGTGAGTTCTGTTTGCGGCTTGGATACTGTACATCGTACGATGTTTTAGATGAAATTTATTAATATTTCTCTCTATCTAACGCAGCTGCATATAGTATCGTGAAAATAAAATAAAATCCCTAACCCTTCTTTTCACACGACCATCAAACACTCGAACAACACCTGACCAAGATAGTATGTAGCGCTAGCTTTAAACCCTGGGTTCTTAAACTGGTGGGCGCGCCCCCTGAGGAGCGTGAAAGGTTCGCTAGTGGGGCACGAGTATGGCAGCGACATGCTATTGAAAAGCAATGCAATGGCAAATAAAATGCTGTTTTGTTTTTGTGTTTGATTGTAAGGTTAGGTGAGGCGCGAGTATAAATGACCAACGCCAAAGAGGAGGGAACCTCTGCCTCAAACCATAACCAAAAACGCAGACTGCGGTCCAGTAGGTTATGGCTCTATTTCAAAGGAAACGTGAGTTCACTGGAACTTCGTTGAAAACAATTTCACTGAAGCACATAATAATTTTCACAGATTAGTTTTGACTGAAATTTAATTTTATTTATACTTGATATTTTAAATAGTTATTTTCAAAGATTTGCGGTTCCGCTTTATTTAATTAAGCGTATATTTGCCTGCATTTTACGATTTGCTGAAGGTGCTTCTCACTAGTTGGAAACAGAGTTACTTAAAATATGAGTGAAAAATGCATTTTCATTTAAACTTTAAAGGGATCGTAGATCACTTAAAGTTCGACCCAATTTGAGTCAAAATTCACCTTCATATTTTAAAGTCGTGCGAGTTGCAACGTGCCTTACTTAAAATGTTTTGCTTTCAGGTCTTAGCGTTTGTTCTCCAGGTACCTAAGTATTTGCAGTTATGGTCGGTATTTAATCGCAGTTCACTGACTTTTCAAGAGCTGAGGAACCATGTGGCGCATATTAACGTCAACGATACGAATGTGATATAATGCTCACGACTAAGCCGGTGCTGTACGGAAGTGCAATGTCCAGACATCAGCCGAACCCAGTGCAACATCACATGGGCTACTCACATCATGAAAACACTGGTCATGCATCGAAGCACGGTCACAGTTCCAAGTACGGCGCTGTGTCCACCGTGGGTCAAAACTCGACTGTCGGCAATGATTCCGCGATGAACTTTTATCCGCACTTGTTACAGCCGACCAGGATGAGTGCGCCAATTGGCGAAGAGAGCAGTAGTAGTTCCAACCGAAGTCCGTCCACCCGAATGAGTTTGAAACAAGCTGCGGCTCAGTCAACAGCAAAAACGGTATCGTTTTATAGAAGCGGAGATGCTCACATGCAGGTAAAAAGCTGTGTCACCTTTTATTGCTAAGGACTAAACCAGGGGTGGGAGCCTGCCGCCCGCAGGCCAAATGCGGCCCGCGTGAACATTTGATATGACCCGCATCAGAATTTTCATTACCTAAATTAGAGTACAACATCGCGTCAAAACGAAGCTCCAAGATAAGCAGGTGCTTAGATACAGTCAAGAGAAGCCACTCTTCCTCATAGTTGGATGAAACTAGAATTTTAGGATAAAATTATATGATTTTGCGGCCCGCCAGCGATAATGCACAATTCATGCGACCTGTGATATTAAATAGGTTCCCCAGCCCTGGGCTAAACGAAGGCTAATCTTTGCTGCATGAGAAACGTTACTTGTGCATGTAACACTTCTAGGTGATTTGGTTCCTATCACTGTGTTTACGTGGCGCATTTCATGTGGCTAAATTGTGGATTTGCTTCGATTCTGGCTTTTTTCTTGCTGAGTCATCCTGCAGTTTGTGGCTTCATTTTGGCCTTTATCGGCAGTGGGTGTCGGAAGGGGGTGCAAGACGGGCCAAGGCCTCCCTGGATTTTGAAAATTTTAGAACATATGTTGGTTTCTTAGTTTCGAGCGGGAAAGAACAAATTTCACCACTTTTGGCCCCCCTTAGAAAAATTTTTGGAAAAATCTACTAGTGCCGCCTGGAAAAAATCCTTCCGACTCACATCTTATCGGCCCTGCTTGCGAGGTGGTCCAGAACTCGAAAGCCACAAAGGATTGCGGCCGATGTGCAAGTGGATGCGAGGTTGTGACCAATGCTAGCCCCATTTTCGTATGACCACAGTCGAAAAAGCCATAATTGCTAAGTACCGTGTAAACACAGTAATTGTGAGAATACGTTTGGGTTATCTTGTGTTGATTGTTCAGTAGCTTTGGAAAGAGGGATGCCTGATTAATTATCGTTCCTATGAGTGAGATATCCAGAGAAGAAAAGTTTTGAGAGTTGACACAGTTGCTAAGAAATTTGCCAATGTGAAGATACGAGATAGTTTGACACACGCTACTTTGCATTACATAGTTTTAGATACGCTTTTTTGGATTGTACTACTCTCACGCGTACGCTTGACTTCTTAGCTCTTTCATTGTTCCAGCATCCATGCGCACATTTGAACAAAATTAGTTTGCCTGAAGCAGCGTGCAGATCAAAAGCTTGCCATATTGCTGTTATACGGATTAAACACTGGGCAACATGAGATCGTTTATTAGCCGCGTACATCAGGCACATGCAATGAAATTTGGTACAGTGGTGCAATCGTCGATTTGCCTATGCTTCGATTGAAAACTTTCACGATATGTTATAGCAAAACGAATGTGTTTTCTAGTTTTCATAACAAACCTTTTAGGCAAACTCGCCTGTTGAAATTGTGTTGCAGTAAACTTTATTCCAGGAAACCTTTTTCTATCTCAACCCATCGGTAATTGTGACTGCTCCTTCACATGAGAATCACGCGAAACTAGTAATATGAAGTACATTACATGATGGTACATTACAAGGGCATGTCTAATTTTTACCCTCTGCAAAGCCGCGGCTAAAATACCCCAAAACGTCCAGTAAGGAAACCCAATGAAAATTGGGTAACCGTTTTATCACGTGTCACCCAAAAAAGACCGAACTATCTTATTTTCGGGTGCCTCGCGTCACTCCTCATGGTACTGAGCCTCTACGTGTAATACTTACTGTGCTGTGAGCATATAATAATGGTATTCAACTTCAGAAAATTCCTGCTATATGACCAGAAATTACTAACGATGGGACATGGAACAAAATTCAAGTCCACTGTCTCATTCCATCCCATGGAAAAAATCCATGCACAAGCTTGCTGTATTCTCCAGTCAAACTGCAGGACTGTATCACAACATTGTTTCAATTTGAGCTGTTTCAATTGTTTAGGGAAAATTTTATGTCAGGTTTGGGTGAGTTCTGTGGATGCTCAAATACCGGAAAGGTGGTGGGTGCTCCAGTGAATGGAAAGCAGTTTTGAAGTTTCCAACGAACCAACTATATGTTGAATTTTTACCTCATCGTCGTTCAACTACCATACAGCCTGTTTTTTTCATAAATAATTCGCACTGTCAATGGCAGCAGTGCGCAGTGGGAGAACCGAAATTTGGTATATATGACAATGAAGTAGTGGACTCTAAGTTTCTGTTTGCGTAAAACTTGGGGGCGCCAAACAAAAAAGACTGTTGATAGTGACAGAAAACAAAAACGGTAGCCTTCAATCAAAATTAAGGCTGAGTTATGTCTGGTAGGATTGCCAGATCCATATGGACCAAAAATGCCAAATTATCCGTCAAAAATGTCTAATAACTTCAAAAAATATAAACAAGCCGAAACGGACCGAGTGGTGTCGGTTTTGAATTAACCTGCTGAGTAATGGCAAAAAGATCATTTTTCTTACAGAACCAAGCCAACAATTATTGCATGTAAACCAATAAATAACTGTTATACTACAAACGTGCACACAGAGTCAAACCAGAATTATTCTTACACATTTTTCAACCTTTGATATTAAAAGAATTCTCCAGAAGCAGGCATGTCCATAACAAAAGATGTGAGAAACCACATCAGCAGACATGGGCATCGGAAAGATTTTTTCCAGGGAGTGGGGCAATAATGGATTTTTCCAGGGGTAGCCAAAAGTGGTGGTATTTAATTTTACCTCTCGAAACTAAGAAAACAACCTTTTTTGCTTGAAATGTCATAGGAAAATGTAAAATTTCAAAATCCAGAGAGGCTTGTCAAATTTCAAAATCCAGAGGGCCAGATTTGGCCCGCGAGTCGTAGTTTGGAGATCCCTGGTCTTAGGGAATTTGTTGAAACACAGAATGTTGGTACAGATTGCTAGCCAGCGACTTCTACAGAAGAACGTGACAGGCCATGCTTCTTAATTCTGAAACAACAGTGGAAATGTTTCCACTAAGATTGAATTCTTTGCAAATTTCGTGCACTTCATATATAAACGCAGCTCTACTGTAGTATTGCAGTGCAATCGTTGAAAAACGTAGCAAGCAGAAAAGAGCAATTTAGAATAAAGCTAACAACAGCAGCATAAGTCAAACGAATTACCTTGTGTACCTTGAATGCAAGGATCATAGAATTCTGTTTTCCAGGACTATATGTTATTTTCCATTACGGTGCCAATCGTGTCTTTTTTATTCCGCAGGCTTTCAAGGTAGCTATCACCAAACGTAACTTCAGGACGTTCGACTCTCTTCTCGAGGCTCTTTCAGACAGGGTACATACTTGTTCTTCCCTTGTTCTGCAGACATGTATGCATACAATTATCGAGATTAGACTGGCATGAACAACATTTCTGTAGTTTTACAGTGCGTGACTTTTTTTTAGATGAATGCGTATTTGTTGTTTCGCCGGTTCTTCATTACAGTAGTTCTGTAGCAAATTGCGTTGACAGTTCGTCCAACAAAGTCTAGGCTTATAACGATGGTTGCGGAGTCGGAGGTAAAATATCTGACTCCGACTCCAACTCCGACCTTTCCAAAATTTCCGATTCCGACTCCTTAACGTCAAGGGAATGAAATTTGGCTGTTAAAATCAATGGAAATTGTGGTGCACAGCGAGAAATCTGTTTCAACAAAAGTTTCAAAAGAAAGTGTACCATTTCAACAGGAATTCCCAATTTAGGAGTGTGATGTAAAAAATGATCCAATTGGACATCCGGAGTCGGAGTCGGACAAAAAAAATCCGGCTCTGACTACTAGTGTTGTTAGGAATCCGACTCCATCCAAAAACCTCCGACTCCTTACGACTCCGGTTCCGACTCCGCAACCCTGCTTATAACGCGTTTTTTTGACAAAGTCTGATTACTCTTCTCAACAATGAAAAAAGCTGAAACTCCAATGTGAAGCGCTGCAGTTCACACCTTCTTCAAATGCCATCTGCAAGATTAGAGATTTGCTGGTTGAAGCGCTGTGGCTTGAAATATTTTTAAAACCCAATGTTTTGAGCATGTCAACCCCACGTAGTAGAGTAGCAGAACCACTTTAGATATGGCATAACGGTTTTGTTGCAGTGGTGTATGTAATAACTTAACTATTCCTGTACTTGGTTTACACAGTTAGCTATTTCACCAAGTACATTTGCACTTTTTCCGGTGCGTAAAATTTCTTGTAAACTTAAAAAATTTGCAGAATCTTGTAACGATCTCCACGGTTCTGCACTGTTTGGCGGTATTGTGTAGTGTATGTATTGCACACAGGTGAACGGAAAACTTTTTTATGAAAGGTTCTAGAGAGACAATGCATATCAATCATATTTCGAATGTGAAAAAAGTTGGCATAACCTGCAAGTTTTTGGCTAAATCCAGCAGAATAGTAACTCGGGATGTCACGAATACGTGGTGTACGCGATGCTTGTATTTCCAGAGTGATGATGCATGTAAAACTGAAAACCGTACAAGTAAGATCATTTTTGCTTGGGGAGTGTGAATTAGGAAAACAGTTTTCAGGGAAGTTTAAGAAAATTAAGTATACTACTGTGGCAAAGTGTTGGAGATCAATGCCTCTGTTTTTCCACCAGGTGAAGCGCGGTGTAAATTGTTTTTATTCTTCCACATACGCCATCCAACTAAATCCTTTCAAAATCAAGATAAGCACTTCAGAGGTACACACGTCAAATCATTCATTCACTTTCACACCCGCTTTTCCTCTCAGGAGGGTCTTGGGATCAGCAGCCCTAGGGCGACTCGAAATACCTCACGATTTTCAGCAATCTCTGATAATTCTGGTTCCACTCGAAAACTGGACCAAGCAGGTCGTAGATGTAATCACGCCACCTGGTCTTTGGTCGACCTATGGGCCTCTTTCCCGTGGCTGCAGCCAGTAGTGCTCACTTCGCCAGTCTTTGCTGGGACATCATGGTCGTCACGTGACCGAACCATTGTGGCCGAGATCTCTATTCCAGTGGTTCTCAACCTTTACAAACACGCCGAACCGCGTAACGTAGTTTTCCAAGCTTTTGTCGAACCCCATTTTTGCCCAATAGAACAGAAATAAAAATGGGTTACTGAAATGAAATCTGTCAAGAGTTTATATTTAATTATACAGTAGTCCCACGCTTTTAGTCATGTTTCAGATGACCTTCGTCGAACCCCTGAAACGGCTCCGTGGGTTCGATCGAACCCAGGTTAAGAACCACTGCTCTATTAGGAGAAGTGACTCGACATTTAAGGCTTTAAGAATTTCACAGATGCGCACTTTGTTGCGAAGTGTTAACCGTCACCTATTCGCGAAAATCCAATCCCCACCGCTTGTACAGGAGTTAACACTCTTTCAGTCATTACCCAAGATTCATGTCCGTAGTTGAGGATTGGGACAAAGATCGATTTAAAATCTGACAGCTTTGCGCTTTTTGAAAGCTCTCGTTTTGTGACCGCAAAACTGTCGTTCACGCAGAACTGCGTTTACCAATCCGTGTATCAATCTCCTTGTTTCGCCTTTCTCCACTCATGAAAACCACTCCAAGGTATACTTGACACTTGTTGCAGACCTGCTGCAGTGCAATGCCGCTTACTTGTAGTGTGCACCGGCTTGGGTTACTGGAGAGGCATATTACCTCGGTCCTTTTAGCGCTAATTTTTATTCCCGCTTGGTATTACGCAGTAGAAAACCGATCAAATTGCATGTTGAGCACTCTGTTCAGGAAATGCAAGCAGTACTAAATCGTCCGCAAAAAGAAACGGTTGATCCTGCTGCTTCCTGCAGTGATACCCACGTTGACTCGGCTGTGGCTGTCTACTCTACCCAATTCAAATGTACTATGAAGAGGAATGGTGATGGTGACAGCACACACCCTTTTCCAAGTCCAACACACATGCGGTGAATGGTTGTGATCTGACTTGAATGACTTGACGGCCAATACCCGGCGGCTACGGACGAGACGAAAACCACACTAGGTATCATCCAGCTTTGGTTTAATTATTTCACGGCATCTTTTTTCAAAGCATTTGGCATACGCTTTTCCATGGATGCTAAGGAGAGACATATCCTGGTAATTAGGCATTCTCTCCTGTCTCCCTTCCTGTGTATGGTGATAATTACCGCGGTTTGCCAATCTTACGGTGCCCTTCCAGAACACCAGGTAACTGACACACACGATTAAGCCAAAGACACCTACGTTGCCGATGTTTTTCCAAAATTGTACCAAGGCATGATTGGATTAAAGAGTGTCGCTCGAAACCAGTGTGAAGATGTGAATTTTCCCTGCAACGGCAGCATACTGTCCATAAAAAAAACTTACAAAAAACGAGATGAGATTATTTTTCCACGAATTCACAGATTGAGAAAAACAGAAAAAAACAAACAGGATGCTATTCTGCGAAATCGTTGGATAGCTATGTTGCAACTTTGAAGCCTTGACATTGAAACTGCTTGTGCAGCGCATGCTCAGAGGTTTAGCAAGGACTTGAGGATAGCGAGTGAACGTGTTTTAAAGCATATGTCACAAATGCTTTGTGAAACTTAAGAAAGAAACCAACGGCACGCAGTTTTATATCGAAAAAGGATACAAAGATCGTAGATGAATCATGCTGGCGGAGTAGTTTAGAAAAGGAACGAGGTTATACCAAGGTATCTACGCAATTGAATTTTTTCTGTAACGCAGAGTTGTTAGTCGGGCCCGGCTTTTCGGGTCGTGCCGGGTTTCGGGCTTAATTTTGTCAAAATGTTTCAGGTCGATCGCTGGCCTGCATACAAAATTTATTATACAGTATAATATTCAGAGTAACGATTGTTTTCTTTCGTGGTGTAGATTTGTCGCCGCGGTGACTTTTGTGATTGAAGTGAATGTGATTTTTCTTCATCTAATTCTGAAACTGCAAACACAGCTGCGTTTTTTGTTTTTTGCTCGGGTTAGCCTCACACGCTTTTTGAGAAGGTGACAGCGGTGAGGAAATTAGCACGCGCCGGAGTTGCGTCGAAAAGATCAGTCAGTCACGCGATTCTTGTCTTGTTTTAAGAAACGATTTCGTGAGATTGAGCACCAGGAAAGGAAGGATTATGATTTCCTTTCAAGTGCCAAAATGACAGGTGTTTTGATTTCGACGATCAGTGTGTTAGGACACCGTTTCTGAAGAAAACTAGGTGTGAATTACAAATTAATATTGTTTTTATGCTGCGCCACCCATAACCCCGCAGTTGTACATATCTTGACTCATTTCAGAAATTTGGCTTTCGGGTCTAAATCGGGCTTCAAAAATAAATGTCCCGCTCGAGCCGGGTTTGGGCACCATAGCGTTAATGAAAAGTACTATTTTGTAAGTATAAAAATCTACGGTAATAATTAAAGATATGCGACCTTCAAAGATGTCAGTTTCATTTCAGTCTGTACTCTAACAGAGAGCCTGAGAAATCAGCTGACAACGAAACCAGCATGTCCTGCCAAGTAGACCCGTAGCCAGGTTTTAAGGTTTGAGGGGAGAAATATGTTTTTTGGGAGAGAAAGATTTTTGTTTTTATTATATGTTTAAAACAAATTTTTCTGGGCACAGCAAGATTTGGAGGGAACAAAAAGATTGGGTGTCACTTTTCCCGAATGCCCCTCGTGGCTACGAGCCTGGTACCAAGCAACGTGAAATGCTTTTTAAGGCAGAGAATTCAAAATACTGCATTTTGCTGAGTTTAAAATACAGCATTGCGCCAATGCTGCTTGTTTAAAAATAAACGCAATACTTCAGTGCTCCCAGCGGAAACTTCACTTTCTGCCTGTTGTTGCTCGATGGAATTTTTATTTGCGACTTACTCCTACTTTAAAAATAACTGTCAGCAAAAAGAGTGCTCTCCAACCATAAGTAACGATGTTTCGTGTGTGATGATTAATAACAACGTTTTTTGACTGAAGCAACTTGCTTGGTCAGACACGACCATGATTATGCGTTGTTAAATTCCAATTTTTTTGGAAAATGACAAAGAAGTTACCTATGGAACGAAGCAGAATCATGGTGAGAAGTCAGTTGTTTCACGTACGTTGCAAAACCCACGTCAGTGTACCTGCAGAGGATTTGTTTCTTTCAAGAAATGTTGTTCTTACCATAGAGATTATCGAAGAACTGTTATCGGCTCCTTATACAAAATAACGTCATTGGGGGTCCTTCGAAAGTGATGAAGACAAAAAAAGGGTTGCAGGGGTTTAAAGGTTTCGACGAATGGTGCTCAGTCTAGTGCATCAGTTTTTTGCCTTTGAAAATTTAGTAATGATGCAAAACAACACCTGTTGGGGCGACAGAAAGGTTTGTTGCATTTTTCAAAATCGCATCAAAATTTTAGATTGGGGGCAACGACGTAACTGACGGGGGGGAGGGGTGCGCGCCGTCCCCTTGGCAAGCTAAATGTAAAAAATGGGCCCCCCGTCAGAGATTTCATGAACTGCAGAATATGAAAGTGATTCTACAATTTTTGGAAATCCGTTGGTCTTGACATTTTAAATACTTAAATAATGCAGTGCTTAGTAAACCAACAATCATCAAATGACTCGTAAATTCATAGTTGTTGTAGTGCAGCGGCGTGCATTGTACAGTACATCATCTTAACGTGCATAGTGTGTGTGATGTAATAACCGCCCGTAGGTGTGGAACATTGCCGCCATTTGCAGCCATTTTACTTGTTTTGGACTGTGTGGTGGAGTTGTGAATAAGTTTATGTCTGAAAGCTGTCGTGTACATTTCCTTGAGATTAGAATACAGGGAAAGTTG
>JGI24158J21664_10008832_pt1 | contig 13433 bp, 8 predicted proteins | sample Ectturendosymbi3_FD_21664 | JGI IMG/M metagenome (IMG submission 21664) | reverse complement strand
CTGGAGAGGTTGCAACAACATCCCCTCCTTTTTACAACGAACCACACCGATCGCACGTTCTTTGTGTGAAGGCTGAACTCCGCACGACCTTCACATCGTGGTCACAGCACCATTTTGTTGCGATCGGAAATCCCGAGCGGCATGTGCGCAAAGATTCGCACCGTGGCAGCAAGCAACAATAGAGATCATGCTCGTAGTAACGCTCGATGGTTTGCCTATGCTTCTGCTAACTGCCACTCTTCAACTTTCAGCACTAAACCCTGGTCATGCAGAGTGTTGCTAGAAATTTCTCAACGGAAGTTTATCATTAGTCAAAGCAAATCACGGTTTTACTAGCAGTTGTCTAGTTTCAGCTGTTCGCATTTGTATATCGCGATGTTAGGTCTTACAAAGTAACCTTACTTTATGTTAAAGGTCAATCAGTACGTCACTGTACATTGCCCAATAAACTGGCAGGGATTAACCCGGACAAGCCAATTCTTGCCGCCCATTTTGGCAGAGATTTCCCCGGACAAGCTATTCTCTAGCTTGGCGAGGTCTTGCTAGGACTAACCAGTGGTAATACCTAACTCTTACGTAGACATAGGATCTGATAACATTAGCAGATCACTAGTCAACCTTCTTGGCTTTCGGTGTCAAGCTGGAAGGAACATGTACAATTCCGTAACCGAACCTTAACCTAACGGCAATTTTTATTAGGCAGATGGTAAGAGTAAAATACTCCTCGGTTCGGGTCAAACAGGAAGGAACATACTACAATTCCCTAACCAAACCTTGAACCTGTGGGGTCTCACGTCCTCAGGTCAGAGTATGTTTCACTTCTGAATCCATACTTTAAGAGTTTGCGAAACCGAAGGAGCGAAACAAGTCTCAAACGAAGTTAGTTTCAACTCATCTTTAGGTGCGAATTCGAGGCCTTTCATACTCGAATTTTCAGACACTCCCCATTCGTTTGAGTATCCTGATTGGTTACTAATTAAAACTCAAACTCAGTCATTGCTTTATCATTGGTTGAGACGTAACCGCTGTCTTTATCGTGGCTCATTACGTCTTGTGTCATGATTTTCGTGACTAGCTTCAAGATCGTGTGATCAGATGGAGCGTTCTGATTGGTTGAAGTTACTTTGAATCTTGTTCGACTGGATTTGAAGTTACTGCACGTTTTCAGGTCTGACTTTTATCCAATGATGTTTATTTTAGGCTTAGCCTCAATACAGCAATGTCCGTTCTAGGCTTAGCCTGCTGTACAGTACGTGTTTCTGAAAGAGCATGCAACACAGCAAATCACGAACACAAAGCAACGGGTAGTTTGGTACTGCAGAACGCGAGCAAGTTCACGTTGCTCACTCACAATACTTGGCGAAGTAAACGAATGCATTCAGAATTACACACAGTGGGCAATGTCGTAGCAACACGAACTAAGCTGCGAAAGCTACTGGACGGAATCGCCTAATGATCCTATCTAAGAAGCCACAGCGATAAAACGATTCATGGTAGAGCGATGCAGTCGGTTGCGCGCAGGCCACTAACCCGTTAGGTTGGGTTCGCCCCATCGGTGGGGTCATGCCGAAGACTTTGAAAACGGTACTTGGCCTGTTCACTGTTCAGCCTCGGGGACGGCGTTAATGGGTAAGTGCAAGAAAACTGCTCACATGCTGCGGTGCTGCTACTGGCTTGCCACCAACGTGGCGATCCCTACGAAAGCGGTGGCGTCGTCCCCGGCGAAAGCAAGCGGAGATGAGCGCCGCTGGCTGCTCGTGACACTCCACGGGGAGTACAAAAAGTGAGTACAGGGAACTAAAATATGAAAGGACGCAGGTCTGACAATCGTAGAAGCGATTAAGGGGTCAGGAAAGGATATGGTATTAACGTTAACGTACAAGATCTTGTCAAATGGCACGATGAGAGACAAATATCTGTTGCATATGTGGTATCAACTTTGCGATGATATAATGTCATTCGGTGCTGGAACAACACAAACAGTTGCAGAAATAGTGGGGATGTCCCACACAGTTGTGACGAAAAGCTTTAGGTCAAGCCGAAATGTCCCGATTTACCTTCTGTAGGCACGACACAAGAGGTTGAGAAAATAGCGCCCAAGGTATAACCAAATGAAGTTTATCTTGGGAGGCAGGTTCACTTTCACAGATATCCGTGCACTCTCTTAGAGCACGGAGTCATTACTGCTTACCTAACATAAAACTGACGTATGGCAGAAATTCATTCAACCATTGAAAAAACGCCGGTATATTTGCATAGCTATTGAAATGACCTTTTATGCGTCAGATGGTTTTTGCTTTAATTCGACATGTCTTGGTTCAACTACCTTTCGTGCCACATCAGCCAGAGGTTGCGACACAATCGAAACTGAATCAACAAGAATGCGAAACTGCGAAGGCAACCGGAATGGAACCATCTTATTTGAAATCGTTAAGGAGTGACAGTTCAAAGCCGTGAACTGGTTTCAGTGAGAAGTCGCTTTTCCTTAAACTTTCCACTGATTTCTCGATAACTTGGCTTGATTAAACGACTGGTTGATTCCGGCAACACCTCCATCGAACGCCATTAAGTAAATGCCTGTTCTGCGCCCCTGGACTGGAACTTGAAAAATATCGTCATTCGGTATGTCACCGTCAGAGCCCTGCAGCGAAAGCAGCAACATTTACTCATTTTAACACTCGGCAGGAGAGGGCTTGTCGCACGTTTAGAAAGAAGATATGCGGACGCAGCGGGAGTTCGGCGACAAAAGTGTGACAAGGCAGATATTGTGAAGAGAACTGTTTTCGAAACACTTCAAGCACGATTTTCATAAAAACAAAAACATTGGCTGTGCACCTTATTCGTGCACTTGCAAAAATTATAGGATTCACAATAGCTGCAAAACTGATAAGGAGTCGCTTTTGATCAATCAATGCCAAGTTTTGAACCAAAACAAATCAAGTTACTATAAACGAGGAACTTGAAGTGTAGTTATTCACAAGTTCATGTTTTTAGTTTTCATATCAAGCATATAATAAAGCAGTGCCACGAAATCATGTAATGGAGAAGAAGCCACAGCGCTAAAATGCACATTCAATACATGCATAAAATGCACACAATTTAATGCATAAAACGCACCTTCGTTATGACACATGGAAACCGTTAACAAAAACTTACGACACTGGTATGTTTGATTCGAACCGATGTGGTCGATTCCCTGTATCCAAGCAACGACGTTTGTCCACATCCAACGCAAAATATCAGGTTTGGCGTACGCTTGCAAACCGAATATGGCTCTGAAATGTAAGTAAAATGAAACAGGATTTTGTAGAACATCGCCGCAATTTTATATGCAGCTCGTAGGTCGGTATAAGAAATGGAATACATAAGATGGAAGCACGCAAAAGCCCAGTTCACCTAATCACAGATAATTCCTGTAATGCTGGTGGCTCATTCACTAACACGTTATAGAAATAGAATACGTCTTGGTTGAAGACAGACACGCTCACAAACAGGTCATAGCTAGGAAGAAATTTCATGAGCATCTTGTCAGCAAGGAACGGATTTACCTGTAATCAGTGCTTTGCAAAATGCAGGTATTTTCTAAAGCTGAAGATAGACTGGGAATTAAATTAATGCCTTCTGAAAGTAAATCAGACCTTCCACAATTTTCGCTGCAGGTCAGCAAGTTAAATGATCTGACGTAAATAGGGTTTTAAATACAGTACATAGAAATGCAAAACGTTCAGATACAGGATGATTTCTACGTTAAAAGTCATGAACAGTAACAACAGGCTCAGCTCGTTTATTTTTTGAAGGACGGCATGATTAATGAAAAACAAAACACTCGCCAGAACCTGGCGCCAATAAAATACGGACAACCGGTCCAGTGAAGGGGTGAAGAACAGCCAGACATGTGCTTTCCGCTCTGATCACGTGACCATTTGGGGGTTCGGCATAAATCGCCACCCTGCCGTCGCTAGAACCAATCCACAGAGAAGAATGGCGGTGGTCAACTGACAAACAGGTGACGTTAGGTTGCCTTTTGGTCTGCAAATTATAAAAACAGGGTTTATGGACAAATGCCATACCACACGCAAAGTCTGCATTGTATGAAGTCGTCGCAGATTTTAAAAGCAAGTTGAAGAATCTGTAAACACAAGACAGTACTAAAATGTATTTGGATGAGTCTAAAAACGGATGACTTTTTCTTTATACTACGAACGCAAGCGCAAACAGTGGTTTCTGTTGCGGTACCTGATCACCACTTCGATCATTAACAACAATTCTGTTTCTGATGGCGCTGTCAGTTTCCCAAAAAAACACAGCCGAGTTTCGTCGCGTCCTCGCATAAACAGCGTTCTTGCCAGAGATAAGCTGGCAGATGTCAGAGCCTCCGCCTTCGTCGTGTGTGGAGACAGTTTTCATCGAACATATTGTTGGTCCACCTGGACAGTGACAATTCCATCAACACGATTATTAGTGAACTTTGGCGTTCACACATATTTGCATTGCTGACATGCACGAAGCAAGTTGAAACGCAACGAAATTGCAAAAAGGAAACCAATTAATTTAATTTTTGAAGTCTTTCCTACAAGCGAAGAAAGAGTGTTATCGTCACGACAAGGTTAAAATTGAGATCGGCGTTTTCGTTGAAAGCAAGCTCACGAATAGGCCAAAATTTGTGACGTCAATGATCTCAAGAGTCAAATTGTGAGAAGTACCCAAAATTGTTACGGGCCAGGGTATGAAACTTTTTGGCTGACGTAGCAATTTTTTTGACAGACGGCAGCAAAGAAAATTTGCTTTACGCAGCCCCTTTTTATTAAAAAAGAAAAATATTTAACCCATCGCACAACCAAACGGCGAAAAACGATTTACTAAAATGTATGCTCTGCTTAACATATCAGGGGAACGCAATAACGCGTGGAGACCCCGACATCGCTGTGACCGTGTAGCATGGATCAAACATTGGAAGCATTTTGCGATCAAGACCAGCATGCGCAGCCATCGTACACCCGCAGATAACGCGAAACCACAAAAGCGACAACCTGATCCCACGCATTACAAAGAGGGGCGTTGAGACCTCCTCCTGTGATTGGAATACTTTTATTCCAACATCGCTAACTTGTCGGGACAAAATGATAACAGGATGTTCAGTTGCAAATGTAAATTGCCCTATTTTTTTTTAAGTTGCTGATGCAACAAAATGTCGTAACAAGAGAAGAAATTAACGGTGGAAGTACAAGTCCGCTTACCAGAGTCATTCAACGTAAAAGAAACCAAGAACCGTCCACAAGCAGCATGCACTTTGGACGCAAATGAAACCATGCTCAGCACCGGTCGGCAGCATGCAATATCCCTCAAGTGCAGGACATGTGCGGGTTTGCATGCAACGCAACCGACAAGCTACAAAATAAAGAGCATATGAACAGAGTCGCGTTGCCAAGAAACCGCATGAAATGAACAAGAATACCATATTTGTCGAAAAGCACACAATCCGAGCATCTGCTAATCCCGCCAAGACGAAGGTTGGTTTCAGGGATTTCTTGCTGTTGTCTGCAATGGAATGAAGTTGCGTTTGCACCAGCTGAAGTTTTTCCGAAAAGCGCTCACGATCATTAACCCACATTCACCTGTTGGGTTGTGGAAGTGCAGGCAAGCGATGCTTGCCCCCAGCTTCGGGTGAGTAACAGATTTGGAGCCGAAGAAACACAGGATGTGTCCCTGCAAATGAAGTTGAAGCACACGCCACGATTGACAACTGCACCAATACGCCCTTTAAAACAGCACGCAAGAACAGAAGTACTGTGGTTTATGTCAGTGGGCGTTTCCGGGAAGCGATTGTTAAGTCACAGTCGATCAAGATCTACCAACAAGTAGATCCATTTGCCATTTGATACAACAACTTACCTCAGACGTCCCGCATACAATCGCATGTTGGGATTGGTTTGGATCGGCGTCGTAGCTTAACCCTTGGCGCGATTCGAAATCGCAGCACAGTGGCACCGTCAGCATGCACGTCACTTCGAGTTCATCAACAGTTGCGCACACGGACTCCTCCACCACTCTGCAGCTGCTTGCACTGATCCTCGACTTGAATATGTTTCGAGCAGAAGCGTCAGTAGTTTTCCCCGGTGACGGTTTCCAAAAAACCTGTGCAAAACCGAGACCTTGAAACTTGTACAACTCATGACCACGCAGCAGCCAAAACAGTTGGTCTAAGACTCTTATAACGATAGACGTCAAGAACGTTCAAGTCACCTGGGCTTGTTTTCAACGACCCAGTTCCGCGCATTTGACAAAATTCAAATTGCCAGAAGGCTGCGTGCTTATGCGCATGTTGCACGCTGAGCTTCGCGGTGGCTTCGCTTATCGCAGGTTAAAGAGACTTGTCCCATTTTGAAAGTGTTTGATACGAACAACTCCACCTTGCGAGACGCAGTCTAAAACCTTTCTTATGAACCAACACACCCAGCTATCGAAGTTACCAAATTTACACCAACGTGCGATATCCACAAAGAAAAGTATTTTTTATGAAAGCGTTACATTTAAATCGCACGAATTCATGATGTTGCCGCACTCATGGTTGGGAGCATTGGTATCCGGGTTCCCGGCGTCGTGATGTAAACCTTGAAGGAAAAAATATCCACGTTTAACATCGAATGCCGATAAACGTAACTCTGCGACAATTGAAAATTAAAACCAATTCGCTCTGTCCAGCATTTATTTCAATGTTATGCAGCAAGTAGAAATATGTACACCGTGAACAGTTAATGCTCTAGATTCTAGAACAGTTCTTGTCAAGATTTTTTACCTGCGGTCTATTTTTATTGTATCTGAGCTTTCAAGGAAAGCAATATATACGGAGATGTCTTCGCTACGAAGTCAACTTGAATAAATGAAATTTATGTTAAAGGCTCTTCGCTTACACGTGTATACTGCATTTCAGTAAATACGTTTTACCCAGTGACCTACAGTACAACTGCTAAACCATTGCAGAGCGGAAATCCCAAGTACTCGTTTTTGCCCGCAAAAAGTTCACGTCGTCGAAATCTTCTATCCTCCACGTATAAGTTAACGTTTAAGCTTGGCGTGTAAAAAAATAAAACTGCATGGAAGTGACAACTAGAGGTACAGACTTTACCTGCGCGACAGGTTGTACACTGGCGCATCACAGCAAAACAGTCAACCGGATAATCGTGCAGGTGTTCGGTTAACCTGAAGAATACAGGTAACTAAACACAACAGGAACACGACCCAGTCTATAAAACACGCATTTTTATAAAGGTGATGATTCTGAAACTTTCACAAGTTCCATGTTTGCAATAATTTTAAAAGCACAGAGTTAGTGAGGAGACCTTAACAAACAATTAGACCTGCTCGATTTGCTACAATGCATTGCGATTCGAACGTCCTAGTCTGATGTCACCACTCAAGTTAAACCACCTTAAACAACACGAGCTGATGTCGTCAAGAACTTTCACGATGTGTGCGGCGGTCGGTCGCTCATCGGGATTGCGTTTCAAGCACAACCAGATCAGTTCCTGAGCGTGCGGCCACGGGATGGCGCCCTCATACAACCATATCGGCGACGGCGTGATGCCCTGCGTTTAGATGTAACCGTAACACAAACACCTTTGAAGTTCATTAAAAAAGACACACTGCAAAGATTATCTTGCTTTACACGCAACCGGCACCTCGAGTATGACGTCATCCGGTTGACATAGCAACGTAACTTCGCCTGCTTTGCTGTTCCGTTCTTCGCAAACATAATCGATCCACGGAGATCTTCCCACAGCAACTTCGTGAAGCAAAAGGCCGTAAGAGTAGATGTCGCATTTCACCGAGTACGGAAACAGGTCCCGGCTGCTTTGCTTTCCTTGATGAATATACGCAGTTTAAGAATGCTGCACGGACACCGCAATAAAGTAAATGCGCGTCGAGTAATCCATTAACTGGCGTCAAATCGGCCACAACAGCACATCACATTTACTGGACATTATTGCTGCAGGGAAAAAGGCTTCAAACTAGCAAGGCAAAACAAAAACAACGAAAGTTGCAACGCAGTGTAACGGACTCGCTTGAGAGAAATCCAACTTCAAGACCATGACACTTTTATGCAAATCTGCCCGTATATCAACTCTTGAGCCAATATAGAGACATACCGTGTTGAAATATGATGCAGAATACAATACGCTACCCAATCCGGAAAACAGGGACGAAAGAAGATGACCACTCCTAACAGGCGACAATTTCGTGATAAAAAAAACATAAAACTAACAATCAAACATTGAGCTCATAAGATCGTAGACGTAGCATGTGGTTAAGATAGAAAGTCCATGGACAGAAACCGAGAAGAGTTTGTGACTTAACTAGTTCGTATCCGGCAGAGGTTTTTACCTCGAGCCTTGAGAGACACAACCTCCGGAGCACTGTACCCAGGACTTCCACAAGGACTGGGAATGCCACTGGGGGAAGCCGAGGTGGAGATACCGTAATCAGTGATCTTGGAAATAGTGGCTGACTGTGGATCGAGGGACAGAAGGAGCACGTTGTCCGGTTTCAAATCGCGATAAACGATGTGCTGAGAGTGAAGAAAGGCAAGGCCGTCTGCGACTTCGTACATGATTCTGCATCAGACGATATTCCGCAGTTGCGCAAGTCAATATGTACCGACTAGCGGATGTGCCGCTACTGGAGATATATTGCACGATAACATTCGGCATCGCAGTGTGACGACATCAAAATGCGAAAAAACATACGACAAACGCTCACCTAAATATTCTGCAAGGACGCTTGCGAGTATTTGTGAACAAGGTAGCAGAACCGCAATGAACACAACACTGGCGCAGTGATAAAAGCATAGAATAAGATGCATTCGAATCAGCTGAAATGTAGTCACACGAAGCTGACATATTAACTTGTTTTCGGGAGAGAGATTTCTCGTAATATTGAAGCAAAGTTTAAAGGAATACACCAGATAAAACGACTTCCACTGAAAAATGGATTTTTACAGAGGCGTTTTTTCGAAAATTGAAATTTGAAACACTAAGTTATTTGAATGTCAAGCCTCCCCCTCCGCACAAACGTAAAGACCCCTGTTGACGACATTCTAGCGACGGTTCTGCACCTCAATACACTCAGCTGGCTGATCAGACTTTCTTGGGCGACAGCAGCTGCTTTACTATTGACCGCGTATGTTCGAAATGTAAAAGACCGCGTCCGATCAAAGCATATAATAAATGGAGCTCGTCTGTTTATTTTAAGACATCCTTGTACTTGGAAAAACCTTTCAGGGATAAGGCTATTTTTATGTGAGATATCTGCGTTTATGAAGCGAGTTCCTGACTGTGCGCACAGACATGCAGTATACCTGTGTCTGACAACAGCTGGCAACGCTGATTTTCGAGCATCTGCCTCCATACGTGTCATCCTTGTGAGCAGATTACCCAACGAGCCCATCTTCGCAAATTCCAAGGCCAGTATAGGCAGAGAAGCAAGCCCGGAGTCATAAAAGGCAGGCGGCACGAAACCAGTCAGGGCAATGATGCTTGGGTGTTGATGTTGCGCCAAGACATGAAGTTCCTGCGATGCAAAATATGTCCGAACTTCGTGAGTGAAGGTCACGAACCCAGCTTGGAAAAAAACGAAAATTTCAACCAGTTTGAGGAAAAAGCAAACTAACAATACCGAAAAGCGAAAAAAGCAGTCAACCAATTAAGAAAACATCGCAGGTAAACAAACGTTTACATTGCGTTTCGCGTTCAGCACGAGTGTTATATATGCAAGCCACGATCTTGCTGAACAACAAAGAAAAGGTACGAGATCTGATCACTTGCAATTATGGCATTTTGGTCCAATCGCAAACAGCGCAACAGCTTACCGCTCTTATCATCTTAACCACTGATTCAGACGATGAGATGTAGAAGGTCTTGACGGCGACGTCAACCCCTTTGTAGAAGGCGCGATACACTGAACCGAAGCCGCCCTCTCCTAGCAGATTGTTCGGTGTTGGATCAAATTTCAGCAAACTTGGAATGAGATGGAGCTCGGGATCGTAGTCTGTGGAAACTTGTTGATAGTCTGTCTTTGCTATTTTAACTAACGATGTCAGAAAGTACGACGAATGCACTAGAAAGGACGAGGTAATGTGATAAGACAGCTTTACCAAAACGAGTGAAAGAAACAGCAACGTGGTTCCTGATCACTACTGCTCATTTTATGCAACGTTAAAAGTGTATTTTGTAAACAGTGGGCCACGCAGCCAGTTGAGGAAGTGTTTACAACAGCAATTAATTCACGAAAGAAAAATCATGTTCAGTCAGCACCAAAAACGTTAGACTTTAAATAAATTGCTGGTTCAAAATAATGCTGGTTTCTTTATAATTCGTGTAAACCCGATACAAAGTAGCCGATGGTAACGAGACACAAGGTAGAGTCATTTTTATTGTGAAGTCATACGCATCAAGTGAGTAAAGGTTGGGAAACACTGGTATAGTACGAGCACGCAGCCCATAAATTAACACGTCAGCATCCGACAATATTATGAATTGCATGTCTTGGTTTTCCACCAGGATGCCCCAATGTGTGGAAAGCGGTGCCATACAGGAAAAGAATACAAGACCTTACAAACAATTTCGTCACCGCGTTTGAAGCGGTGCTGTAACAGGAAAACCTTGGCACGGTCGCAAGTCGCTACGTAAGCATTGAAACATCAGTTCGGGCAAAAATCGTGGGAAACAAAAAAAAGAGACGGGGAATTTTCCACAGGCTGAAACGGTCTTGAAGTTTCCGGTCCGGAGCAGTGCGCAAAAAGTATCTTACACGGAAATAAAATTCGACTCACTACACCGTAACTCGAGCAAACCTTACCGGCTAAAATTACGTCAGGAGCAAGATCAGCGGCAGGAACTGGTTGATCTGTGTGATTTGGACAAACCACCAACAGATCCCCGTCGGGAGAACGTTCAATACCGTATGACAAGTTAAGCAGCTCCTTGTATTTTGTGCCGGATGCAGAGTGAGATCTGCAAACAGCTCCAAAAGCTGAGCACATATGCCATGTTATCTCGACAATTACACTTTCAAAGGAAACCTATGGAAAACTAAACAATTTTCCCATGGCCGGGATTGCGTCCACAGTGCATCAGTTTATTACAAAACATCTTATGCCAAGAAGTCATGCAAAAAACACCACAAAATCGTTAGCCAAGGATGTACATTGACACCTGCACAATACTTACAGCAAGCTGTCTGAAACGTCGTTAAGGCAGAAGATGTAAACAGACGGACTGTCTGTTGTTTTGCTTGCGCACACTGGGCACGGAGAATATTGCATAATATACGGATTTCCGTACATGTCTTGCTCCAGTAACCCAGGGTACCACTCCTCTATGAGGTTGTTAAAATGATCGACAAACTGACCATTAATCACCTAAAACCAAAAAACGTGAACAAACCGTGAGACCGCATAGCAGTGGGCGATAGGTCAAAGCACTTGCCGTATGAACTCCACATCAAACTGCTTACAAAAATGCATTGTAATTCGCCTTACCCTCAGACTCCATTTTGCTTTGCAAACAAATGTTGGTATATTTTTTACGTTTTTTTTTTGATTTACTATTTCATGCACTTGCAGAAATTTTGGCATGTGACCAAACAAAATTGCAACATACAACCGCAGACCAATGCCGGACTGTAAAGGTGTTGCGCACGACAAGAGACGAGCAGTTCACAAAAAATCACCTTTCCGAGTTCGTTACGAGGCAAGACCATTTCCAATCCTTCTCTCTCGTCGCTTTTGAACCCACTGGAAAAGTCAAGAATAGTAATATTACTATCGAAAAATGCAGTCCTTGCAAGCGATGGTTGGTCATTAACGCAACACTGACTGTGACAGACCGTGCAGGTAAATATTAAAAACAAAACTTTAATATTTCGGCGTGGAAAGGAAAGAGAATAAAAGTTTTTGATCAAAAGAGCATTATATTTTAATTTCATTGATGATCTTATGCTAATAACTATATAGTGGAAAACTTGGAAATTGCAAAAACAATTCCATTAATGAACCAACCTTTTAACAGGCAAATTTGCGGTTCTCGATACCCTGGAAAACTCTGAGCAACCAGACTGGACGAGGACGAAAGCATTCTCGTGGCAATCTGACCATTCCATATACACCCCGTTCCTCCATGCTTTCGTATCGGAAGGCGGGCGGTTTCGAGATGGTGCGCTGCTTTTGCATCCGACAACCAAAGTACTTGCAAAGCTCAATAAACGAGTAATGAGTCTTGGCCAGAATCCCATTGGTATGTAAAGCATAGAAAAATACCTGAAAATAAAATTTGACGATAAGAAATGAGTAGCAGATCCATTTTTATCTCACAATTAACACTACGACATCGTCTTCAACAGTTACCGGTTAATATGAATCAGCCAATGACTTATAAATGCCTAAGCCTTCACTAACAGGGCACGCAAAGCTCTCTAGCCACGGTCACAACACCGCGTGCACCTCACCTGATCACTATGAGGTCACTGCTTCTGGTCGGGAGGTTCAAATCTGGAGACTGGATGGGAAGCTTGGAAGGCACCATATACTGATCATCACCTTGCCACATAACCACCTCAAAGTTTTCGAGTAAACGAAACAAGCGAGGCACGAAAGTCTTCGGAATCATTTCGCTCTAAGCGTAAAACGTTAAAGCTGACGTCTGACATCGTTAAAAGCCCAAGCGCAAACGCAAACACGAACCGATATCAAGTTTTCTGTCAGCTGAGATTTCCTCAGAATGGCATTTTCTCCGATGTAGGGATTCCTCTTGTAGTTGGCGTGCTCCCGAACAGAAATCACCTGCGTAACACGCACTTTCAGTCCTCATCGGATTCAAACAAGTCAAACATAAGTTTGTTCACACTTAAAGTGACTTCCCATGAAACTAACGTGACCGTATCGTAAGCCTTTGCAGACCACAATCGAAATACTGCTGAAACTTACAGCTACATTTAACAAGCCCATAAAAATCGACAAAGCGTTGCTAAGCTTTTCACGGATTATACTGCTTTTCAGAAACAGTTGTACAAATAACATCGAGCCTCTCGACCGCTTTTTTTGTGTCAACCTGAATCCGCCTGGTCAGGGGGGCAGTGAAGGAGTTGAGGGCAATGGAAATTTATAAAGAACAAAAAATCGTTACCATTTATGCTTCTTTCCGCTAAGCAACAATGTCGACCTCAAAAATAATAACAGAAATCGTTGAAAACCACTGTGAACTTTCTGGGTGGGCGAATAGCTGCAACAAATTTGCGTCAAGTCGACCTTGATAAACCATAAAATTACCTATGGTACTGTTATGAAAAGGCACCTCCGCCCCCGTTGCCCCCTTTTGGAAGGGCAGGGAGGCAATGCTCCCGTTCTCCGATACCTGGTAATTTATCGTGGTTGTACCTGG
>JGI24158J21664_10008830_pt1 | contig 13436 bp, 10 predicted proteins | sample Ectturendosymbi3_FD_21664 | JGI IMG/M metagenome (IMG submission 21664) | reverse complement strand
ACGCCCCAGTATCGAGTTCGCTAGTGCGTTCACGAAGGTAAGCCAAGGGCGACGAATCGCTCACGCGTGAATCCGATAACAAGTGCAGTGTAAAGTGGGTATCCGATTGGCTGTGTTTCACGAAAATCTCCCGTGCCGAGTCATTTGCAATCAGCGCGGTATCCTGCTAGCTTTTACGACCCGGTTGATTTGTTGCAGGATACCGGAGGCAAAAGCCACCTTATCACTGTCCAAGCTCTATCTGATGCTGATCGCAAGGAGTGGATGTTGGTTATGGACGGAAAAGAGCCTCAATACGTGCAGAGCAAGGTGACGCTCACGTGCCGCTCGCGCCTCGATGTCTTTAAACGCTATCGACTTTGACTTACAAAACACGTGCAGTGAAAGCGTGTGGGCTTGTGGTTCGTTTACCGGAAGCTGCGCCTTCATCCTTTCTGATCGACAGTTTTTGTGCTTCACGCGGAACACCGTTCGGTTGCTCCTCCCACCACGTGTACGTTCTTAAATGTTTTTAGGACTTCATGAAAAAAGAATCTAAATTTACTTTGAATGAAACTGGCTTCAAGTTTGTCGAGCGGGTGATCGCTGAAATCGAAAGACGAGGCGTCGAGCACGAAGGAATTTACAGATTGGTCGGAGTGATGTCGAAGGTTGACCTGCTCCTGAAGCAAGGAGTTGATCCGGAAACATGCGAAGTGTGGGTTGTAGTTCGTGTTTGTTGATTACACGGAAAAATATACACTCTGCTGGCTGTGACAGCGCCAAGAAAACTTCTGCCTGCCTATAACGTACGTTTTGCACGTTATGGAAAGTACAGCATCCAAATTTTATGCATTTTGCCAAGAATAACCATACGCTTATCAGCCACACCCTTATGATTTTACGTAGCACTGGTCTGGTTTCATCGACGTTTTTATTGAAGAACTGCGCGCTTGTTACGTAAGCTGTAGTGACACTTCCTTAAACCTGTCACACAACCATATGAGGAATGGTGCAAAGTTACTGATTCACGTTTTTAGGTCGTGCTGTGGCTCATGTGCGTTGTTCATTCCTGCATCACTTTGATGACGGTGATTAAACTAATACGAATGCTTCCTTAAACCTAACTGTTGTGATGTACCGCGATTACAGCTGCTGTGCATCCAGTCCAGCAGGAGCTTGGTTTGTCGTTCTGATTTTGATCTCTTCGATAGGTTGTTCGTGAAAAGTAAGGTTGAATTAGAATGTGGTGAAGTGTATCGTTTTTGATGCAAGAAAATAGGTTTCGTTCTTGCTTTTGACAGGGTCGATTATACGAACGAAGACGAATGGGACATCAACGTCTTGACCAGCGCTTTGAAAAGCGCTTTCAGGAATCTCACCGATCCGTTAATGACGTTTGAACTACATCGCGACTTTATTGACGCCGCCAAATGCGAAAAACATCAGGATCGTGTTATAAAGTGGGTTTTATTATCAAAACTAAGGTGCTGGGATTAAATGCTGCTATTTGCTTGTTTCTGGCCATAACTGGACTCCTTGGCCTGCGGTGAAAGGCTTGATTCACGCAACCATTGGTGTCAAATCTTCAAAACAAACTCGTACGTGTAGAACTTTATGTGAAAAGCTGACAGAGAAAACATAAAACGCACGCTTGGTCAACAGCAGCCGCCCTTAACGATCGACAGGCTGCATTTGCGACCGCTCACGCTTTAGCCATTGTGCTGGATTACATCTTCGCGCAGGTGCTACTGGCAGTAACCGCAGACGCACCTTGCCCACGTCTTTGACTTGACGATACGATGTTTCGCCAGTAATTTTGCCACAAAGCAATCCTTGCTGTCGGGTTAGATTAATTTAGCCTATCGAGCCATCTCACTTCAGTTGCACCCCCATTAGCGTAAAAACCAGTTGCTAGGTTATCTGCAGTAGCAAGATGTTGCGTGAATCAAGACGATCCGTTGGGCTTACACAAAAAACGTTAAATATGCTGTATTCATAGACTTTGGGTTAAGCACGAGCAACCACAGTTGATATTGAAGGAAACCAAACCCCAAATCCCCGTTGAACTTCTGCGCCGTATCGTTTCCTTCACCGTTTTTCAACTTCACTTGTACTTTTTACTTGCAGTAACTTTTTTCGGCTATACTGGGCGTGAAACTCGAAATCACGCCACTAGCTGATCAAATATGAAAAGTAACACTTTTTGTTTCTATTGTGCTATTGAATGGTTTTGCGCGGACTCGACAAATTTTTCGAGTTAGATACACTGATTGTCAGAATATTGTAGTTGGAAAAATCCTTGTATGTGATGCTGGTTAAGCAATCTCTATTGCTGGCATCTATTTCCAATTGATCAGTCAGTGCTTGGGTCCTCATTACGTTTACGCAATGAATGGTTGATGAAAAAGCTTCGCCTTTACGTTTGGCCCACTATTTGAATGGATGTTTGCAGGCCTTAGCGCTTGAAATTGGGCCTGGCTGTTGTTTGGTGTTGATTTGCAAAACTTTTATTTTGGAGAAGGATCGATGATGATAAAGATGTCCGTGTAATCCTGGGACAGGGCTGTTTGGCCCTGGGAAGAGATAGCGGCATTTTTGAAAGAACTTAAATCTTCAGTAAACCGCAGTAAAGCTATAGTGTCGTATTGGCGTAAAACTAATTTGTATTAACCTACTCGTGTTTACAACAACGAAAACGTTACTTTTTATTAGTTGGATAACAGCTCCTCAAGGTTTCAAGTTTGCGCCGGGATTTTATTGTGCGTCGAGTCTGATCACGTGTGGAACGTGCAAACTGAAAGACAGTTCACCCCTTTTTCTGTTTTGAAAGCGGACAGCACAGTGTGTTTGCAGATGCAATACGTTATTTTGTGGCATTTTGCTACTGCCGGTAATTTATTTGGGCAGAGTTGCCGAGCTTGTGGAGAGGCTTCCCGTCCAAAACAGAAAGGTTCTTTCAATGTTGCTATCCCACCTGAGAAGGGTGGAAGCCAGTCATGGGAAGAACAAGATGACCGTCCAAAATCTCGGCGTGTGTTTTGGACCAACGTTGATGCGGGAAAAGCAGGTAAAAATTCGCGCAATTGTTGGAAAATTTGAAAACGACACCGATGTTTCAGCGTGTTTGTTATTGCTCTTACCGTTATCTGCCTTGCCTTTTCCCGATGTCGTTATCACTACACCATGCAACTACGCGTGTTTGGTTACCTCTACTGCTTTTCTGCCCCGTGCGATTCGCCCTGATGTGAGTCTATTGTTATCTGGCTGAACCTTAGGTATCGTTTTCAAATTTTACAACAGTTACGCAAAATATTTTATTATTATCCTGTTCGCTGGTTCTGCAATATAAATAGAAGATGTTTCAGACAAGATTTTAAAGCTCGTTTTATAAAAGTTGACTTGCTAGCTTAACAAACTAAAAGCACCAATATACTATCAAGAGCATTCTGCCTCGCCCATTTGCGTGTTAATTTATTCATTTTTTAATTGAGTTTGCGTGCATTCTCTGCCCTCGCTTTAGTCCTTCAGTATTTCACCCGTAACCAGATGCGCAGAATTACGTGAAACCGATTTCCCATTATAAAAAAGTTTTGCTGGCTGGTTTGATTGGTATGACGCGTCACCTTTGCGGAGACTACTTTAGTGCAGTTCGTTTCATTTTTCCACCTGTGTTGCAAACACATCTTATGTTTCTAAAAATAGTTGAAATCCAGGAGTTTGTTTGTGCAGGAAACAGTCCAGTCCATTATGGAGTTAAAATTTACCAACATCATCGTCGAAATTCTCATTGAAGAATATGATTCCCTGTTTGATGCGGGCGAGGACCCCAGAGCGAAGGACAGGGAACAAAGAAAATCCCCTCCTATCGGTCCTAAACCCAATTCAATCGTGTCAAGGCTGCCTTCGCAGAGGTGGGATTGTTTCTTATCGCGGCCAAGGGCTGGTTCAGACCACCGTGACCGTAGAGACTCCATTCGTACGATGCTTCTGTGATTTGATACTGATAACCGTGGCATTCGGCTTGGTTTGCAAGTGACATGCATTGTGGTTGTAATCGGCATTTAGATTTAAAATGTCTACACCACTTGCTGGTGTGCTTTCTGTGTGCCCTGGTTGACTTAAAACGACTTGCACAATACCAGTCACCTCTGTTTACGAGAGTACAGTGTCCATCTGGATGCGGGATGAGGTGTCCGTCAACGCGTGTGATTCATACTCATTGTTATCGATCTTATTGTTTGGAGGACGGAAACGATTGCAATCTGCTGCGAGTGTCTATTTAGTTACCTTCAGTCAGACGCCCACTGGGACCGCCCGAAACGCTGTATCAATATTACTTCTGCTGTGCCGTTCTGCGGCTACTGTTCACAGGCACGCTGCAAACTGTTTAAAAAACGGAATTAAGCTTGTTCCTGCGTTAGATTGATCTTATGCCTCACTTTCACGCTCACAAAGTTTTGGCTACGCAACACATACATCATATACGTAATGGCTTGACGTAGTTACTCAGCACTTCCTCCCTGCAACATGTCGACGAACTAAGGTGTGCTCGAGGCTTTCTGACTGTTTCGTGACTCCATCACCACATAACATTGACCCTGGTGTCCTCAGCAGCAACTTAAAGTGAATGAGTAAAAATTTCGAGTGATGTATGGCTAGCTGCAGCTCTGCAACGTACGAAGGTGTTAACCTAAGTAACTGCATTGTTTAAATTTGCTTGTCGCACCAGCAGATACTGAGAGGCATTTAAAGTTCTGGGTCGTTTTTTATTTAACCTGACGATCGTTGGTGAAACTCAAGTCGTTGTTTTAATAAATTCTTATGAAACGCAGGCTTCGTTCGAGACCCAGAGGAATCTACGAGCCAACCACACTTCACAACATTCTGGAAACTAATCCCCCTGATGATGGAAGAATTCATGACAAAAGCACTGCATTGCTACTGGAAAGAGGGAAAGCGTTCCGCTCTTCTGGCCGCCACAGTTTCCGATTTGACGTGAAAAGTAATCTTATACTTCGCTTCGTCGTCAATAACTTGTCTTGGGCTTATAAAAGCAATCACCGTAGCGACTGTTCGAAGGTGAAAGCTGAAAAAGTGCGAGTTACACAACACACGCGGAAACGCCCCAGCTCGGTGTAATTTGTTCTCTGGGTTATGATGCTACGCTAAGACTTCATTTCCGCGCAGCAGAAAAGCTTATCACTTCACTGTCGTTCGCAAGCGTTTTTGTGACGTCACAACTAGACTGGAAAAATTACCCGCACTGACTGATCTGAATCAAAACAGCTAGTTCACAGGGATAGTCGCCATTAATGCGTCCCATTCGTTTCGCTTCCGTCGTCAAAGCTAGACCCCGGTAGTTATTGGGAGACCTCGCACGCGATGAGCACAAACCTGCAAATTTCTCGTTTACACAATCAAGAACATTTTCTAAAACGTTCTTGTAATACGCACGTGCTCCTAGTTCTTGGAATCCGGTGACTGAGTGCATGTTTATTGAACGGAAAGAATCGCCTCGTGTTTAACAGCGCAGTGCAACGCAGCATGTGCTTTGTACTGGTCCTGTTTCGGGACATTGCGTTGATCACGCTTCTCGTCACTCACTGTTTCGAGGAAACGCACGCGCTTGCTTCAAGTCGACTTTGCCGTCGCACGCGTTCATGTTCAGTTTTGTTTCTGACGTTATAGGCGTGTTGGAAAGTCACTTCACGGAAAGACGTGGCGGCTAAATTAGCTTTCTGGCGTAATGCTAACGCAGCGTTCGCAAACGCATGCTTTATGCAGAATAACACCAGGCGCAACTGTCTTGTTTTCTCCAGGGAATTGAATGCTCGTTTTGTTTGTAATGTTTCGGTTTTCCCGACGTTTGCTATGCCCAAGATGAATCTGACCATCGTTATGTTCTCTCTTCAGAGCCCACCACCGATAACCGCGAGAGTCCGTCGTCAAACGACGACGACGAGTTCGGGAATATCTCTCCGATAGACCTCAACCTCGATTTCGATCAAATGACCAGGCCCGACGCGTCCAACAAAACCTACGTTAACGTCGACAGTAAGGAGGCGCAGTCAGCACGACGAGTGTCAAAGGAATACTGGAATCCGAACGGCAGCGCGGGCTCCGGCGACGCTGCGCCAGCCACTCCTGACTCGGACCGTGCGTCTAACAGCTCACCTGACGCTGCCGCGAGCGAAAAGGAGTTCTCGCGCGCGGCTAGGCCGCCCTCGAAGCAAGACGTGTCGCCAGCTCCGAGAAAGCGCTTTGAGGCGCGCCGCACGACGCTGAAGCGTGCTGGCGTTCTTGCGCCTTACGCGCAAGTTAACAAGAATCAGAACAACAACATGAAACCACCGGTGAAGCCCAGATCGTTGGCAGTTACTGCCAACATTGCCCACAAAAGTCGGAAGTTGCTGACTTCAGTGAGAGACAATGGAAGGCATACGTCCGCTGCCTCAGTGAGATACGCCAGGAAGATTTTACCTTCCCCAACGGTATGTGTTTGTTGATCCTCAACCGCCTCCTGATGTGTTTCGATTTGAGCCGAATAAGTTGCTCGTGTGGTTCGCAAATGCATTTCTCCGCTGTAAGAACGTTTTTAAAAAAAGCGTGTGACTAGCGATGATGCCTCGTGATGTTGTGTTGTTCTTTGCGTGTTGACTTCCACGACTACAGGAGGCTGGTGCGGGTTCTACGTGAAGTAATGATCGTAACAGGTTTCGAAAACCCTCAGTTCTGTTTTCCAGCAAAAACATTTCAATCAAAAATTTTCAATTCGCTGCGCAAATGAGGACTTATTTTTTTATAACATGCCGTTATAAGATTTGCGCCATTCAATTTAATGCTGCTAATGATTTAGATACAGCTGCACAAGTACATGGCGCATTTCGGCAGTATTTGCCGATACCGAGAGATACGCAATGCGGAAAAAGTACTCATTTCTTCACAAGACGAACATATCATAACATTTTCGGTTTTCTTTGAGCACTCGCCACTTGGTGGTCAACGTAGATGTTGCAAAAAAGAAAACGCACGATCTGCGATGACAAACGGTTACGTAATCCTTTGGCGCTGAACGGTATTGCATGAGCATATGTAACGATGACACGTTCGCACTTTCGCTCCGAAACCGCACTAGCTGCCATACTACCCGAAGTGTACTGCTAACTATGTGTTTCTCTGTTCAGAAAACGAAGGTTAAGTCTCCACCGCCGCCTTCCCAGTCCCCCTCCGTGCGCGTTCGAACCGCGAGATCGCCGAACGTGAAGCGGCGCCCGAAATCCGAATTTATTCCGGCTGCGTTCTTGGTGGAGGAGGACGCCGAGGCAACGGCCGCTGTCATCGTTTCGCCCCTCGGCAAAAGTTCACCTGCTGGAGACGCTGTCAACCCCGGAAAAACCGGGCCTTTCGGTGAACAACAGCCTCGACCTCGGTCCTCTGCAGTTTTGACACCGTGTGATATTGACAAGGATGGAGAAGACAACGAATCGTCGGAAGTTTCTGATTCGGATGACTCTGATCATGTCGTCATATCCAGTGATGTCACAATCACGAGCGTCGCTCGAACATTGTTCGTTTGCCGTGCTGAACATGAGAGCGAGTTATCTTTTCAGCCGGGCGAGGTGATCAAGAACGTTGAAAAGTCTGACGAGCCAGGCTGGCTCAGAGGAACGCTGAACGGGCGTANGGGTCTTTTCCCAGCGAATTATGTCCAGTTTGAGTGAACGTAGGTTTATAAACACTATGGGATATTTTACGTTGTTGGCAGTTCTTGGCGGAAAAGCGCGTTTGCCACAAACTATTTTCGTGTAATCTTCTCCCACGTGAATCGGGGGGTTTCAGCAACCACCTGTCCGTCGTTGCCTGGCTACGGCGAAAGCGAACAGACGATTATTGCGGTTTGCATCGAAATCCATTGAAGAGTTTTTTTGCATCTAATAATCAGTTTGAAATCTCGTAGCAGCAATAAATGGTCCATGGCGAACATTCTTGCGGCAATACCGACCCGCATGCCTGTTCTCGCCTTTATGGAACACACATGACAATGACGTTTGTTGAGTATTTGTCCCTATTCCTGTGAACCAGTGTTTTTCAACCGGGGTTCCGAGTGGCCGCCAGGGTTACCGCCCAAACAGAGGGAAGTTGCCTGGGACGAAGTTCGCAACCACAGTTCTATGCGGTTGTAGCAATATAGACACTTGGATCATTGCATAGGATCCCATGAGCGACGCAAGCATCTGCGGAAGGTTGCGCTGCAGCAAAAAGATGAAAAATACTGCTGTAAACCTCATGAGGATTGCGACAAGAGATTTCTATGGTTTTCACACGGGCATTTTCCTTAGTGATGCACTTGAGTTCCTTTCTCTCCTATTCCGCATTCGCAACGCTCTGTGGTATTGTGATTGGAATTGCCAGATAAGGTGCCGGCAGCTATTGTTGTGCTGGTAGTGCTTCATGTGGTAATCGATGTAAATAGGCGTCTGTCCATTCTTATACTCTCACTGCACGTGTCTGGCATTGCGCGCGTTCCATAGTTTTTATAAAAAGTTTCCATGCTTTTTACCGTATGACCGTTACTAGACGTTTTTATGCTGTGCAAACGCGACACCACGTTAGTGACATTCGCTGAAGGCATTTCAATGCGCACTTGGAGATTGATTCTTTACACGATTTTCGCTTTTATGTTGTGCGTTGGTTACAGCCTGTTCTTTCCTGGTGTGACTATAACCGGCTATATTCCACTTTGTTGGTTTCTGGTGTTTTTACTTCGTTCCGTTCTACCTGTTCCTGCCAGCAGCGCGCGTTTTGTTGCAACTTAGGTCACTTCTGCAGTGAACAGAGAAGGGTGCTGCAGTGGTTGGTAACAAATCAATAATTGCCGAGATGTTTTCCTGCAATGGCGCACGGTCGCCCCTTCGACTGCGCGTTTGCCAGAAGAGGATTTTCGCAAGTGAACCTTTTCGCAGTTTATCTTCATTTTGTATCAAACGCAGCCTTGTCAGGGCGCCATGGATCGGTTGTCTCGATGCTTACTCGTTGAACCAATTGGCTATTCCCAAGTTAGGCGTCATTGCTGCGTTGATGACGTTACCGATATCCCTCTTGGTTGTCATGAAATTATCGCCATTAAAATCGTCCTTGACGCCTCACCGCTTATGCCAGGCCTGCACAACTCAGAAAGTTCGGGGGCCAAATTCACTAACACAAATTGGTGGCGGGCTCCAAAAGGGCATCTCGTTGTCGTTCCGGATCAGTCATCCGAAAATCGAGCCTTCGCAACATTTTCTGCAATTGANAAAGCTCTCGCGAGCCGTATGTTATGCAGGCTTAGCCTGTGCGTTTCCACAGCTTTTCACTTCTTCGCTACAGATGNCCCCCACACATTACGGGTGAGATTGTTTTGTCATTAGATCGTTGTGAAATGTAACAAGAACATTTTGAGCTCGAGCTGATGTAATAAATATCCAAAAGCCAACCCAATTTTTTGCCCAAAAAGTTTTTTTCGGCGGTATGCACTTCTGCGTCTGTCAGGCGTTTGAGTTAAAACGGGGTGAAAAAAACTTTTTCAAAAACAATTCGTTCGTATGCAAGTTTTCCTAGCGGTTCTGTAAATATCAGATCGTATATTGATTTTCTCAGTTATTTCTTAGTTACTCATCCCTCCCACCATGTCAGCCTTCTTCTCGTCGTAAAGTTTTGAATTCTCGGATTGATGCATTCTCATCCCGTGCTTTGTTTACTCCTGAATGCGTTCGACAGTTCGATTGCCTTCCGAGCGCAGTTCCCCATATTGGGTTGTAAACGTGCCTGCAGTGTCCACATATATTTTTACCAACTTGCCTTTCCGATCGTCTCGCAATATTTGCTAACACGCGCCACGTGTTCCACCTAATCACATGCACACGCCTATATCTTTGATCCGTTCTCGCACCGACGCTAGACGTCTCTATAGCAACTGCAACGATCTTACAATAAAAACGTCGTCACGTCTTCCGCAGATATTTTGACCGCGTCTGGCTCCTGTCGTCATCGTGCGCGCCATCGTCAAATCACACGAACTGCAAGGTGCCTTATGTTTTGCAGTTGCCGGTAGAACTTCTATGCATAGTTTAATGACTTCTAGACTGGGAGTAACTCGCATTTCGTCGGTGCTGACTCCCAGAAAGGAACGTTGGACCGATGTAAACATCCTTCGGTGACCCCTGTCACTACATATTTTTACCAAACCTTTTACGATTAACAATTTTGGCGTGTCTGTTGGTATACGTCTTCCAGGTGCTATTTTCATAAAATAATCCGCACTGAATTTTAAAGAAAAGCGTTGATGCAATGTCAGTGGTTCCCTCGGTATTGGTAAGTACTAGGCACCACGAGGCACGCTGTATATACATAGAAACATGTTCCAGAGTGTTTATTGTGTTGGGCTGATTAACATTTTTATGCGTACGTCTAACTGCGCTGTGCGAAGACCTAATGGAAAGCCGCGGCGGAACCAATGCTTTCTATTCCTGCAAAAAGTGCTGCTTCCACAAGCCATTCACAAAGTGTGACTGCAAACAGATGACCCGGCATGAGGACATGCAGAGCAATCGGCCAACTTTTACAGACTTCTTTTCAATGAAAAATTGCACCTGCACCTAATTCAGCGACCTCTTTGCTGTCATTAGAGTTGAGCTCGTTGCATGTCGGTTTCCACCGCTCAAAGACGAACTCCACGTTTCCGCAAATGAGTGTTTAGCATAAGTTTTATCTGCAAACGTGTAGGCTTATCACGGTTTCAAATTTGAGAGCCACGCGTGTTTTACTAGGGGCGGAACGCTTACAACCGTGTGTTTCCGCTCGTACAGCATCAGCAGATTCCTCAAGCACGCCTGACACAAAGATCTTACATCGCTCTTGTTGGCTTTATCTTAATGAGCGAAATTTGTAACGCAAAAATATCTTTGTTTTATTGATTTCATTTGTGACAATTATTTCAACACCGTAAAACAGCGCTGAAGACGTTTAATCAGAATTAAACATGTCGGCAGTGCCGCAAGTTATTCACTCAAATTTCGCTGAGCCAGATTTCACTAATATTGCCACTACAAAAACTCAGTGATGTGGCTGAGTCACTGTTGTCGAGTCATCAAATTTTTTCGAGTCTAGTCATAACCTGGTCGTGTCGTTGGCTTACAAATTGGAATTAATTTTATTTGAATAAGAGCTGGTGCTGCCTACTTTGTAGGCGAAATATATACTGTGTAAGATCTTAGTGTCTGAGTCTGTGCTGAGAAAGGATTTCTTTCCGTGGACAGTTAAATTGGAATTAATGTTGAGTCTCACAAAATAAGATTTTACAGTATTTGCTGTTCTTGCTTTCGGTCCAGATCAACTACTGGTTTCCAAATTGGCTTGGGTGACTGCAAAATAGCTAGAGTTGCGAGAGAAAACGACTACTGTGTCGAGTTCTTTTGCCAAAAAGTGACTCGAGTCATTGTAAATAAACGCTGCACAGTGCACACAGACGATATTGGCTATATCCATGTGTTACGGTCATGGTAGAGCTACATGTGACCTGTGAAATCCGTTGCTGCTAAGTTCACCTCAGAAAAGTAACTTTGGAAAGCAAAAGTGGTGCTGCAAGAAACAACACAAAAAGCACCGTCGAGAATAGGAAAGTAACACCTTTGGGAACATTTCCTAAATAAGTACATTTTTTATAAAAAAATACTTTTCCCTACCAAACTTTTATTCAACCTTGGACAAACGGACTTTCGCGGTCTAAATCCTGAAAAAAAATTGTTTAAACTTCGTAAAGTAACTCCCGCTGTATAACCTCTGCCAGAATTTCAACTTTTTATTCTCGAGTGAAGCGGCCACACGGAAATGTTACAAATGAGGAATTGGGTTTAACTGAAAACTTTTCAATGTGCGATGCACATTGTCTAACAAAATAAGCTTTGAACATGTAATTCAGTTTGTACTCAAAATCAGACATGGGGTAATCGTAATCGATTGAACTGACCAAAAATGAAATGTAATCGATTACAGTGCCAATTTAATCGTAATGGACGATTACTTTCACGATTAAACTTGGAAATCTTCACCCTGCATAACTGTGCGATGAACTGTGGCAGGGCCGTCGCTAGGATGTCGCAGCAAGGGGGGCCAAAAATCACAAGGGGGGGGTCACATTTTTAAATACAATGTTGGATGTATGCAGCAACGGCCACGAAAAAAGTTGCTTGCGGTATTTAAACTTTATTCACATTTAACTCGACCCAGAAAGTTATACAAATATGAACGCAGAAGCGGCTGAGCACCGTCATTTGCTGTTTTGCAACTTGGACAAGGTAAGAGACAAGAAATAGCATATTCAGCAAACCGTTAAAATTGCTATCTGCTTGTAGATTGTCCTCGCTTTTCACCTTTGCCCTCGCCCCCTCGTTCATGTCGCACGAGCTACAGCATATCAGGCGGTTCGCTACACAGCAGAAACAATGCAAGTAGACCAGGGGTCCAGGGCCGGATTTACAATGGGGCTAGCGGGGCTTAAGCCCGGGGCCCCCTGATAAGCGGGGCCCCGTATCCCTTCCAAAAAAATTAAAATCCTGCTAAAATAGCTGCATCCTTGTTCCACAAGCTTTGCAAATGCCAGTACCGACGCTCAGTTGTTCAACTTGTCTGTAATCTCCATAAATCAAAGTATTGTATTTCGTATACATTTAAAACGTGGTTATGGATGATAATCATAACATAAAATTGCAACGAAAACGCTAGTTGAGACCTGTGTGTTCGTAGCTCATCTGCGCCTGCTCTCAGAATGTGTTCAGACTGGAACGTGAGATTCGCCGAGGCTGTTTTCAGGTCTATAGTTAAGAACGCTAAACATTTTAAATGCTACAAATATATTTTATTTAAACGTTTAACGTTTATTTTTGACACAATATGTTTAGAAAGTTTTATTCAGTACTATGAAACATGATAAAAATCACCACATTTTGAGCGAGTTTTAAGTTTTCGCAGCGTGTTATATATTAATACAAAGTGTGGATTGGAAGAAGTTAAAATTGTTATGCTTTGTTCAGTTGCAGTAACATCTGATAGCCAGAAAATTTAACAATTTTTACATGCTTCTTCCACGTGACATTAGTGATATTAACCACTTCTGAGCTACTTTCAGGTTGTTTCAACCACACCACATACGCACAAATGATTTTGGGCTTGGTTTCGTGAGAGTGCCGCATTATGCAAAAAGTCAATCGTGCGTGAAAGTGGTGTCACCTGACCTGCAACAGCGTAGGGGCATTGGTTTACGCAGCCGTTCGTTGTTACGCCATGCGATGTGCTATAGTTAGGATTAGCCCATATTTAGATTTATTCTAGTCATACCTTCCAAACTCAACGGCGTTTTGTAAAAGTTAGGATAAACTCAATATCACTATCCAAAAAGTTACCTTCCTTGTTTCTTTGTT
>JGI24158J21664_10008829_pt1 | contig 13436 bp, 11 predicted proteins | sample Ectturendosymbi3_FD_21664 | JGI IMG/M metagenome (IMG submission 21664) | reverse complement strand
TTTTTTTTAAGCAAAACTTTCAAGCAGCAACGTTAAACCAGTGCGGCGTTAACCAGAGCACCTGCAAATGTAGGTGAAAATCAAGACATAAGCTTCGAAGCACCTTTCACGCTCAGCCTGGCTGGCCATATTGACATGTTATTTTTCCGGTGTTTTTTTGTATTTCTGGATTCTGCTTATTGTTCGGGTGAATGTTGCTTCTTGCCAGGTCAGTGTCTAACCCAGTGTTTCTCAAACTTTTTTATTCCATCGCCCCTTTTCACTCTCGACACGCAGTTTTCGCCCCCTAAGCCTGATAAAGCAAACATAAGGTAGTAAATTTAAGTATTTTTATTTAAAGAAAGTATTAAATAGCTGAACCAAGCCACTGACAAGCTGAACTAAGCGATTGTATTATGACGCTGATATTACATTCAGAATTTTCGTGAAAATAATCCAGGGCTACGGAGCCGGAGCTGGGCATTTTGCCTGGAGCAGCCGGAGCTGAAATTAAAAATCAGGAGCCGGAGCTCAACCCAGTTTAAAATTTAGGACCGGAGCTGGAGATATGACCATTTGAGAGGTAGCTCCGTCTGCGTGTCCCTTGCTAGATACTAATAGTTTTGCCAAACAGACTTACGTGTGCTCTTTATAGCACCTGAACGCGATTGTTACGAGTTACGACACCAGACTACAACAATGGATCTGCAAGTATTTATTGTTTCTTTGGTGTAATCGCCAAAGCTGTGACATCGTAGATGGCAGGCGTGGTGTTACTTTTTGAGCAATGGTTATCAAACACAGTTCTAAGAGCTGCATTCAGCTCCCAAGCATCCCTTGTGCGGCTTTTAGGAATCTTTCTGTAACAGATTCTATTTGAATAAGAGCTGATGATGTCTACTTCGTAGGCGAAGTATATACTCTGTAAGAGCTTAGTGTTTGATTCCAGATGGGAAAGGATTCCTTTCGATGGGCAATGTCTTTCAGTAACACCTCTTATAATTAGTGTAACAGACTCCGTTAGTGCAATAAAACAAAACGTGTCAATTGACTTGTGGTAATTTTTTGTGCGGGTCTCTAACATAATCGTAGGTCTGTATGTGACTCACTTCATCGAAATGGTTGAGATCCACTACTGTAGATTTAAGAAAAACGTTAACTACCGCAAAACCTTAACTTTCTGCTTACTTAGAATGATCAAACCCGGTCTGTAGTAGTGCAGCGATCTAAAAAGAACTGAGCTATGAGTAGGTATATAATCAAATATCCATAGCTTTTGTAGCTGTGTAGTCATCCTATTAGCAGGGAGTATGATAAAGATATGATACCATCTATGTTTTCAGCACGGTAACCAGTCTTATTTTCTCCTAAACTTTGCGTGTTAAATTGTGCTTTACTTTGCGATTCATCACTAATTATTATGGGTGCAAAAAATAAGAAATCAGATGTTTTCAGCTATTTTAAAAAAGTCAAATGCGAATATCTTGCTAGAAGTCTATTTTCAACAAGAACAAAGAAGTCTGTTTTAAAGAAAACTACTATTTCTTTTAACAAAGCGCTTTTAAACACATCTTTGCATTTGTGTTAAGGCAAATGTGTGCGTGTTTGAAAGAACACATGAGAGTCGACTATGTGTTTTACAATCTTTGCATGGTTTGCCCGGCAGCGCTGTTAGCTGGAATCGTCAAGACTGCAACAGGCAAAGCATGCAACGAGTGCAAAACACTTCGTCAGTTGATACTGGTCTGTGTTTAAATGCTCGGACACATACGTAGTTTTCCAAACAGCCATTTTATTGATTCTGGTCGTAAGAAATAACAAAAGGTCCTCAGGCATTGACAAAAAAACCAGCGACTGCCTTTTCCAGAAATTTTTTATATTACCATTATCTTGAGTTACGTTTCTGGTGGTAACTGTTATCTGATTCGTCTGAATCTGTGTTTGTTGTTTTTTTCGCTGATTTCCTCATGATAAGTGTATTGTTACGGCGCAAACAGTCAAAACCCGAGTACACTCAAAAACCCGGAACACGTTCAACGCGACAGGTCCGGCGCCAACTAACTCCGCAAATATGATGCGTGCAACAATGGTTGATCGCGAGCCGCCTCAGGCTAGAAACGCTGCACTTATTGCGAAGCGAGCGCGGCGCATTCCTCTACAACAAGAGCGCTGCTTGTAAAAAGGTACCAGATTAAATTACTCAAAAAGGATCGGTATATTCTCTTAGTTCTGTGTAGTTGATTTAATTCATTTTCCATTCAACTTCAGGCACCCCATAACAATTAAAATGCTGTATTAATGTGTGAAAACGAACAGAAGCCGGAGCTGGATTCGGAGCCATGAAAAGGAGAGCTCCGGAGCCGGAGCTCTGTCATTTTTACGACGGCTCCGCAGCCCTGAAAAACTCCGCACTGTACCTGGGTTCATGGACAATCCAGAGTAAAAAGTCAACAGATAAATTGTTTTAGGAAAAACCTTCAACAATTATCGTAGTAAATTAAAATTTGCAAGAAACTAACAAGTCATAATAGTAGGCTACTGAAGTTAACTCAATAATCGATTAGTCGTTGAGCACTTTCGCCCCCTTTGTGTTTTTTCGCCCCCCTATCACCCCGTTTGTTATTTTCGCCCCCTTGCCCATCAAAATCGCCCCCAAGGGGACGATTCCGCCCACTTTGAGAAACACTGTTCTAATCTGTGAAATATTTTTTCATAGTAAGAATCAGGCCCGTAACCAGCTTGGGATACCAGGGGTGGCGAAGAGTTTTCTGAGAGGGGACTAATTTTTTAAACTATGTCCAATAGTTTTAAAATATGTCCAGCACATTTTTCCAGAGGGGGGCGAAAAATTTTCTAGGGGGGGCTTCGCCCCCTCTGGTTACGGGCCTGGTAAGAATACACTCTAGTGTTTAAACTCTGTTCTCGCAGCTAACTGTATGTAGAATTGAGTAAGTACATTGTCGACTACCGGAAAAAGTAAGCGAAAACGTAATTTTTACAAAATATGACGTCATGAAATACGTCATAGGGGCCCTACAGTGAAAATTGCCCCGGGCCCCCTTACCCTTTAATCCGGCTCTGTTCCCCGTGGGTGTAGCCAACAGGATGTGCTTTGTCAGTCTTTCCATGGACGTTCTGGACACGTAGCAGAACCAACATAGCTGTGATCTCTCTATTCGGAGGAGAAATTGCTCGATATTTAGGGTTTTACGAAATTCACAACTGTGCACCTTTTCGCAGTGTCACTCCGTGGACTTACCGCGAAGTCCCATCTCTGTCGTTTGTGCCTGAGATTCATTCCCGCTTGGTCTCACGCAGTTGCAAAGCAATTAAGTGCATGCTGGAGGCCCTCTGGATCTAGCATTATCAGTAGGGCCGGCCTTAAGCCGATGCAGCTGCATTGGGCCCCGCGCCATGGTGGTTGGTAGGTTGTTCATTTTTGCCTGATACTCCTTGCGCTCAAGAATTGCAGAAAGCTTGTAAATCTCATTGTTAGCAAATTATTATCTCGTATGAACGAACGATTAATTTCCTCTAATTATCGAACGGTATCAAACGTGCTCAATGTTCATGTCAGGGGGTTATATCAGCGCTCCACCATGTCCCATTTTTTACGGATAGAACTTGGTTGTTACTTGTTACTAGTGCAGGGACACCTACAGCTATTGCAAACAAGGCGTGTAGTGATTCAACTTGCAATGAACGGGTCAAGACGAGTGTCTGTCATATCTTTCATAGCCTTTCTTCCAACGTAACGTTGTTCAGTTCTCGAAACATCCTTCTGTTTTGGAAAATTTTTGGTTGGTTGCGGGTCATCTGCATCTTGACAAAATCGTGAAATTTTGCTTCATGGAAGATTTTAACATATATTGCATATGTTAATATTTTGTCAAAATAAAGTTAACTCTGACACATTGAAACAAACCACAAGAGATTAGATGTTGGATCCGTGGAAACCAAAAAATCTTATGTAAAGCAGTGCAAAATTTTGTGAAGTGTCGCACTTAAATTTGCCTCTTTTTCTTTTGTTCACAAATTGTTCGGTTTTATTTGTCGGTTGTGCAAGTACTTTCATCATTTTCCGCCCCAGGAAACTTTCATTGTGCTTTTCCGTTTTATGAGCGTAAATAGGTAGACATACCCACTGCTTTAAAGTTCTGGTTCATAAAAGTAATGGACACTTGAAGCTGCTCTGTAACTCAACTAGGCAAAGCAAAAATTGTGAATGTCATCCAGCACACTGTTCATCAATATACTGGGCCGCTATGTGCTTCTATTTCATCAATCAACCATGCGCATTGTTCATTATATGTTGCATTTGATAAATGTTTCTACATCTGTGACGTTGTTGTTGTAAAATCTTTTTACATTGCATTTCTAGTTCATAAAGAACAGTTTGCATTCCAACTCCATGCATCATGAATAACTGTCGAATTGGACTTTTGGGGAACTTTGGGCAGATGTATGGGTTGTTCTCTTGTGAAGTCAGTTTCTTTTCGTGTATTGCGTTATAAAGCAGCTAGGATATACAAGAACGCGTCTATGCTTCTGGTTACCGAAAGAGAGAAAAGCAATCATTTCATGTTAGTAGTTTTCTCAGGCCCGTAACCAGCTTGGGGCACCAGGGGGAGCGAAGAGTTTTCTGACAGTGACTCAAAATTTTTGACCTATATTTCCAATACATTCAAACTACGTCTAACATATTTTTCCAGGGGGGCGAAAATTTTTCTAGGAGGAGCCTGAGTTTTTTCCATGTCATTTGTTCTTCGAACAAAAGTACCGTTCAGAAAGAGTGAAGTAATTGCATTGTAAGTTCAATTCCTTTGTCAGTTCGATTTGACTGACGTAACTTTGCACTTAAGATCGCCGTTCGGATCTCCGTAGCAGAGCTTCCTTTACAACTTTCGGCTCTAGTAATGGTAGCGGTGCACTGTTTAAAATGTCCAACACAGCAGCATGACATTCGTCATAAACATGGATGTATAGCTGGAGGACACGAGCTATGCATGCCTAGCCTACTCCCATCCAAATAATAGAGGTGTTTCATGTACATACAGATAAACTCCAACAATTTGCCGTCTGTTTTGATATTCATATAGGTCATTGCCCTAAAATATCTTCATCAAAAAGGTCGTAGCTCGGTTGACTGAGCACGATGACGTCGTAACACCACTACTGAGGGGCCCCGCACCTGCTAGGGCCGGCCCTGATTATCAGATGTTTTGTCAAGGGGCAGGATGGTTCACCAACATATTTTGTTGTCTTGCCAGTAATTGGAGTCCAGTTTTTTCGCCATGAGGACTGCGGACTTTCGCACCCCAGGGTACCGTGATGTTCTGAAACCACGCCTTGTAGACTGCATTCTTTGCTACGCATTTGCGAATATTCGCCACAGCGAGTCGTTTTGAGCAGCAGATGAAGCTACAGCTGCTTTGAACAACTGCCTCTCCACCTCTGCGTCCACTACGCATTCCCGGAGCTGTTGGAACAAGGACGATACGCTGTCTGCAAACATCTTTCTTTCTTTGTCCGCCAGGGCCTCCACTTCATTCGGTAGGATCTCCTAGACCTGTGCGCTTGTGTATGCCCTGTTAACGGTCTGAACACGGAACACGTCAGCTGAAACTAATCAGTAACCGCTGATTAAACGCGTTTTTGGGCCAGGTATACTTGTGCAAATCTCCACCTTGGAATAGAGTATCGATGATCCACACTTGTGTTTACAACACTGTTGCAGCAGGAGCCTTCCGTTAGTACTTACGTCCGCATCACCAGCTTGTCGGAGGATCATCAATGGCGTAATTGACGGGGTGCAAAGGAGCGAGTCGCCCCTCTGGCAAGCTAAAACTGGGCCCCTTTTGTTGACACTGTGATATTTAGTATTTTTTAGGTTGTTTTTCTGCGTTTTTCGGGGTGTTTTTGTTTTTTTAACTAGTATAGACATCCACGACATCCAGATTCACTATCATTTCTCAACTTTTTTCTGAGTGTTGGCTAGTGGCCCCCTACGGTGACCCCTGTACCCCTTCAGCTAAGCTTTGCCTCCCCTGGATCGAACCTCTAGTTACGCCACTGCTGATCACACTCTTCCATACGCCGGCATCGTTCCCAACGTATGCATTGAAGTCTCCCGAAAAGATCGTGGGTTCGTTAGTTTTAACCCTTCGCAGGCCTTCCCCAGTTTCTTTTATAAATTCCGAGTACAGCGCACTTGAGTGCGGGGCGTATACCTGTATCAACAACAAGCAGCCGTCTAACAGCTTCAACATAAACATGAGCACCCTCTCTCCTATTGGGATCAAGGGCGTACACAACGGGGGTTGGGGTTAAAACCCCCCTTGAGCTTAATATTTTACAAAACCTTTATTATAAGGGAANTTCTAAGGTTTGATANTTACAAAAANAAATGAGTGCGTGTGGAAGAATTTGCCTATTATGTCAACAAACTTCGCTTGAAAACATGAATATGACGTCGAATTGTGACGTCACAGATAGCGCACACCAAATACAAATGACCACCATATGCCACTGAATGAAACCCCCCCATGAAAGTTTTCTGCGTACGCCACTGATTGGGATCCATTCGTCAATACAACTTGCCAGCTGAGGGATTACTACTGTAGATCCAGCCTAGCAAAACTTTTCTGGCGCAACGCCAAAGTAGAAGAGTTTCCACCCATCGTCCAGCCCAACAGTGTTCAAACCACGACGCTTCGTCCAAGAGATGCCAACAACATCCAGGGGATAACGTTTGGCTTCCTCGAGCACTTTGTGCTCCTTTCCTGTGAGTGCAATGAGTTTCCAGTTTCCAATTACTAGCTTTTAACAAGATTGCCGTTTACGCGTGATTTTCATGACTCCCATAGTTCTAGGGCAGAAGCACTTGGTGCTATCCCCATTCGCTTTCCCAGATGCGTAGTGAGCGCAACTTGAAAGCTCCATTTGTAGATAGCTGGTGGGGAGACTGTTACGATTTTTTCGAACTATGCCTAAAGCCCGAGCGCGCTCTTTGTTGTTACAACCACAATGCTGCGTCGCCCTGAGCCAACAAATGGTAATGTGGCGACGATATTACACTACATTGGTCATACGCGACGAACGATGCGCGATGGTTCTGATTAATTTTTCGCGTTTATTGGCAGTAATTGCCCAAATTATGCCGTTGGATAAACTGATCCCGGCATTTACACAGCAACATTTTCTATATCTGAGGGTACCACGGAAAGACGTTGATTTGGGCACATTCGTGTAGAAGAGGCTTTGCATTGAGTCTACCACAAGCGCAATCACGCGGCAATCACTACACTTGAAAAGGAGTGGCTATGTATTGTGCTGCTAAGCACTTTTCTTAGTGGGACAGAGTGGATGATGTTTTTGGTCCCTTATCTGTCACAAACCCCCTTGCAAACGTGCTTCTTGGAACAGATAAAACCAAGTCGATTGAACAGAATAGCTTGGTNAGATTCCTCCAAATTTTTATTTGTGTTGTTGTAATTGGCTNTGTAATCTACCACGAACTGCATTGTGATTTCTAGGCTTCTGACGTTCTGATTTCTCACGTACCAAACGATGTCAAAGTTGACGANATAANCAGNTCGAGCTTCTATGTCTACCACACTTCCAATGGNTTCCTCTCGAATTACGGATCNTCACTACAGTCCTTGTACCGCGACCATCTTCCACTCTCGAGCATCAGTATTCTNGGTATGCGAACGTTTCAGTTTGCAATTTTTTTCTCATGCGCAAAATAATGTCATTTGTCAATGTAATGATTGCAAACAGTTCAACCACAACGACTGTTGTTTCTAACGATAGACACCAAGAGCTATAAAACCTGTTCAACTCGTTGGGTGATGTACGACTTTAACATCAATATATCGTTGTAAAAAATTTTTTTCTAAAGCATGTTACTAATGGCAACAAAATCATCTTCCATTTGTACCGTTAATGTAGTCGTACTTGGAAACTTCTCCTACCTTATGCGTGATTCCTACATCAGACGTACCACGCTTGATGTTAAATTCAATGTAAATTTTTTCAGTTTATCAAAAGCGCATTTTCTTCACCACAAAAATTCAGAAACCCAAAACTTAAACTTTGTTTTCATTGCAAACTAGAAGACGCGCCGAGTCTTTTGAGGGTTTGAACAGCTCTTTAGCACAATCGACTGGTGAGTTACGCAGCTGGAAAGTGGCGCGAAAATACGGGATTTACAGTTAAATCCATCCGGCGCGGTAGGTGTTAACTTTGAATACAGCTCAAAAAACTCGAAACAAAATTCATGATTTTAGAAACTAAATTTTTTATTACTGTGACGCTAAAAGTAGCATATTTTCAGAGTATTTTGCTCTACAGAACATTCTAAGAGTAGAACAGTTTTTTTGAGGTGTTTTAGGGGCCCGATTCGGATCCCTAAAATTGAAAATCGGGTCCCTAGAATCAGAGAAATCGGGTCCCTGCAGGTCCAAACTAGGTACCCAATTTTTTCCTTAAAAAAACTGAAATAGAGTATAGCGTAGATTGCAAAAAGGTCATGGTAGATACCTCAAAATCACCTGGTGGTATACAACTGGTTTCTGGACAAGTCACCACTGGGTGCATCTAATAGCAAGCACTAGAGTGACCCTGTAATTTTATTCACAATTTTAGGAAAACATGCGGATGTCGCTATTAATGTCATTTAATATGAATAACGTCTCCTTTAGATATAAACTGTTGGCGCAGTTCTCACCTGGCATTGTTTTTCTTCACCCAGGTCTTGAGAAAAGAGTGGTTGAGCTCATAAAACTCCGCGGTGGAATTACAACATTGGTACCAAACTGGAACAACTATAACTATGACGTCGGAACCACAAGCAATCACATTTCAGATGGAGGAAGCGACATGTTCGACACAGGGAACAAGGTTAACGTTTTTGAATTTTGCATTCCATAAATTTCAAGAAGCGTGATTGTTACCTTACACTTTTATGCAAAACTATTTCTGAGAGTTTTTACTCCGAAAACACAAATAACGGTACTTGCGGCCGGTCCAGGCATGCTTACAGCATTCACTGCGAGAGTAGCCGCGTGGCCCTCGGCGCAAGCAAGGGGAGGTGGGCGCCGCAGACCACTCGTGCCAATCCGAAGGGAGTACAAAAGCCAGTATAACTGAACCATAAAATATTCCACCTGCACTTGGTCAAAATTTCTGTTCAGAAAGGTTAACTTCAGAAATACGGTTTAAATCGTGTGAAACATGTTGTACGTTAGTTCTGTTATTTTTAAAGACAGTATTTTCACTAATTAAAAGCAATCGTTTTTTGTATGAACAATCTCCGCGTGGGTTCACAATTACGTGGCTCGCACTCATCTAGGTTCTGCTGAGCAAAATGGCAGATGGTGCTAGGAAGAAAACAATATCACTAATACGATAACAAAGACAAAGGAAATGTTGCAGAAAGAATTTTGTGACAACACAACCTTTTTACAAAATACGTGACACTCGTGGTTTTGTAAGAGCACTTATGCACCTTTCCATGGAATATTAAAACCTGCCATTAGTGTTGATAATCTGGCAGAAAATAAGGTCGTTGAAACCTTCTTAGTTTCTACAGAAATCACTGCAACACCTCAAATTATAATTATAGTTTTAACAATATGCGAAACACCAAAACCTCCCACACAATTACAGTACTTTATGACGGTAAAACGCGTTATTGGACCGAGAACAAACGTTGATTACACGAAAGGTAACATTCCACTGCAACCAAAACTGCGTATCATTTTTCTCCAGGTCTATTTCAGTATTAATGACCAACCATACAAGCAAATATACTATGGTCGAACTTACACGTAAGTGTCTGAAGCTTTGTTTTGTCAGTTTAACAACTGATGTGTTTCTTTGGTGCTTAACTTTGAGCTCTTTTGCAGAAATTCATATTCCTACCAACTAACAAGTGCTGCTATCTATCCTTTCATCACCTTGGCAACAGTATCAAACAAAAGACAATATCTTAATCGACTGCGTATCAAAGTGAGGAAAGTTGATATTTCTTTTGATTTAGCAATAGTTTGTTTTTAACTCACCCGGGATGAAATTATGCTTTTTATGAATTTCTCAGGGTAAAATCCGGTTGATTATGCCGCACCTGGTTCAATGACTTATCGGCATCTTTTTCGCTTTCCTGTGGGTGCAGCCAACAGAACTCACCTCTCCGATCTTTTCTGAGGTTTTTTGGTCACTTGATCGCACAACGTAGCTTTATATCAGATATAAAGCTACGATACGATCTATCTGTTCGGAGAAGTGGCTTGACATTAAAGACTTTACAAACGTTACAGCTGCGCATTTTGTCGCGTGTGTCGCGCCGTGAACTGTTTGCAAATTCCCCACCTCTGTTGCCTGAACTTTAGGATAGTAATTTGTCAATCATACCCCAAATCCATGACCATATTGGTGAGGATCAAAGCAAAGACCGATTTCAAACTGACAGCTGTGCGGTGTTTGAAAGCTCCCGTTCTGTGACGACGGAATGATGAAGCGCACGGTGCACTGCGCATTCTTTACCAAACCGTATAACGTTCTCCTTGTCCGCTTTCCGTTTTCGGTGAATGCCACCCCAAGTTACTTGGACTTCTCGACCTCTTTCTGAAACAATAAATTGAGACTTTGCCGAATAATGAAATATTTGCAAACGCAGCTGGGACAGGATACGGAAGTACAACCTATGTCAACGAAGTCAATAAAATGCAAGTTGTTAAAATAATATCTTTTCTATATCATGGCTCCATGATGCAAACAATAATAATATTTATCAATATTTGCTCGAGGGATTATGAACCAAAAAGGGCCAAAATACTTTTTACCCTGTGCTTTAAGGAAAAAAATAAAGTTCAATCCATAGCCTCAACTTTTAATATCTAGCGACTGTTATATTTTGCTCATGCAGCGCATACGCAACTTTCCAATGTCATCAAATTGTTGTTTGCACTCTTTGCAGCAAAATTGTATGCAACAGAATGTTTCACAGATGAACACAAACCAAATAAGAGTTGTCTTGAATGTTTCTGCAGGAATCTAAAATTAAAAAAATTATCGATACTTCATAGCAGCAGGGGTCTGCAACCATAGCAGCAGGGGTCTGCAACCACCCGGATTCGGTCCGGAGCCGGTCCGTGCAGAATTTATGACCGAGTCGCGGTGAACCAATTAAGGCCAAATTGCTCACCGCGTTTGCATCTCCGTGAAAAATCCCACGGTTGGTCTAGGGCTAGGCTTCACGATTTCAAGAATATTTGCATCGTGAGGCTGGTGCAAAAATGTCAATTTGTTTTCAACATTTAGTAAACTTATGCAACCAAAAATAACAAAAAACAATAATTTCATCACGTTTTCATCAAAATCACATACAATCTGCTGTAGATGTTTCAATTTTGGAAAACTTTTGTGACGCTTGAGTAATCACGTTTCTTATGCCNGTCCTCAAAATAATGCCAGGCTTGAACCGATCCGTAATGCGAAAAATGTTGCCGGCCCCTGTTTAGACCTGAAGATCTAAACGTAAGATCTAAAGATCTGAATTTGAGGGCCACATACAACGATGACTTCATAAATTTTCTAGTGTCATCAAGTGTGACAGAAACAACTACCCGTGCAAAAAAACACTTGTAGATGTAAAATATAATCTTGAATCTCAAATCACAAGATATCAAATAACTTTTCTGAACTTCAAGTCTCATTTGATAAAGTTAAAATAGCGTTTCTGTAAACAAACGTTCCATGTTTAGCTGCTAAATGATTTGCATATTATGCTGAACTCGCACAGAAGTGCATGCACACTTTGTAAATTGCAGATGACATTTTAATTCAAGACTCTGCGCGATTTTTCACTAAGTGCATTTCACCGGAAATTAAATGTGATTCACGCTGCTCGTATTCGACTGCATGGACTCACGAAATGTTTTTGCGCAGATAAAGTAGCAAACCTTTTTCTTGACGCATTATTCAAACTTAGCTTCTTTGTAAACTAGTGTTATATTTGTAAACTAAAATAAATTTATAGAATGCGTTTCTGATATTTTTTACCTTACATGCAAATTTATTTGATAGCCTATATATAATGCATGGTACTGTATCTTCAGAGTCCAGTTTGATCTCAATTATTATCTCGTACTTCAGACGTTCATTTCAGAATTGGCGCTAAAGGGAAAATCTTAAATTTAAGCAAAATCTGAAAATCTAACAAATCCGAAAATCTAAGCAAAAATCTGAAATCTACTCGAACATTGTGGGCGTTATCCTGCAAATATTTGACCTTATGAAAATAAATACATTGCACACAAATTGAATGTATCTTTCAACGTGTTTTCTTTTTTTTGAAATTTAATAACGCGCTTTTAAAAACATTACCATTCAGATTATTTGCAAAGTCATACAAGAACAATCAGCGAAAACGTTGTTTCTTTCGATCAGTTGTTCGGTTAACAAGTTGGAAAAGTTTGGAAACGTACGACCTATGCCAAAGCTTGCGTTCAATTACAGGTGGAGTCATCGGTAGATTCAGGTTTTTCTGATAAGACCGANACCTTCNNCGNGTATCACGGGAAATATTACTACTATGCACGAGCTGAAAACGTATATTACAATTATTCAACCAGAACTCCAACCATATGCAAACTCTTCTTTTACATTCGAGGATACTCGGTAATATTAAGAAGACCGTAATGTTGTTTCCATGAACTATAATATCATTCTTCCTTAGTGCTGACTGAAAGTTACCTGTTGAAAATTTTTATTTTTGTATTCAATTTTTGGTTCGGCAAGTAGCGAATATTCATAATTTCAAAAGCAGTGCCTGTGGTTTTACTTTTTCGGTGCTCTTAAATGATATTTCGACAATCTTATTACATAAATTTCGAAATTCAAGTGTAGAATGTTTTCACGTTTGTTTTTGCATTTTTAAAGGAATACGGCAGAACCTCTCTACGATATCCAACGTGGTTAGCCTCTGGAACTAAATTGTCTTTCGAATGGGAAATATACAACAATCCTGTCAACATATTAGTGGGATACATGCTGTTGTCTCGGTAATTTTAAAGCGTACTCAAAACACAGATGTTGCAGCATGATCTATTAGATGGCTGGTTGCTCTTTCTTAGAACGAATAGCATGATTTAAATATAATATTTAACAATTTAATCATCATCTTGACGTAACCAACTGTACGAAACTTGAGTTTGTCCTTGAAACACCTCGGAAAAGTTGAAAGTGATAATTTCTACTAATATAAAATTCTGCATGTTTTCAGTGAAAGTGGATCATACATTTCATCAACCTATCTGCGCAAAATCTTGACAAAAGTGGTGGATTACGTAGGTACGTTATTTATTTAGTGGTATTATCTTTGTTTGTTTTTGTCAAAATACCGTTTGGACAAAGTGGAAAGGATGCACTGGAAAGCAAAAAGTAACAAAAAG
>JGI24158J21664_10008827_pt1 | contig 13439 bp, 11 predicted proteins | sample Ectturendosymbi3_FD_21664 | JGI IMG/M metagenome (IMG submission 21664) | reverse complement strand
CACGTTTTGTTGACGCGTTTGTTGGCCAAGTTTGTGGGCTCGTCGAATTGAAGTAACGTGAATTAACGAATTTTGTGACTGTCTGTTTTCTTGATGTGGACCTGTCTGTCAGGAAGCTACAATAACCGACCACAGGGACGTACTGCTTTGATTGCGGCTGAACTCCATCGCTACAACATCGACACAGCTGCACTCAGTGAAACCCGTCTCTCTGATGAAGGATCTCTGACAGAAGTGGGAGGGGGTACACTTTCTTTAGGAAGGGTCGCCCTCCTGGTTCCCCTCGCATTCACGGTGTTGGTTTTGTTGTCCGTTCTTCTCTGCTGCCATCATTGACAGAATCCCCTGTTGGCATCAGTGAACGTTTGATGACCATGCGCATCCCTTAACTCGGGGGCGATTTGCCAATCTGCTCAGTACATATACTCCTACTCTCGACTTCTAGGATGAAGAAAAAAATACTTTCTATCCTGCATTGCGTTCCACATTCCAGCATGTACCTCGTACTGATAAGCTGCTTCTACTCGGCGATTTCAATGCACTGGTTGGTGCTAATGACCAAGTGTGGCAGACTTTTATCAGGCGACATGGTGTAGGTAAAGGCAATAACAATGGTCTTCGTTTGCTTGAAGTCCGCTCAGAATTTTCTCTCTGTATCACTAACACCATGTTTCTACTCCTGAACAAATACAAAACCTCCTGGATGCACCCGCGCTCCAAGCACTGTCACCTGATTGACTTTGTTATCATACGTCATTCTGATCTTCACGATGTGAAGATGACACGAGCTATGCGTCGTGCAGATTGTTGGACGTATCACCGTCTTATCTGTAGTCAGCTCAGATGCGTGTCCGCCCTCTCGCACGCATTGGGCAGCCTTGTAAGAGACTAAATACTAATGATCTGCTTACTGAGATAGCGAGGGAAAAATTTTCAGCGCACATTGAATCATCAGTTGGAGGAGCTCTCAAAACCATCGGAAGGTCCATCAAATGGGCAAATACTTACTGCTGAATGGGAGCAGTGATGTGTTTAAGGGGAGGCAAGCGAGGCACTTTCTTTGGCCCCCCCTCTTTTTGGGGGCCGCTCTTGAGGTTTTACGGGCATAAATTTTCCTTACTTTTAATGAAAAATTTATTATCCACTCATATAATGTACTGCAAAACAGATCATAAGTAAGTACTCTGCTGTGAAGGGTCCCCTTACAGAAACTGCAATGTGCAGGTACTTTGCTTTCAAAGGGGCCCCAACAGCAACTGCAATTTGAAGGTAATTTGCTTTCAAAGGAACCCCCAACAGCCACTGAAATGTGTACGTAGGCCTACTTGAACTGACACTACTACAGTACAGAAGACTTTATTCAAAGTTTAAACGGTTTTAGAACAGAACTACATGCAACTAACAAATACGTTGGGGAACAAGCCGACCCATGCCTCACACAACTGCCGCAGAACAAATGCCACGATGCAAACTAAAGCAGTGGCGTAGACGCCAAGCCAAGAGTCGCGCCTGGAGGAAGGCACGTGGTTAATTATTACTCTATTCCACCCCTGCTCTTAATTTAAAAGATGTTAAACATATTAGTGCACAAACAAAAGTACATAACAGCTTGCAGATGCACAAAACAAGCACGGCAATAGTACGCAGATTCAAAGTGCCGTATCATAACATTATTGATACCCGTATCGCAGCGGTGGTACCCCTTTGTTACTGCGAGCGGATTGTCATAAGGCGCCATACCTTCATCGTCACATATATTCCTCTCAGCGCCACCTGAGCCAGGGAGGGGAGTATCACGAGAAGGGGAATCAGGGGTAATTTCGACATCAGGGTCTACTTGAGAGCGATTTGTGTGGCCGCTATTTCCGGGAGAAATATCACTATCTCACCCATTTCTGGGAAGAGGATCAGCGTTTCCGATATGTCCGCGATCTTGACACGGCACGCTACTTTCCTGAGGACTAGGTGCAAGATCCCGCACGTTCACAGTCACTTCACGTCCACCTGGAAAGCGAACACGGGCGTATCTCGGGTTCACCGTTACAAGCTCTACCTCATCAACCAGGAGATCGTTTTTACTAGTCCGGACAAAATGTCGTAGGTATGCTTTCCTCCCTTGCGTCATCCAGGAAGGGAGAGACTCACCAGAACACGAGCGACGTGAGAAATTGAAAAACCGTTCATGGGGAATCGTATTAGTTGCAGTACACAACAGTGAGCGAATCGACTGCAGGACATCTTCAAGGACCACTTCCCAATGTGAAGGCGGAAGATCTAGGGATTTCAGGGCCAGTTGAATGGCCTCCCAAACCGTCCCAACAGTTTTCTCCGCCTGACCATTTCCAGAGGGGAGATAAACACTGGATGTGCTTGAAGCAATTCCTCGTTCGAATAAATATGTTTTAGATTCTTTCGATACGAAAGCAGGGCCGTTATCAGAATGAGCGAAACCTGCCGTTCCACACAGAGCAAAGAGTCAATGAAGACATTTGATAACAGTTTGATGTGGTCATGTCCCTGCATGGGAATACAAAAGGAAAACGTGAGTATTCATCAATCACAACTAGCAAGTACTTACTGTTACTACATGTACATGATTGTATTGTGTGTAACGTCTTCACTCCTACATGCAAAACGCTTAAGATACATCGCAGTAAAGAGAAAAAAAAACACAAATACACGAACGGAGACTAGGATTTATACTTTGGGGTAGTATAGAGTATACGCTTGATGGCGATAATGCATTTACTGTACTTTGATGAAATACAAGCTTTTTAAGACACACGCATGAATGACGCCATCATGATTATTATAATGAAAACTGCAATGACTTCCATGTACATCGATGTATAGAATGTATGAGGGAGTTGGAGGCTGCGAAGGACGAAGGGTCATCTAGGCTGCCGACCTCCCATAGACGAAACTGCTTTCAGTGTAAAGGCAATAGTGTATAATAGTTAGTAAAAGTCTTTTACTCTGGGTATGAAATGTAATAATGTGCAAAGCGGTTATATGGTAAATTGAAGTAAAATGCGTTGCAGGCAACGACAAGCCACCAGAAGAAAACGGTTTAAATTTGTCACGTTAAACATTTACTGTTTTCATACATTCAAAAATATTCGTGAACGCCAAAAAGGAAATGCATCAAAAGCTGTAGACCACTGCAACATCGCAATAGTGTCATGAGATTTAAGCAGGTTGAGAACCAGTCGCGCAATCATGCTTTGCGGAAACAACTCGTTAATACATTTCGTGAGAGCGGAAATGGATTTGTTTTGTAGGCATCCCACAAGTTCATAAACTGGTTTGATGGGACCATTTTCTGTGAACACATCAAAAGCCTAACGATGTAATACATAGCAGAGATACTTCATGATTTCCTATTCGACTGAAGGGGGCCTTTGAAATCCAATTTAAGACGCGCCATGGGTTGCACTGCTTTGATTAATGACCCTTCTTCTGGTCGGTAAAATCGCGGTTTAACTTCTGCACAAATTTCACAATTTGACATAATCCTTCTCACGTCAGTTGTACAATAAGGCAGGTTTTTACTCCTTACAAAATGCAACATCCTTGTGACTCCCGGATGGCAAAGACTGGTGTGTAGCTTGTTCAAAGCACATTCAGGATGTGTTGACGAACAGAAAGCTCTCGAGAAAGAGTCCGGGCCAACGTTTTGCTGTCCTGGACGATACTTTGTAATATAAGACAACGACGCTAGTTCCACACGCCAATGTTGAATCTTGTCAGTTTTTATCATAGAACATCGTCGACTGTCAAACATGAAAGCGACAGATCGCTGGTCAGTAACTAACATGAATGTTTGTCTGGAGAGCAAGTGTGACCATTTCCTGATCGCTTCAATTATAGCGGTAGCCTCTTTTTCATGAGTAGGATAGTGAATTTCTCTGCCTTGACCAGTACGCGACGTGAAAGCCACAGGGTGACCTCGCTGATTTAAAGTGGCGAAGACAGCAACATCTGAGGCATCACACTCAGCAACGAAAGGTGCCTGTTCGTCTATTGAATGCAGAGCAACATTTATAAGCTCAGATTTTAACAGTTTAAAGGAATTCAAGGCATCACCGGATAATGGGAAGTTCTTGGCTACTGCCAACGGTCGACCCTTATCAGCAAAATGATCGATCCACTTGGCATAGTATGCAAACATACCTAGAACCCGCCGAAGTGATTTGTCACCATTAGGTGTTGGGAATTCGTTTAAGGCGTGCATCCGCTCAGGATCAGGCTTAACGACATCGTTTCCCACTACATAGCCAAGGAATTGGATATATTTCTGAGAACAATTGTCTTGCTTTCAAACAATTGTCTTGCTTGTAAAATTTCGGCGACGTATCGCAGCAAGAAACGACTTCACGTTGTTATCGTGTTCCTCTTGGTCCCGACCAGCAACAGTTACATTATCCAAATATGGAAGGTATCTCGTAGATTTTCTTGTTCAACGAATTGTAACATGATTCGTTGGAAGGCTGCAACTCCATTTTTGACACCAAACGGAATGCGTGTAAATTCATACAGCTTACCATTGGCTTCAAATGCCGTGCATTTACCATCAGTTTCAACTATTTTTATCTGATCATAAGCACTGCGTAAATCAAACATTGAAAAGACGCGATACTTTGAAAGTTCATTGATCATGTCATCTATACGTGGTATGGGGTACGCGTCCAGTTCCGTATAAATATTGATTGTTTGCGAATAATCGATACACAATCTTTTCTTATGACGGTTAGCTTCATCTTTAACAATAAGTACATGTGCACGCCAAGGGGACGAGCTTGGTTTGATAACACTTTCGCTTAACATCTTGTCAACGTTGTCTTCGATAAACAACCGATCCTCATAACTGAAACGTCGGGACTTAGTAGCAATGGGATTCACACCAGCTGTTAGATCAGAAAACAAATTAACTTCCTGAGTTTCAGCTACAGCCACCGCTCAGGTTTCATCGTGTAAGATGACTATATCTTGAAGATTACCACCAAATTCAAAGATGACGCGTTGGTGCTGACTTTGAAAATCAAGACCAAGAATGATGTCGCAGCAGAGTGTTGGGAGAACATTCAATCTCGTCAATGCATACTTGCTACCTTTAACAACAATACCAGTTAGGAAAAATCCCAATGACTTCGCAATGATGGCGTGCAGTGGGAAATTCATCACAAAGCTTTGTCTGACACTCTTCAATGGACATCGTCAGAATGAAGTGGAGGTGCACCGAACTGGTTTATAAACAGGAAAGTAAAGTTCTCATTGGTTGAAACAGTAGCCAATAAGACACTTCATTCTGATGATGTCCCTTGAAGAGTGTCAGACGAAAAGCTTTGGGATGAATCTCCTACTTCACGCCAAAGCCCACTGTGCTTGCAGATAAATCAAGAGAAAGCTAGACAAGTGGCGACCAACCAAAAACAGAAAACCATCAAGGAAATTGCACTTTATGCATTCTTTCACCGGTTTTTTCAAAACTTATTGGCAAAATTGCCTAAAAGTGTCGAGATCTCGGATCTTCCCACGAGAATATACTCGTAGGACAACTTCTTTAAAATCTTCAATATTTATTTCACATGCAGTCCACCAATATCCTGTGCTCCTTGTTGCTACATATAACCATCTTGATGATATTGGTTCGTTTGCGTTTAATTGGGGAGATCAATAAAACAAGGCATAGAATCTCAAACTTCGTACTTCATAAAATGCAACATTTCAATATCAATTGCAAACACCACTCATGAAGGCCGGTTTTCGAAAAAAATTACTAAATTCAACCAAAGTTGGCTGAAACAAAGACTGGATTCGTATACATAAAACATATTATTGATAACTGCAACCACAGCAAATTCGACAAATACGAAATGTCACCATTTTCCTTTATACAAATATTGACATTAGCATTTTGACTTTAGCGTTTTGTATTTTGAATCTTAGCTTTCCAATTTTGCAACTTCATATTCCATTGAGACTAAGTCGAATTGCTGCATTATTGTTGTTTGTTCAGTCACTTAATCTGTGAAGCTTTCATTAAAAATAAACACATTTCTACCATAATATTCCACATTAACAACCACAAAAACGTTAATGAATTTTTTTTGTCAAATGCAGCTAATGAAAACACGCTTTGAATTTTTACAATCAAATAAAACATTAAAACTTGTTCTCTTGCAGTAGATGAACAACGTTAATTTTGTCGCTTCCCAAAGTGTTCATAAAGTTTTTCCTGTACGCTTTTCGCTAAATCGTAATAAAGTGATTTGTAAAATCTGGCGCAATCAAAAGCATTGTAATATTTGGAGCAATCCATCAAATATTCCGTCATATAAAATTCAAGAAATAATTTTCCACTTTCAGAGATGTACTTGGTAGACTTGACGTAACCTAGGTTATCATAGTAAAACTGAAGTTTTTGGGTAGGATTTGCGCATATTTTCAACAGGTTTTTCAAAAATTTGCTGGACAGGTTTATGAAAGCGGCACAAGGAGAGATGTCAAAGCTTTGTCTTGTTTGTACAACAATGAGATCAAGTCTGTCTTCAATACGTTTTTTCAGTGAACCCTCTGAGTTAGAGATTCCAACTAAAAAGCAGCAAGGGATAAACAAGCATTCCCATGCCTCTCTGTGAATCTGTCTCATCGGTTTAGTGCCAAATTTCAAGCATCGACCAAAGCTTTCTGTAGCATTCGTGTTTTTTTGTTCTTCTAAGTAATTCAAAGTTTCTAAGACTGGCAGAACTCGTTCATAAGGAATATGTTCTACTGATGGATATTTCCAAATAAGCAAAAGTATTCTTGAAAAGGAATGGAAATGAATGAAATCCATTCTGCTCAATATTGTCTTGATCTTTCTCAGGATTTCTGAAATAAGAAAAAGTTTGAAGTTCAACACATCATTAACAAGACTGCAATGAGTAGAAATCGTTAGGAACTGGTACGAAGGAATTGATCTCAACCACCTGATTTGCTCAGTCATAAGCTGAAAGAAACACGGATAACAATTTTTCGGCATAGTAAGTTATTGCAGAGCTTTGTTGATGTCTGACGATTTTTTTTTTAAATAGGCATATCCACAACCGTATTTTGGCGAGATGCAACACTTAACGGTAAATGATATAAGCTCCACGTAATCGTTTAATGGAGCAGTCGCTGTTTGCCAAACGAAAACTTTAGTAACATCATAATGTTGTACAGTCAAAAGAGCGTGTTACATGCGAAGACATGATGGTCTGAGAAAAGAACGTGCGCATTTTGATTTTACTGTACTTACAAAATCCACATTTGAACAAACCATTGCAATAGCACTGCAGAGAGCTTGACTTGTTTCATGAAGCTGCTCGTGGTTAACTAATCCACTTTACATCTCGTTACTCTAGATTTGGTCGTTTAAGAGTTTCGGCGCCCAAGTACTTCCTGGAACGTAGTTTGAATCTTTTCGCAAAGCGCGCACGTACTTTTCAGAATATATTTGACTTTTTTCCTTCGTCAAAGTGCTATCCTAATGCATTTGGTCTTGTAGGTACGTTATGGTGTGCCATAGCGCCTTGCTGTTTTTGCACAAGGTGGTACGCCTATGTAGGAGAGTTATTTTCTTTTCTTTTTAATCTCGATTTGGTGCAACATGTCTGCGGAGCGGTCTTTTCCTCTTGCTGTGAAGATTTTTTTGCCCAAGGAAGCTTTTACGGTTTTATGCTGGCAATTGGCAAAGATGTAAGCGTTTTGTGAACTCTTATTTTGAATTGAATGTAAATGATTCATTTCGTGTTTTTTTAGGCCAAGTTTGTTGTTGAGGTGGCAAGTCGTAAACAGGTTCAGTCAAAGTGTGTTCTCATGAACACAATTTAATTTTGTCTTCGCTTTATATCACTCACGTTTCCAATGTTTTCAAATTTTTATATTGCTTTATGATGACATGATTTTACGTTAATGTTGTTCTACCCCGAAAACCACCAAGGCAACCATAATGCCTATCGTGATCTATTGACCGAATTTCGGTTACAACTCCGCAGCAAAAAAGCCTTGAGAGAGTTACCTGAGGACTCACATAAAGCGGATTTTGGTCTGTTTCTTTGAGACGGATGAAGTGGCCATTGGGTTTTTTACTGAGCCCCAAAACGTCATTGGGATTACTTGGTTACGTCACACTGCACCCCCAATAAACAAACGAAAATCATCATTTTTTAAAAATCTGACGTACAAGACTTTCTGCACCTTGTGATGCTTGGATTAGCTCTCTAGCACTATCGCCTGGGTGGGGAGCTACGCCCGATACCTTCCAAACCACCAAAGTGGTTTTAGGATCTTTATCACACGACACTTTGGCTTTTGTAGGCCAAAAGGGGCACAGTAGCCAGTGCGGGTAACCAAAAAAAAATTTTGTGAAAATGAAGTAATGATGTCAAGCACCTTTATACTTTTTTGAAATGCACCATTAAGTATTTTTTGTAGAGAACATTAGCCAAACAGCCAATTAGTTGCAAACAATCGTCCAAACCGCAGGATTTGGCCACAATTACCGTGTTAATGTAATGCTTTAATTACATCCTTCTGTATATTCGTTCATAGTACATTTACAGTTACGTCAACATGCCCAAAAATGGCTGGCATCAAGTGTGACTCTGAAATATCGCTATGGCGCCGAAAGTGTTGCATCATCCCAGGAATATACGTCACAGCTATTGAACCCCATGTTGACTTAAACCTGATGATAAACGTTACAGTACCTTAGATAATTTTAACAATGCATCTCGTGAAATATAACTCAGTAGCAGCCTTCCTTTCTATGATATTTTAAACGCACAATGTTAAAAATCGCTTAAAAACATGGTTTTATTGAACTGATGAATCTCAAAGCAACAGAGTTCACTACGTACCTTCGCTTGAAGTTTGCTGTTGACTGTTTTTTAACAATCTCGCTAAAAAGTTAGCCCACGACCGGCAAAATTCCAAGAAGTCGTTTGCCATCAACTTTTTCTCATCTGCAAATAAAGGAGTTACTGGTTTGTATAGAAAAACAATGCAATTGTGTTTAAGATTTCCTTAATGAAAATGCAGAACTATCGTTTGAAACTGAGACAACTTTTACCATCAACAACGTAATTATGTTCTTATTTGATCAAATCAAATCAATTTTGCTTTGGCTTGTGTTTTTGTATTTTTCAAACAACATGTACTGATCGCATGCTTTTCAGTTTATGCTCTTAATCGCATGTTTCACCGTCAAACGTTCCACGCTTAATTGTTGCATCTTGCAAAGCATATACAAGTGTTTTCTGAAATATTAGTGTTCTTTACTCCTGATGAAGAATTTCAAAGAGTGAGAAATAGTGTCTTAGAAGAAATAATTTTGTCCGGATCACATAGCAATTTAAGGGAAATCGTTTTCATACTTTTCAATGCCCAAATGAAGAAGCAATTCAATTGTTTATTAAAAATGGCAAACTGAGCCAAGCATTCCTTGAGAAATTTCCCTGTACAAAATTCTGAGCGCATTTTTCGGATTAAGAGATTACATCATAAAAAAACGACTTTGTGATTCGGTTCTTTCGAAGTAAAACAGCTTTGACTGGCCTTTTCACGCATGCGTTTCCCCAAATGGAAACACTGAAGTGTAACTACCTTTTTTCATTTTTTAGAACCCCCAAAAACATTTATTGGGTATAACAGCGTTGGTATAAATACTTATTGAAAAAACGTTTATATTTTTTGTAGTACTTTTAATCACATTTGCCTTTCAAAACAGTCAAGACAGATGGACAACTGATCATTCAATGCTTGCTTGCCATTGCAACTGTTTTTCAGAAAAGCACAAGCAAAATTTTTTAACAAAACGTTATGTTTTTAACAAATTCAGGATAGCACCCCTTCATTTTCGGTACCCCGGTGGTTTAAGAGCTAGGGGTGAAGGAGGTGCAAGCACACCCGCAAAAGTTTAAGTGTCAAAAATTGGGGCAAAAACTCAAAAATTGGGGCAAGGAGGCTTGGGCATTTTTTAACAGCAAAGAAATTATACTTCTTTGTTATTGAGTGTATAAATTTAAAGTTATTGTGTCATAGAAAACACATGTGTATAAAATCAACGAACGCTTTCTATTAACATCGTGTTTTAGTTTGTGAATGTTTACTAGTATCTGAATCGCACTATTACCTGAATCCCTTGAAACGTTTGTCAAAAGACTTTCATACTACAGGGCACGCATATTAGTACAGTTTATGCCAAACAACTACAGAAAAGCTTTGGTTTGAAGCTTGACTGGAATGTTTGGATGAACACATTTTGCCATACAGTTTGTAGCATGTTGCATATATGTGCAGCTGAACAAAGATTGTTGTGAGACTCACGGCATAGTCATAATGTAAATGATGTATTTCATGCCACATATATGTCTTCAGAGAAGGAAGCAGCTTTAAGCCTACTCAAGCTAGGTATGAGGTTATTTGCTGACAGCAACAGCTGGAATGTGAATGGAAAACTTCAGGACTGTGAGGCAGATCAGGCCAGACTCCAGGTGAAGAGCGTCAGCGTCACTGGGGTTCAACACCCGATTTATACTGTCTGACACTGAGTGCAACTGCTTGATTTTGCCTCACTGAAATTACCATTTGCTCTTACTCTGGCTGGCAATATCGTTGCTCTGTTACGTTGGTAACCTAACAAAGAATGAGAAGTTCCCATGTGAGATCGTCCTTTGTTGCGTATCGTACGTCACAGACCAATGATAACGCCAGGTAGACCTCTGCTTACAGTAGATTCAATCATATTAGCTCCAAGTTTCTGGGAAGTTTATTGTTCGTTTGAAATTATTATCGAATGGAACTCTCCAATGGATTGAAATTCAAATATAATGATCTATAGAAACTCATTGTTAAAAAACATTCAGTCTCACTATGAAATGAACGTTATTTTAAAAAATATTAAATTGCAGAGGGAAGCTCGGGCTCTAACGGATGAGCATGAGTAAACCTCTGCGTAATAGTCTCATTCCTACTAACATGAGTCACTGGACAATTTATTGTTCATTTAAAATTATTTTCGAAATTGGAATTGTCTGTCTAATAGACTGGAATTCAAATCCAATGTTTTATGGCAAGCCACTGCTTCAAAAAAACGTACAGTATGTTATGAATTATATTTCTGCACAGGGCAGCTCGGGCTCTGACGGATAAGCCCGAAAAAAAGAGCGAGCAAACGAAGTCGAGAGAAAGCCCACTATGAACGATTTCGTTTTATTCAGGTCACCTGCAACATGAACGCGAAAAGCCAGACATGGAATGATAACATATGAACAGTGGCAATCTCCAATGAAGAGCCCGAGTTAACAACCTTAATTAGTGAAGTGGGTGGTGGCACAATTAAAAAAAGCAAGAAACTCGCGTTATCCAGTACAAATCGTAATCAAAGACTTTGGCTAAGCCAGTGGGGCCTGAGTACCGGAGCCGCCACTGAAGAAGATGCTCATAGAATTCCTCCACTGCCTAGCGTACTTTCCTGCTGAATTGTTTTTTTACCTTTTAACTACCGCAATTTTCCCGGTTTTCTTCGCCTATAACTCGCCCGCTGATTGAGCTAAAGAGCTGTTCAAACTCTTTGAAGATAAGGCAAGTCTAGTAGTTACGATTATAAAAAGTTGGAAAGCTTTGGATTTGAGTTTTTGTGATTGACGTCACAATAGGGGGAGTTTAAGGCTTATTGCGCTATCTTCATCGGACCCTCGCCCCAATCCTAAGGGGTAATTATTTTCAAGTCTTGGCAACATGGTGGAAAGTATAACGTTTAACGTTCCAACAGCTACAGAATGTTGGAACATTTGAGTAAAACATCCTTTTCACCCCAGAAAGATTGCTTGCTCCAGCACCTACAGTATACCAAAACTGAAANAAAAATTAACACCCTATATATCTTGTTTAGGTAGAGGTATTTCTACTATTNAGATCAATTTTCGCAAAATCGTAATTTTGCGAAGTAATGCATTCATCCATTGTTAATTAGTTAGCTTTACCTTTAGTCAAATTTGTCGTCCTAAAATGTGAGTGATGTAATTCTCCAATGGAAGTCCTTTCACAATTTCCATCAATCTTTACATTATTTTCGAAGAGGAACTCTTCATCCAGTGATGACATGATTGGTTTAGATGTAATTATACTGAACGGAGGATTTGCTGAAGGAGTTCTTTCCACTCGTGATCTGCAGAGATTTAAGATTTCATAAATTTGCAACTGTTTCACACTTTCATTAGTCTTAAGCCAAGCACAAAGCCTCAATTTGTGCGTAATCAAAAAAGTATCACCATGGCAGCAATGTCCTACATGGCATTGACCTTGAATTCATTTTCAGCCGTGTAAGAAACCAATGGAACACATAAAGCTAATCTTTTGCCAAAGGTACAGTCATTGGTTTAAGGAATTGTTTAATGAAACACCGAAAGTGATTTTATGAGTGTAAACCAGGGGTGAAAAAATGCGGCTGCGCACTCGCCGCGCGAACAAAAACTTGATGTGAGCGAACGGAATTTGTAGCCAGGTAACAGTGTTCGCAGTTTCGTCCCTGGCATTCCTTTTCGCTCCTTGGTCTTATCTAATTTCCACTACGATGTTCTGGATTAGGCGAAATGACATATTGACGCTAGGATATAGGTAGAGCTTCACGCCACGATTTAGGAAGGCCTTAGCAGTCGCCTGCGATTCAATCTTTACCCACAGTAATCCTAATCTTGCACAAGATAAACAAATATCTGACAAAATGTTGTTTTGCTGAGAAATGGTTCCACTGATGGGTACGGAAGTAAAGGCATTACTTAATGTGGTGGTGCATTCGCTACTAAAAAACACGTTGGTATTTGAGCTGCACAACATACCTTTCCTCTGCAACGAACACAACTTTTACTTACAAATTTATTTTGAAGCATCGCAACGTTTTGATGAACTCCAAATTTCCTTCATATTTCATTTTCGTTCAGAAAAATCCATCCTGGTTACAAAAATGCAGTAACGCACCAACGATTTAAATGCGTTTCGCTCACCGTTGGCTAGTTTCATGTACAAGATAATGAGATGAATTAGAATTTCCTCCCTTGAGCATGTTGGTTTGTTGCCATGTCCCACTAGCAGTGCTTTGATCTCTGTAGGAAAATCTGGGACCGCTTTGTACTTGCCCTTGGGAGGATGGTTGAGGAAAGTTTGGCGGAACCAAAACAAGTCTGGATGGCATGTCTGGGAAAGGGATTAGCTGCTCTGGATTGCTAGAAGGTACAAGTGCGCTTTTGATTAACCATATTGAATGGGAAGTCTGGATATATGAACCAATGTCATCACTGTGCTGTTTGGGAATTTTCGCCTGCTGACATGGTTCGGGAAACACCGCCTGCTGACATGGTTCGGGAAACACCGCCTGCTGACATGGTTCGGGAAACACCGCCTGCTGACATGGT
>JGI24158J21664_10008826_pt1 | contig 13441 bp, 13 predicted proteins | sample Ectturendosymbi3_FD_21664 | JGI IMG/M metagenome (IMG submission 21664) | reverse complement strand
AAAAAAAAAAAAAAAAAAAAAAGAAACACATAAACACATGCTTCCTAAACCATAAAAAAACAACAACGCAGTTTTCATGTTTGTGGAAACTTACGCAAAACCAGCCGTGAGCTTAGAAATAAAACAAACAAATGCTTGATGCAGCTTTCACGTTTTCATGGACAACTGCTCATAACAGATTCTTCATCAGCGCCCGTGGTTAACAACAGCAACTTTGCGTTGGATGCTGAAATCACAAGCACAACATCGAGGCTTGTATTTCAACAATCGCTTCACTACCTCTTGTTCCTCATCGTCGTCTCCATCTTCGTCTTCTTCCTGCTGCTGGTCTCCTCTCTCAGGATCGTGCAGCTTCCCTTCGAAGTCCTCCGACATCTCTATCGCGTTGTCCTCAGCGGGGATGTCCCGGTCATCCTGGTCATCACCCTGCTGTTCATCTCCGGGAGCATCCTCAACCTGACAAAGCAGAAGATTTAAAAAATCAACTTTCGCTCAACATGAAAGATAGCAACCGTTGCTACGGTTCACAAAAAGGCTGCCTGGCAACAGTCGCAGCTTGATTTGCAACTAAGGCGACGGAATTGCAAAGACTGAAGACACTGAGGTTTCAACAGTTCTCTAAAAAATGTGTAGGAATGGAGAAGCCAGTTTACGAATTCCCCGAAAATTAGCAAAACGCGTGAACATAGTTTGATATGTGCAGCGTGCTTGTTGCATATGCAGGTGGTATGGTTAAGCATTGAATCAAAAACATAGATATCAAACTCCGAAAGAACACCCCGTAGGGTGTCAGGAAATGCACAAGGGGGGAAAGGGCCCCCTGGGGAGCGATTGTGACATTTTGAACTTCACAGACGCTTGAAGCTTTTTCAACACGATCGGAGGGAGGGTTGTTATATAATGCAGAAAAACTTGGAAGAATCGATTCCCCAGAAAGATGGCAAGAAAACTGATGAACAGTTTCAGACAAGTTTGTTTTTCTTAATGTACTTGACGTCGCATTAAACGAAACAAGAGTTGTGAATCGGTCAATTAAAGCACAAGGGTCTTGTGTGGGGGTTTGTCCAAAGTTACAAGAAACGCGCCAGGACCTCAATCGGGACCGACAGCCCGCACTCACTTGATCCTCCTCCTCAATCTGATCGCTGACATCTTTCATCCCCTGGCCCTCCCCCATGCCAGCATTCTCGACTTCCTTCATTTCACCTTTGCCCTCTGCGAACAGACAATGCGTTCGCAATCATTAAAAACGGCGGCGCTCAAACAATCGTGTGTTGCGACCAACACAAGCCGTGTTTCTCGTGTGCAAAGAAAAACGACACGACAGCGAATGGTGCGAGAAAGCTTCAGTCTGTGCTACCGGCAGATGAACAGCGTAAGATGCGCTGTCGATAAATGCCAAGTGCATGGAAACTGAACAACTGATTAAAATCAGTGAAATTCAGCCGAAATGCAAATGCAAGACCAATCGGATGCATTTACCAGCGTGCTTCAAACAAATAATCTAATGCCATGGACTTAAACTCATCACTACAAGCTTAAAATAGGGAGTAGAAGAATAAGAAATACGATGTCTTGCAAAAAAACTAACTTAAGTTGTTTATCAATGGGGCAAGGGCTTGTGACCTGCTTCAGAAACAATTCGTGTCGCAGTGATGCGAGCCATGCTTTGGTGAAAGTTGTGAGCCGCATCATGGAAAGCACATCAGCAGCACATTGAGCAACACATCAACAGCACATCAGCAACACACTGCCCGACCTTGCAACTCTTCTTCAACGTCCGCTGGGGGGCAGAACCCCTTCGACGCGACCTCAGCAAAGATGACGGCGAGGACGGAGGCGAGTTTGCTGACGCAACGATGACTCAGCGCGGCGTTCCGCATGACTTGCTGCAGAATAAGCTGATATTCTTTGATGAGCGGCGCCAGGGATGACGTCAGGGCGGCAGAAACCTGATAAACATATTAATAATATGAGCACCGCGTGAAGAAAGCTGCTCAACAATCGCACAGAAGTCTTCTGCATGATCTGCAACGATTCTTATTCGCCCCGGATATGACGTTGTGCTCTGATTACGGCGTTGGCGATTTTTGCCAGATGGGTTTAATCTTCTTTCGATAACGCTCCGACAATAAAGAGGCAAGCTGCGACGAACGAAACAGTTTAAACAGGAAATGACGAAAAAGGCCGAGAGGAGTGAAACACCAACAGGCACCAGATTCAAGTCCCAGTGGAGGAAGTGCGTGATTGGTGGTGGGTTTCCAACAAAACGAAAGTTAGGCAAACAGCGGTTTTAAACACTGGAAATCCAAGTTGCTTTTACCGCTTTGCAGTGTTCATTCCCGGCAGCCTGCTTCAAAACTCGCACGAACTCGGACAGCTTTTCTTGAACGTTTGGCACGCGCAAGATCTCGATGTCACGCACACATGAAGCGTGCACGTGCTCTGTCAGCAGATTTTCGGTGATTTCTTCTCCAGCATTCTGTGAAGGATTAATATTTAGATCGAACAAAGACAAATGACAATGCTGGTAAGTTCGCATTTTAAATCACAGTCTACAGCTCGTTGCACACTATCGAAGACCAAAATCGTCGATATATATTGAGAATATGGGAAGCTATTCACATAAAAGGCGGCAGAATTCAGATCATTGAGCAACACTTGAACTAAAACACCAACTTGTTGGTCGTCTGTTGACTTTGGAAGTTCTTGCACAGAAAGCATCAGATTGCACAGCAACGAACGGGACACCTCCAGAATTCTGACTGGGTCAAAATCATCGGTTGCAACTGTGAAAAAATCGAATAGCTTTAAAGAAATATTAAAACAAAATCAATGCAGAGGAATTGTAACCCAGGAAAGAATTCGTTCCTAGACAATAAATGGACACCGCAGGAGGTTAAGGAGTCAAAGGATACACTTCAAATAACTTTATATTCAACCTTTAATACCCAAGCATTTCTTTCACTTGCCTACTACAGATTTAAGCACAACCAGTGAAAAATGTTTTCAAACGTTCCAGTCATGAAATCCTCACAGAAACATTAGCACAACCTGAAGTGGGTTCATCCGCTTCTTTGCAAGCATTGATGACGTGGCAACGTGCCTTTGTGACGTCACTGATCAACGGCGATTGGATGAGGTAAGCCTCGTCAGAGGTGACGTTTGCTGATGACGACAGGCTAAAAAGCTCGGAAAGTTTATTGCACAGCGTTCCGGATGAACGATTCAGCGTTTGCAGCTCGTCATTGGCCATTTTGAGATGGTAGGGGGTCAAAAATACACCTGGAAACGAAATTGGGTGAAACACGTCAAAACAGAAGCAATTGCAAACGAAGCAGACTTTTATGATTCCACACAAGCCCGGAACAGCTGATGTAAGCCGCCAGGGACTAAAATTCCCAGGGGAACTCCCAGAAGCGATATTCGAGGTTTGACAAGAAACCTCAAACACAATATTATCGGCAAGAGGTTGACCTGAGATTATACACAGCCTTTCAGTGCAAACCAAAGTTCTTGGAAGATTTCTTAACCTTCAAACACAAAGATAATATCATCTGAAAATCACCTTTTTTGAGTTCAACTCCTTCATCCACAAAATGGCAAATCTCGTTCAGTTCGGATTTCAACTTGTTAAGCTTTTTGGAGCAGGCGTCAAGTTCTCTGCTGACGTCGTTCATGACGTCGCGCCACGTATCGTCGGCACGGCAACAGCAAGCCGCTGAAGGATGTTGCTTGGTAACGGTTGTTTTATCTGAAGAAAACGACCACGTGTATCGATGAAAAACACAGCAAATACGTGAAATCGAACACAGCGCGAGGAAGAGAAGGTGCACTTTCAACAATAAACCAGAAACGCGTTCCGTGGGGTGGAAGCAACGCAAAAAGAAGGAAGTGACGTAAAAGTAGCATTGACGTTGAGGGTGCGGGGAGGTGAGTGTTGGGTATGATAGAAGTTCAACACTGCAAGTCGAAAAATGTTATTAGGCATTGCACGATTGAGCAGAGGAGCAGCGGCCAAGCTTGAGTTGCTGGCTTGACTGACTTCACTATTTGCTTTTCTGCATGATCGTGAATATTTTTTCAGTTTTCAGAAGCTTACCATCAGTTGTAATGTCTGGACAGCACTCCAACACTTCCTTGAACCTGTCCAGCCCACTGCGCCACTCGAACAAAGCTTCGGCGCAAGCGAGCACCTTTTGGAAGGTGAGGTCTTGTGGGGGAAGTGAAACCTCTAAACACATAAAGCGAACGAGGTCAGTTCAGACTGTAGAAAAAAGCAGAACGCTCCAGTTTTCAGTTAGAAAGTAAATGAAGGTCAACGCAGACCGAGATTTTGATAAAACAGGAAAACAGTTTTATGTTGAAGTTTTCAAGCATTTCATCGAGCCTTGACACATCCATCACGATCAATAGAGCAATTGAATGGAATTCATTTTAGCGAAAAAAGTAAACTTTTTTTGGCGTTTACAATGGCTCGTGCACACAGCTGAAGGGTTTTTCTGCACATAGAACATTTTCATAACACTTTATTTTGAAGTGCCCGTTGGAAAAAACACGCACAAAACGACATTTTCGTGAAAATTCAACAACAAAAAAACTTCTCGGGACCAACCACTGACCATCGTTGACGCGTAGTTTGTTCTGCGATGATTGAAAATCCCCGAGCAGCTGATCAAGTTCACTCAATCGTTCCAAGTATTTCCTTTGTTCTACAGCCATTCGGAGAAGATGATTGGTGTAACCATTCATGCGTTCAATGTCCGACCGGCCAACTTCCTGAAACAAGCACAAAGAAAAAATTTTGCGTGAAAACAATTACGTAACAAGACGGATGTACTGCGCATGCGCCACATTCACGCAAAATTACAGAACGACATTTTGTTCATGAAGAAGCAGAACAACTATGAGAATATAAGCTAACTGACTCGGTGGAAAATACGCAGCAAGGAATGCAAACAGGCTATGGCTATATTAATGTCTGTAGCCAAATACATGCAGATTGATTTAATCAGGACAGCAACACGAGGCAGCGCAACAACCGCTGATGCTATTGAGAAAAGCGTTCTGCGATTGACAAGCGCCTTTGACAAGACCGGTCAAAAAGAATAATTCTCCCTTCCCCAGTGACAAGGGGGGGGGTGGCTTTGCGTTCCAATCGATTTGTGACAAAATCGTTTACTGGCTTCGGCGTCCCACAACGGACAGAGCGAAAACTTTGGTTCTGAGCCATCGCGATGCTACTTTCATTTTACCTTTAGGCGAAACGTGCAGTAGGGCTATTGTGCTGGCTGCAATACACCCCCTCCCACAACAATCGTATCTCTTTTAGCGAAGTTGACACATACCCCCTCCAATGTGACATATCCATCAAATAACATCGACGAACCTTATTTGGACATTTAAGGGCAGCGGAGAGTGCAGTGGACCGTGACAAGAGCTTGTAGAAGTAATCCAAGTCTTTTTGTTCAAAAACAACCGGATGCGGCGCCGAGCAGAAAGTTCTGGAATTTTGGACCTTAGAGCAGGTTGACGTCAAAATCAACTCGTTTCTGGCCAGGTTTTTGGCCCAAACCAGCCCTTTCCGATAAGAAAGACCTGTGCAAGAGAAAAAAACACAATGCAACATGCGACAAACGTAAGCAGAACAGCTGTGACATCACAATCAAGAGCGGCATCCCACTCACCCATAGACTTGAGGAGCTTGAACAAGTCAGCGAGACCCTTCCGCTTCCGGTTTCGAATGTGTTTTGCTTCAGAGATCCGTTGCTTCTTCTCTTCTTCGTCCTTAGACGGCGCCGTCTTCGGCTCTAACTTTCGCAAGGCGTCGAAGTTTTCGATGACGTCACCTGGGGAAATTGTGTGACGTAACAAAGCCAGGTTCGGTGTTACTGCGTCAAAATCAGTGCAGTGGATGGATTCATGCATACGCACATTCTTAAATGAATCCAGAACGTGCAGAACTTTCTTCAAAAACATCACATTTGCAAACTTTCAACGTGAAATTCAGCAACAAACAGTTTTTTGAGAAAGCATTTTCATTGATAGTTGCAAGGAAATTAAAACAACAATTATCATCTGATAACAACAACATATCTACACACACACACACACACACACAAGAAAAAGCATCGTTCGGTGCCAATTTAAAGTCCTTTAGAAATTTTTCCACGGTTCGGCGCGTAATTTATAGGACTACACGCCACAGGCGCTTTGCACGCAGAACAGACGTGCATTTTTAAAAGTATGGACTCAATGCGACTGAGGCAACCTGCAACAAATGTAAATCTCCACATCAGGAAAAAAAACTGGAAAACTTAATGAAATGAAATCACCTGTCGTTTCCTCCACGGCCAGCAAGTGGTCAGGATACCGTTCGGTCGCGATTGAGCGCCACCTCCTGGAGCGCCGGTGCAGTTTCGGGGCGATGGTTGGTAACCTTAGCAACAGGTCGTCGCTGGGAGCGTCGAACTGTCTAACAACGGCGAGCATTTCACTAAGGTCTTGTGGGGGAGACGTCTCCATGACTACGTTCACGTGCTTCCAGGCTCTGACCAATGAGGTGCCGCGAGATACCTGCCAATGGAAATCATGGAACGAGTGCGAAACCTTCATTTCTGACTGAATGGGTGAATCCATCAAAACTAAAACATCAACCACCTATTTTGGAATAAAGGCAATGAATTTTTTCACTGGAGTTCATACAAATGTAGGAATGTACAGAAAATGGCAGAAGCGGTTTGCCTCCTGAAAACAAGTGTCTTCGGAAATTTGAGTGGATGGAATTCATTTCAGAAAAAAGTTGAACTTTTCAGGCGTTTGCGATTTAGAATGGAACGTGAAACGACAACCTCCGCATGAAAAAGAGTAACTTAAAAAAATGTGGAGGGAATAGGCAAATGCTGGCCAGGAGATTCAGTTTTACACTTATCTGAAAGTACTGCTTGAGGTTAGCATGATGGCACAGGGCAGAAAGGAAAAAAGGAAAGGAGAAAAAACTTTCTCTGTATGGATATTTTCTAAAACTCGCGTTCGTTTCCCATGAGAAGCATGACAAAATCACGTAAGTGAAGCAAATGAAGGCGAAACAAAAGAACAAAACAACAAAAAAACCAACCATGATGCTGAACTATTCAAGAAGTCATGGGCGACTTCCATTACGAAAAGCGGATGTCATGCATGACCGCATCTACTGGCCACGTCAAAGCCTGTTTCACAATCATGCCGTTCTTGTAACCCCCCGGGCTGATTAAGGCGTTATTTTCATGAAAATCACGAAGTTATTTCAGGCACAAGTCAATCGTCCATTCAGACTCGGGGAAGCATTCCACAGAGCCAAACAAACCTCTTGCCCAGCGTTTATTGCAGAGCTGGGAGGCTGGAATACGTGGGACGTGATTGGTTCCTGCAACGATTCGGAGAATTTCTTCACGAACTTGAACAGACTGCGATGGGTTCTGAAATATAACAACAGAAAACGCGATGAAAATCTCACTTCACAATTCTACACAAACTATTCCGGTTGAACGTCTTCAACCTCAATCCGTATATCACGTCTTACTTTGCAATGGAATCTTTCACCGCGTAGAAGTTGATATCGTTCCATTTGGCGATTTTAACGAAGTTTTTCAGATCTTTTTCGATCGGGTTTCTCAGCGCAGCAATCCTGTTGTCGGCAGCGGGAAGAAACTGGCAGTAATACTTGCGAAGGTTCAGTAGCGCCGTGGCGATGGGTGCTTTGGAAAAAAAGAACATCACTATTTCTACCCAGTGAATGGCGTAAATTCATCAAAAGCAGAAGTTGGTATATTTTTAATGATTCGCAAATAAGCCCTGTGCTTTGCCAAACGCGCCACAGCGGAAGCTTCAGATTTTTTTGAAACCCGCCTATTCGTTTCACTTGCATTGCTATTCACTATTCACTGACAGGTTGAGTAAAAAATACCCTTTCCATCGTAACATCATTCAGGTAAGATACGAATTATTGTGTTTCTGGTACACTTTACAAAAACGCTACAGTGTTGTAAATGTCATCAGTCAAGGTTTCGTTTCAATCCATGAAGTTTAGATATGACACCTTCAAGAACGATTTGTTGATATGCACTTGGAAACCAGACTGATATCCTTCAGACGTAGATCACCGAATTCCTTCTATGTGAAGCCATTACCTTCTGACTCAAGAGTAATGCACACACACATTGAAAGAATATGAGGTACGTTGGAAACCAAGCGACGTTAAATAAAATCGAAAGCTTATCGTACTTTCTACTTCATCAACAAAATAATTACAAGAGGTTCTAATCTACAGAAAAAGTGACATTGAAAACGGGACTGCGACAGTGACACAGTCTAGCGTCGGCAGAAGGATTCAGTCATTCACGCATGAGAGCGCTGGCCAATCAGCTTGCTCGATGACTCACCTCCGTCGTAGCCTCGGAGCAGAAGATGTTTATAAAAGACTTGCAGAAGATCGAGTCTGGTTGAGAACTGAGCGAGGTTGGACGATTCGATGAACTGTTGTAGGGTTTCAACTGCGGCTGGAAGTCCTGGATTGTCTGAAAGAATAGAAAACGGTTCATGGTTGATACAACACTAATGGCAACGCCGTCTTTGCTGCTGGAGCGAAGGTTGTCAATGATTTATTTGTGACGAAGAAAAACGAAACACGCTTATGAAATTGATCCTGTGTGTTAAGAGTAAGTACCATGCCCACGCAGCGCACCCGTTTGGCCTCTACCTGCAACCAGTAGAAGGAACCAGCTTTTAAAGTCATCGCTTCCAATACAAGGCATACAGTTGAGTTAATGATCAAAGGATGGTAATTTGGTGAAAGGCTTGAATATCATGATTAATTCTTATAACTTCTGCAGCCTATGTCGTAACAATCCTTTCTGTTTCGACCAGGAAATCAACCAATCAGCACATGCAAATTTCAACCGTGTTTTGGGCAACAAAAATGCTTCACTCCACGTGAAAAGAACACACCGAAACACCACCGGTCTGAGAAATTAAGCGCAAGTCAACCTTGTGTCAAATAAATGTTGTCTTCAACCACGTTGAACAGATGAAACCACCACTTTGTTACGTCACTGACGGCCGACATTCTTGCGTCATCAAGCAGCCGGTTCCAGCTTTTCAGTTCCAACCTTCTCCAATCCAGGATCAAACCAGTGATGGCTTCCAGGTGGGGGACGATGGACACGTCGCGACTTGCGTTCGCCTCCCACTCCTGGTTTGTGAACAACAAAAGTGGATATTTATTGTTTTCCGTGATTGATTGGAAACCTGGAAGAAGTCCAGGTCCAAGACATTTTTCTAAAAACCGCGTTTTCTAGAATGCATAACAAACATTTTAGCGTGAAATCCTTTGTAAGCATATACGACGCATAGATCCTTATTCACTGATCCACCTGATTTTTTTACAACAAAACGTCTGAGATAATGCGTTCAGCCGCAACAAAAAAACACTTTGGGAAATGAGGAGGGCAAAACGTGAAAATTATCTTCGTCATATGAAAAGATTCATAACATTTCACAACAGAGTAGTTAATGACAACCACAGCGGCGGCATCTTCGTCCGCACGATATTCATGTCTTAACACTTAATTTTCACGGAGGTCCGGTGGAACAAAAGTGTGTGTGTGTTGTTTTTCGTTGTTGATGTAATAATCGCACTTGTGCGAAAAAAAATACTTTGTGGTGAAATTGTCAATGAATAATCGTTATTGTCAATGAATAATCGTTGTTGAAAGAAAAATAATTCTAAGATGACGCAAACGCATCGAACAATCACAAACGCTTAAAATGGTGGAAAGTATTATGCAGCAAACCACAAATTCGAATTGGAGAGTGAGTTCGAAAAAAACAACTGTTCTTGAAAATCGGATAAATGCTTACTCAAAAGATAAAAAACTAGGTAAACGTAACAAGTAGTAAAAAAACAAAAGGCAACATTAGACAACCATTATGTTACTTTCGATTCATATGCAAATTACCTGAGCTTTTTCTAGAAGCAGCTCCAGGCCATGAACAAACTTCATAATCGGGCAATGAATGGAGAATGCCAAGACGCGTTCTATGATGACCAGTAGCTGGGCCAAGACCGGGTGTTCGGGCCACTGGGCCAACAACTTGTTGATTATTGTGGACATGAAGTGGGTCAGGACAGGGAGGCATCGTGAGGCCTCCGAGGGGAGGGCGTCCACGTATGGGTTCTTTTCCCTGGCACTGATACCTGTCGTAATAATGCATGCTGATGTTAGACGATGGGAGGAAATAAAATTAACTCGCACATGACTTCTGTCGCCAATGCATCATTGCAGTGTCAGGGGGTCTGGAGGTTTTCCGGGGGGGTACAATAGTAGATTTTTGTAGGGGGTGCTCAAGGAAGTTTTTCCCCAGGGTGGGATCAACAAACAGCGGAGAAATTTAATTTTGCCAACACCAAAACAATTTATCATCAGCAAAATATCAAATTTTCAATCCAAGGGGGCGCCAACACCCCCCCCTTTCCGACGCCCATGTCCAGTTCGCTATACCAGTTGCTTTTCAGATGATCGTTTTCACTGTTTCGTCACAGCCTTAATAGAGCAAAATATTATTTAATGCCAAATTTTCACCAACCGACCACGTTATTTTTGGTGAAATCGTAGAAAAACAACACTTCTGCCATGTCGTTATACAGAGCAGTGTTCTCGCTTCTCGAACTGCACAACATAAGTTCTCGCACATCGATGCGTCAAAAGATACATTCGCGGCTCACCAGCGCCATCTTGCAGAGCGTCTCTGACAATCTTTATCACTCGAAGATGATTGGTCAGCATCACGTGATCGAGTTTGCCGCCGAGTAACCATGGAAACAAATCACTGACGATCGGGGTGCAGATGTGGTGGGCCAGCAAGTGGGGGAGGTTATCTTCGAAAGATTGATTCCGATCTACACAGGAAAACGAAAAAAGTTTTTTCAACCTGAACAGGCAGCACATGATGATCAGGCACGCAATTCCAATGACGCGTATTAGGAAACGTTGCACAAAAGCAAACGGTGTTTAAGAAGTTCAAAAATGAGTTGGGATACAAATTCCGTTTTTTACGATTGCATGGCGACAATATTGAATCAGCCGTGAGAAGAGGTCTCGATAGCGTTAATGCATCTGCCAGCTTCAATTGTTGCAAAAAAAGAGTTAAACGTCGTAGTTACGTTCAATAAACGTCCAGGTAACGTTCAAGGTATCAGCGTGTCTCACCCGATTCATGACGTAATTCAGATTCACGGCCGGCACTCCTCCCACTCGCGCCTGTCATTATGTTTGTGTGGACGAAGACAGTTAAATCGAACAGGACTTCCAACGACTTGTCGTCTGGTTGATGAGCGCTGAATGCACGAGGTTTGGTCGAGTCGAACTCGGTCGAGTCTTGAAGGTCATCGAAATCCTTTCGCAAAACACAAAAGCCTCTGTGCTGCGACGGATAACGGGAAAACATATCTTTGAAATTTATTTCCACAGAAGTGGAGAAATTAGCCACAAAACCACCTCTGCACATTTTGTATCGGCCTTTTTCAATTTTTGTGCAGATTTCATGATTACCGCGGTACACATATCGCAAGCGGATGTTACTGCGTCTGATAAATTGGCATGGCATGGAATGACAGTTGCTCTTAGCCAATTAAGCAGACTTCCATCTAGGTTGAGTTTATGACGCACACTTCCGCCGACAACAAAAGGTTTTTGGGTAAACAACGTAAAGTTTTAAAGTTCTATAAAGTGAGGAAGACATCGCGATGACGTTCACGAAGCAAGTGGGACATCTTGCGGTTGAAGTGGCAAAGAACAAAACACAATCTAAGAAAGAACCTCATCAAAGACTGGGAAAAGCTGGTCGATTTCTTCTTGCTCATTTTCCTGGTCACCTTGGTGGACCTCGGCCTTGTATTTAAACAGCGACGCCTTTTCAGATGCCCTGAAAGCAAAGATGCTTGTTACAGTCTTCAATTCGGGACAACGTCTGTCCTGGTATTGCTCAGTTAGTTATCACACCGATCCAGGTATGGGCCAGTTAATATCACACCGATCCACGTGTGGGTCAGTTAATATCACACCGATCCACGTGTGGGTCAGTTAATATCACACCGATCTAGGCTTGAAGTATTACGATGCGTATCATACATGAACAACACATTAACCATACTCAAGCAGGTTTTTTAAGGAGTTTTAGGGACGCGATTCGGGTCTCTAGAATCAGCGAAAATTATCATCGGGTCCCTAGAATCACAGAAATCGGGTCCCTTGAGATCCATACCGGGTTCCTAACATTTTCCTTAAAAAAAACCTGCTCAAGTATAAGCGTTTACACAAAATAACTTCGTCATACAAATATCTGAAAAAATATTTGAAAAAATAGTATCTTGTTCGTTTTCCGCACCGTTGAAAATTTGTGAAGAAGATAAGGGAAGCATAATGTTGATCACATGTGTGTGTGGCTTCGCATAGATCAGGTGCTTGCATGAGGTGATTTGTTTGCTCGCACAAATCATTGAAGTTTCACAAATACTTTCCTAATGTTTTGAAATGGAATGTCGTTGTTGAAAACGAACTTACTCTTTTTCCTCCTGCTCCCGTTTCTCACTCCACAACGTCACAATGCACTGGAGCAGATTGGTGAAATAACCGTCCGTAACAGAAAAACTTCCATTCACTGATGCCTTGGTGAAGACATCCAACACCAGTTTGCAAAGGACTCTGAAAAACAAAGAAAAGTTACTTGACAGCAGTGACATGGTCTCAGGCGCAACGTTTGATCTTTTCGACAATTGCATTCTCCAGGACCTTTTCTTCCGGCACTTTGATTCCTTTTCCCACCACTGGTGGCTGGCGCTAAACACTGCGGCACACTCAGTTTGCACGCGGCGGCACTTTATATGCACAGCGTGACATTACGCACACGGTGGCACTTTTCCACATTAAAATACTTGGTACATGGTGCCACTTTGGCGATAGTGGCAGATGCGATTTTTACAGAATGACACATTGTCCGGATAAAGCAGTGATAGAAAATTTGCGACACAGCCAAATATCCAGCAAGGTCTTCGTTTGATGTAAATAATTTTTTCTTGTCACAACCCGACGTGTGATATGACTTTGCAAGAGACGAGTGGGTCTTGAATCTTCGTAAAACCGTCGCCAGTTAACGAAAAACACAAGTTCACTGGTTCAGATAAAGAAAAAACAACTTTTCACGAGCCTACGTTTTAAGAATGTTTTCCGGACAACAAACAAAAATAATTCAAGAGCAACCAACCTGGCTTTGAAATGTGGTGGTAGAGATGAATCCCGGGTTTCTGTAAAAAACACAGACGAAGTGTTTCACCATCAGTGTTGCGCTCATCAGCACCGCAACAAAACATAGCGGATACCGGAGATTGCTGGAGCGTTACTTTGCC
>JGI24158J21664_10008825_pt1 | contig 13441 bp, 6 predicted proteins | sample Ectturendosymbi3_FD_21664 | JGI IMG/M metagenome (IMG submission 21664) | reverse complement strand
AAAGAAATTGTATGAGAAGACATAGGCGTAGCCAGGGGGGCCAAACGGGCCATGCGCCCTCCCAAATTTTTAGAAAATATAGTCATTTGATCTTTGAGAAGCGTTTTTCTAAACAAAATAGTGTTATTTGCCTAAAATCAAACATTTTGGCCTCTCCAAATTTTTGGGCTGGCTGCGCCACTGCGAGAAGAAATTCACGTTCGACTTTTCAAAAATAGCTGAAAACTTCTGATTTCTTATTCTTTTGCGCTGAAAATAAGCTGTATTGAATCGCAAGTAAAGCACAATTTAACACGCAGCTTAGGAGAAATAAAGCTTGATGGTTACCGTGCTGAAAAAAAATTTTTTCCACAGATGAAAACTTCAAGAAAAGCCGACATTTGTTTACATTGATTTTCATACCCTCCTTTTGAGTAGCGATAAGCGCTACACGGGGAAAGCGTCCGAATTGACAGCAATAGAGATCACACGCCATGATCACTCTGTGTTGTATTGGGATGCGCGGGATTTTATACTTCTCAGCTAGCTCAGGTATTTATCTGTCGTGACTACCGCGCCGAACCTTGTAATGGCTCTATTGCCATTACACTCCTGATAATGTACTGGTACGCAAAGCAATGCTAGTTTGCTACCAGTTATAACTTTCATGTTACGCTACTGCTTGTAAACGTAATGTTTCCCAGTAAACTTTGCCGATGATCTGGGAAACCTTATTGCTAGTAAGCCTAATGGTTTCTAATAAAAATTACTACTTTACAATGGCGTGCCGTGCATTTTACGCTTAAATCTGCCATGGTATCATAGCTTAATCATACTCCCTGCTGACAGCATGACTACAAACCTACAAAAGCTTTGGATATTTTAGTATATACCGATTCATCATAGCTCAGTTCTTTTTAGATCGCTTCACTACTACAGACCAGGTTTGATCATTCTGACCAGAAAGGAAGATGCTGTGGTAGTTACGTCTTTTTTTACTTCTACAACAGTGGTTCACAAACCATTTCGCTGAATGGAGCCAAATCCGGATCTGCGATTTTGTTAGGAGGCCGCACTAAAACTTTTTTCCACAAGTCAATTGACACGTTTTGTTTCATTGCACTAACGAAGTCTGTTACACAAAATATTAGAGGTATTACTAAAAGACACTGCCTAACGAAAGGAATCCTTTCCCAGCTAAGAATTAGCCATCAAGCTCTTACAGAGTATATATTTCGCCTATGAAGTAGGCGTCATCAGCTCTTATTCAAATAGAAACTGTTACAGAAAGATTGCTAAAAGTCGCACAAAGGATGCTTGGAGCTGCATGCGGCTCTTAGAACAGTGTTTGAGAACTGTTGTTCAACCAATAACACCAAGCCTGCCAGCTACGATGTCACAGCCTTAGCGATTTTATTAAACCAGAGACACATTAAAGGCTTGCAGATCCAGTCTGGTTTCGTGACAATCGCGTTCAATATGCTATAAAGAGCACACGTAAGTCTATTTGGCAAAACCGTTAGTATCTAGGAAGGGACTCGGGGCAGGAGCTATCTCTCAAATGGCCATAGCTCCAGCTCCGGTCCTAAATTTTGAACTGAGCTCCGGCTCCTTCTGATTTTTATTTTGAACTCCGGCTCAGGGCAAAGTGACCAGTTCCGGCGCTCCGGTTCCGTAGACCTGGATTACGAGATATTTTCACAAGAATTCTGAACGTAATATTTGCGTCGCAATACAATTTCTTAGATCAGCTATTTAATGTCTTGGTTCAGCTATTTAATACGTTCGTTAAATAAAATTCTTTAATTAACTACCTTGTATTTGCTTTATCAGCCTTGGGGGGCGAAAATGACGTGTCGAGAGTGAAAAGGGAGCGATGGAATAAAAAAGTTTGAGAAACACTGATCTAAAACAAACATCGCGGGCGAGACGTCTAATGGAGGGGAGAACTAGACCAATAACTGAACTCACCTACTTGCTCCTCGAGCGAAAAACAGCCATATTGTCGCAATGATAATCGTCATTTTTAACCTAATATTTCAATATTTTCCGCAAAACATACAGCACTGATCTTGATATCTATGTGCTTGTACACTACAGCTGTTACGTGTGGCTCTATCAAAAGAAGTTGTGACTGTTCATGTTTGAAATGTACCTGATCAGTGGCATAACTGACGGGTGGCAGGGGTGCGAACCGCCTTCTCCTGCCAAGCTAAATGTAAAAACCCGGCCACTACCTGGCTTGATATCGATCTTTACTATTCTTTTGGTTTCAGTAGATTGTTGTTGTTTGCGTTTTTTGGAGTGTTTTCCGGTGATTTCGGGTTTTTGTATAACCGTTCAATACTGCATTTTCTATTGTTTCTTAACTAGTTTCTGAGTGTTAGCCGGTGGGCTCTCTTCAGCTAAGTTTCCCTATGGCTCACACCTCTAGTTCCGTCACTGCACCTGCAAGGTTGTACTGGAGATAGGAGCTGTGTGTAGGGCTAGCAGCAGTGTCCTACAATAAAAGCATAGTTATTTCTTAGGTGACTGAGCAATACAGTAGTTTTGTCAGCGTTGGTATCGCGTAAAGTTCGATTGGTACTTTAAGATGTGATTTTTTTCCATTTGAATTTTCTTCAGTAAAGTCATTCAGAAATCAGATCGCTGTTGAGCACTTGCGCAAGTTTGTACTGCTTCCATGCTGAGCAAATCAGAGAAGATCTTGATGAGCTTGAATAGCAAGCAACAGTCACTTTGCCAACTGGCAACCACAGAACTCTTACCCAAAGAAACAAAAAACAGGGAAACGCGTTTGGGTCTGATGCCTTAGATTAGTAATTTTAAGTTTATGCAACCATGTGGAGCTTTATTCCTCAGCTTGATGGTCACTAGCTACTCAGGCGAAAGATCTTTTTCAAGTTTCAAAAAAATTAAAAATGTATGCAACAGTCGCAATGTTCCAGGAGAGGTTGTCCAAAGTGACACCTTAGGCAAAGAAATTGTAATTAATTCTTAGATAATTTTATTATGAAGAATACCAGGACAAAACCTTTTAACTGTTTACTGTGTTATGTTCAGCCTTACTTGAATCCATTATTGTAGCTTTTTATTTCTTTATACGTATTTTAATAATGACAGCATAAGCAAAATTTAAACCAGTCCAGTCGCCACGTTGAGCACTGGTGAGCTCAGCCCTTCCAAATTTCAATATGAAACAATATCAATCAGTAAAGGTTTTATCAAATTTTCAGAATGGTGAACCTAACAGTTACAACCATTTGGGTGCGTTTAACGTGACGATAGACACTTGGATCATTGCATAGGTTTCCATGAGTAGCGTAAACATTTAACATTTGAAAACTGGAGATATACTGTACCTATATATCGGCCTGGGTTTTACCGATTGCGCCCAAAAACGACCGATTTTATCGGCCTCAGTAGGTGTTGACAAAACGCTATTATATTCCTCACGCATGCAGACAACTTGCGCAAGAAAGCGCAACGGACCAGCTAAGACAGTTATTTTGCAGCAGCGCTAGCAGGTGCGTTTTCATAAACATGCAGACAAGATGAACCATGGAGCACGCGTCAGCCGTCGCAACCGAAACAAAAGCATCATCATCAATCAGATTAATTGACATTGCAAAATATTGAAATCAGATTAATTGACAATTATAGCAAAATATTGTTTTTTTTCACTCAATTTGAAGAATTTCAGCTCATAAATCCTGATTTTGAAGTTTTTGATAAAACGTTTAAGGCATATAATACATTATATTTTTGATAATGAAGCAGAAAATAAAATATTTAAAAATTTAGGAAATGTGTCCATAAATAGCCGATATATCGGCCCCAAAAAAGTCACATCGGTTGATCTCTGATCTCTTAATTAAAACACCACCAAATTAAGCTCCCCATTCTTCTGCTTCAGTCAGTATTTGGTGAAAGACTTAAAAAAATGCGTAACTATGAAAAATGAAGGCCAAGAACTTGAACCACCTACGCTTCACAACAGTTTGTCCATATACCTCTCAAAACACACCTGGATGCGCTAACGACTGCAAATATTGATGGCGCGGATCGAGTCGACTCTTGTCACGACTTCATGCGAGTCTACTCGGGCCATATTTTGTGCAAAAGGACTGGACTCGATGAAGCACATTTGAGTTTCCGCTGGCGAGGAAAACAGTTTTCGAAACGACCAACATTTTGTTGGTCAAGTCTAACCACATAGCAAAAGCTGGAACGAGCTTCGGCTCATTTGACACATTTTCCCGCTATAAGTCAAACACAAATGCTTGCAACAGCATTACGGTATTTATCAGAACGGGGTTCAGCCGAAAGGCAATTAAACAGGAATACGACTACATAATGGAAACATGGTACTATACAACCCGCTCCTCACTTGGCATGGCATGCTTGCTAGCGGACAAAAGTAAATTAACGTGGCATCACACTAGGGCCAGATCACTTGAAAATTTTTAAAGGAAATTTTCTCGTTTTGTGAATATCGAAACTGTGAATATTGAAACTTCACGTCTGCTTTGAATACTTATTAGACATAGTCGAAATTAGTGTAGCAGATATTGCGGTGACACAACTGTTCTCGAATTCTTTATTTTTTATTACACAACTGTTTAAGATGGAAAAAATTTACGTCATTCTGTTCAATCACATTGTTTAATCTTGTTTCTTAAATATCCAATGTAATCTTAAGTTCAATACCAAAAAATGAACAAATTCACAACTGTTCAAGAATTTTCAAGGTGGCCGGAAAATGGTCAAGGACAACAAAATGTTTTTCAAGTATCAAGAACATAACCAGTTTTGATAGCAAATTCAAGGAAAGTCTTTGGCGCTCAAGCATGTCTTATCAACTTTACATCACACGGCAGTTGATTAACGGAACGGTGGGCCTGCTTTGCGGGCGATGAATCAAAACTGTGCCACGCGTCTACAATAATTTCAACAAAATGAGAAAGTTATTTCGTAGGGTAATAGCTGACGCGGGCATTTGAGCCCTGATGACGTTTTTTGCCATCTAAGGCTCTGGCGCCACTTTCAACATTGCTCTTGATAGCACCAGCCGAAGGATCTTCGACAGTAAAAGTTATTTTCCTTTTTTATACTCGCTTCTAAATCCAAGTCGTCAAAGGCACAGCCAGGAAGGGGATTCCAAGGAGGTCATGGCTCCCCAAATTTTTAGCACATCTTGACGTTTGATCCTTTCAGGGACGGTGTCCCCAAAAAACACTGTTTTTCACACAATGTAAAAAATTTTGACCCCCGCGTATCTTTTCGGCTGGCTACACCACTTGAAGCGGTCCAAGACGAAGATGACACTGACATTCCGACAAGTCGCAATTTTGCAAAGTATGCTGCAGAGTGCGGTAACACTTTAACTCTTCATATACACAACACGCCGCTGACATACATGGAATTGCAAAACCTGTGTCACAACCCGATCGCAGCCGAAATATTTATTGAACGTCCAACAAATCGCACAAAAAGACGGGTACGGAAGTTCGACTTAACCGCTGCGCTGCGAAGTACCAGAAATTCGACCCAAACTTGTATTAGCAGCCGCATGTGAACATGAACATCCAAGTGAGCACTTCAATAACAACAGCTCATGTGGTCCTTGCGCAGCAGGGGATTCGCGACTTGATTGTTATATCCGACTGGATACGAACAGGCGCTAGACGAGCTAGCCACTCCACGAATTGCATGCTACATGGCAACTTGTAAAGGTCTCAGCCGCTGATACTATATCTTCTATACGCGAATGTCACTTCGGCGCAAGCTTTTCGATCATAGAACTTCTGACTTGAACAATGCCACCACTCCCGAGCTCTTCTTCGTCAGGCAATGTGAGGGACATGGTGTGGGGTGGCATGTAGCGGGAGATGCTGCCGCGAACCATGACCCTGTCATTCACGTTCAGATTTTCCACCATAGCCAGCTGGTTTCTCATGAAGGTAACCACATTGTGGGTCGTTTTACTTTCTCGCATTCCGTCTGCAGTCCTGAAGCGGCGCTTGGTTTGGACATTGATCGCGTAACCGACCGTGTTGCCGTCGCCACCAAGCGGTCGAGGAGCCTGCGTCACGTCACCAACCAGGGTGACTTGATTAACGTAAAGATTTCTTAACGGGACAGGACCGGTTTCTTCTTCATCCATGTCAACCATCTCTCCGGTTTCCATGAGTCGACGGCTGGATGATGAAAACTTTGATGTGGACGCAGCAAGGAAGCGGGAACTTTGTAGGAAACCGGCACCCGTGATTGACGACGTTAATTTTAGGAAAACTTGCTGGATTCCGGCCATTTTTATCAGAACAAATCTAAACCGTTTAAAGTACAAACCAACTGCATAAAAAAGCATCATGATAAAATCACAAATGTTACAGCTCTCGTTTTACATCTCTTTTACAAAATTTCTGGTTTAGTCAGTTTACATACCTGAAGGTCATTTTCAGTGTTTTTTTTTTTAATACATAACTGCACTAAACTAGCTTCAATCAACAATGCAAATTTTTAGCTGCAGGGTTTCCACACATATTCAACAAACATTTTCCATACTTTTTCAATACTAAATTCAAGAACATTAATACCATGAGCTATCGATATTTTTCCAAAATTTTATTCAAGAAACACGATGCAAAAACATTTGCAAAACTGCCATCAGCGGTAATGAACAAAATTTGAACAAAAAATTGTCTTTAATTTAGATATTCAATATTTTATGCGCATTTTCGCCAAATTCAATACTTCTTCAAGGTCAATTCAAGACTTTTCACTACCGCATGGGAACCCTGTAACTGTACTAACCCCAGGAAGATGAGTATGTATCATTTCTATTTGACAACTTCTGTTGGATCAGTAATTTTGACTGAATTGCACTAAATCATTGATGTTCATTTCACTAGAACATGTGTGACCTGCGCTCCATAGCCATTTTGAAAAGTTCACGTTGGCAATTTTAAGACTAACATGCTACGTTTTTATAGATGTTACTGTGCAGTGTGCATCGTATAACTCAGCAAGATTATGCTGTATGCACACAGCATGCCTCAGTGCGGGGTGGGCCTGGTGAAGTGAGTTCAGTGCCTCTTGGACCTGAGTATGCACAAGTCCGCGTATGAAGTGGTGGTTCGTTGCCCACGGCCTGATCAGATGATTGAGACCTGATAGTAGGTGATGGAGGTTGGTGCAACACTCACATGTGACATATTGTTAAGGTGCTACAAATTTTGTACACCCTACTGTAGAACAAAGCTACACAAGGCCTGTAGTACAAAACCTTGAAATAGTAAGTGATATAGCGTCAATTCAAACCAGTGTTTCATCCATTTGAAACAAAAGAAATTGCTAAATTTAACTTTGCAAAATGTCTCACAAATTATTTGATAATGTAGTGCTGTCCAGATGTCAAAAGAACAAAGTGTTGCATTACACAACCTTTGAATTTGTTGCTACAATGCATTAATAAGATTTGTTCAGAGAGGTCAACCAAGTATCAAAACATGAAAGAAGCCTGGACAATAGATACCTGAACAAGACTTATTAACTATGCATTGCAAGTCACACATCTCACTTTCAATTACAGTTTCAAGCAGGCTACTGTAAACAATAGGTTCATTTGGCATAAACTTTCCTAATAGTTACAGCCCTAACTACAGTAAATGACACAAAGTGTCCCACAAACCATGACTTGTGGCAAAAACTTCAAACAGCTTAGTCCAAACACAGGCATGCGGGCCACATTGTGCAGCCCACGAAAGCTTTCAGTGTGCCATATATTACACAAAGTCATACATACATACATTGTTAGCCACACAGCCCTTGCTGGACACACATCATTGAAGTGCACGTCAATATGTAACTAATAGAGGGTAACAATTCCTTATTTCAATAGATGACGGTACAATAGCTAACCTCTATCCCAGGCTAACACTGCAGTACTCTGTAAACGCAAAGCATGCATTTATATTTTATCTTTGTTGCAACCCATAGAGTCTGTAATTAATTTGGGTTAGATTAGAAGATCTGCATTGTGAAAGCAATGAAGTAATTTTTAGTCAATTAGGGTAACTTGACAAGAAATGAGTGTCAAAAGAGAAGTGCCAGAGGAAAACAGAAAGTTCAATTCTAACTGGGAAGAAAGGTACTTCTTTGCCAATAACAATAGCAAACCACAGTGCCTTGTGAGGTTGCAAGCAATATCTGTTGCGAAAGGAAAGGGTTTTTATTTAGAGACATTATAGCACCAAACACAAGAAAACATACAGGAACCAACACGGAAATTCTAGGGAAGCAATTTCGAAACAATTGAAGGGTAACCAAACCTGCAACCAGGGTGGACAACTGGGCAATTGCCCCCGCTTAAGAAACTTCGCATTAAAATGTGCTCCTCATGTTCGTAAGTTGCGAAAGGTGGTATTTCAATTATAACACAATTGAAAAACAACACAAATAGAAATGCTGATGAAACCTGCATGCCTGCTTGCATCTGCCAACTACTGAAATTAAAAGGGTTATAGACTTTAATACCAAAACCGATAAAAAAATATTTTGTTGGTGGGTGGTGTATCTTTTTCTTGCAGAAAATCTCTATTTTTAGTCGCAAACATACAGAAAAATTACCCTAGAATTAAAAACTGCATTAGGCATGCAGCAAAAATTAAGTCTACTAGCAACAAGTCTTAATTGCAATGTAGTTACTCTCTTTGCGGCCCTCAAATTTTTCCTCAAACCGTAATGTTGTCCTTCATGCTCGCATTCTTGGACCACCCTGACATAGCCGATCAGATAGACTGGGTCATGTAAAGAGTAGGCCTGCAGCAGTTTAGTCTAACACAGTTCTCTTCAACCGGTGTGCACGATGCACCCTAGGGTGCATCAAAATATGTGCAGGGTGCACCACTACAAAAAGGTTCACAAGGGTGCATCACAAACTTGTCACAATAAACAGATACATTTTACAAAAACTTTCTGTTAGCAAAAATGAACCATTAACTAATTGCATGCGTGGGAGCAACAATGCGTGTCATTACACGTATGTCCACGGCGTGCATAAGGGAGTAAATCCACGTCATAGAACACACTTCAGAGGTGCCACCACAGGCGTTCATCTGCAATTCGCATTGATCACGCAGGCAATTCATGGTTGGTCTGATGCACTTCCGATGCATTTTTTTGTTGAAGGAGTGTTGCACAACTCAGAGAATAAAGATATAAGCAGAGGAGAAACCTGCGGAGAATACGTGGTGTTTACCATGAATCAGCGCTCAGATAAACTCATTTCACATTCAAATCCAATGTGGTTGCTTCGCAGTTAGCCCAGTACGGTTAAGCTCTTGTGGTTATTTTTGTGCTGTTAGACTAATATTTTAATTTTTTGGGTAAAGCAGTGTGTATTTCTACGTTCAAAAATGAATAGTATGAGTGCTGCGCATCATTCCAGCAACAGCCCAAACAAAGGGACCTCAGCGAAGGTGCAAATTGTGCACAAGGCGTGGCAAACGCTATACTCCATGTGGGGTTTGACTTGGCATGATACCATGCTTCAATGAATATCACTCCCTAAATGTGTGATTTACTTCCCTTTCATGTGCCATACCACATTTGGTTGTTGGCTTTGGCGTCTCACATTTCATTGTTTTATTTGGTGTATTACAATTCATTATCTTATTCGCCTGCACTCCAGGCAAACAAAGCAATAATTTGTGAATTTTATTCTAAAAATTTGCTGTAAAAAAATATTGTATTAAAAACAGTACCCTGTTTTCAAGTAATTCGCTTGGAAATGATTTAGCATAGTGTTCTTCAAATAGGATCCACGAATTAGGGAGCTACAGTTGCTGCACTGTAATACTTCATAGTGACATTGCTAAAGTCCGAAAAGGACATCAGTTCAGGAGGTAGAAATTAACTTTCTTATAATGTTTCAGATTTTTTGTAGCACCTGTGGTTCGTAAGTCATAGTCACAAGTAAATCAAGAGACAAAGCATTTTGCAGCCAGACAACACTTCACGCGCTACACAACTAATTGCCAGCACACATGCTGTGCAACACCGCTTCGCATATTACAGTACAAGATACGAGCAGACAGCTATTCACGTAATGTGTTAACCAACCAATAACTTTCAGGATTAAACCTNGACTTTGCACATTCTNAAGTGTGGTAAGCATCAGACCAGGTCAAGCTAATTGTTGTAATTAGTTGATTATTTGTGATTCACAAGGAACAGATGATGAGCCATTATCAATTTAATTATGTAGCTGAGTTACTGAATTAGGGTACTTAATTAGCCCAGGGTACTTACAGAGATGGGCACAATTAGGTGGGGGACATGGGGACGTGTCAGTAAATAGGGTGCAATGGTGTCATCAAAACATCTTTAAGGGTGCACCACAACAGAAAAGGTTGAAGAGCACTGGGCGTACTGCAAGGGGTATCACACTCGCATTGCTCCAAGGGCCAATAGAGAACTTATAAAGTAACCTGAGGACTGCATTATGACCACCTGGGGACCACATTATGACACTGACGCAACAATGGTGGTACCCAAACCTTCTATAAACAGCTTTTACATCATGAGTTATAGGTCAATCATTTCTACATTTCTAGCTGTCTCTACGTTCGTTTGAATGGAACTTGTTCACTTGCTTAACCAAGCACTTTCAAACACCTGTGAATAAACTAAATAATGTAATTATGACATTTATTTGAAAATTCCTAAAAATCATCGTGGGCCACATGCAGCCCGCCTGTTTGAGACCCCTGGTCTACTGCATGATTGTATCAACATGGGCTGGGTGGACTAGATGGCAAACTAATTTTTTGCAAATCCACTGTGTTTCAGCTATCAATAAACTACAAACATTTGTTTTGTGGTTCTGCTTGAACGCAGGCCTTAACAGATGTGTCAGAATAGGATGGGGCATGACAAAATCAGATGCATGTGCCTAAAAACACACAAGACGCATTTGTGTTAGCTACACAATATAACTTTTTGTTCTTTTGCATTATGGTGCAATGAAAAATCATAAGTGATGTGTATGTTTTGACAGCCAACTACCTTCCTGCCTGCCTTCCGTGATAAATTATCCTGTGACATGTGGTTCAAGGCTGTGCATAGTGTTGTGGTTTGAAAGACGAATGTCATACTTAACCCAAGTCATTTCCTTGCAACCAGGGCTGTGGAGCCGGAATGCAAATATCAGGCTCCTGCTCCAGAATGATTTGGTCCATTGAAAACTGACAACCACTGTATATTATTTGTAGAAACCGAAACCGAATTTGAGGCTCCGGCTTGCCCATGTCAAAAGCTTTTGGCTCTGCTTCCCGTTCCACAGACCTGCTTACAACACAATATTATCTGAACACCTAATCATCTTACAACAATTTTATACAGTGTTTCTCAATCTGTGGGCCATGCCAACCACTGGTATTATTGATATTGAGTACGTTTTGCAAGATGAACTTCTTTCAAAATTGAAAACGTCGCTAACTCTTAGGCTACAAATGTTGTAATATGCTATCTTTTGCTATTATGTGCTGAAAATTGTTGTACACAATATACAGTTACTGAAAGCATTTTGAGGCAGACAGGCAGCTCGTTTACACAAAATGAAATCAAGAAGCAGGTTTATTGTGGAAGATGACTTGATCTGTGCATTATCATGAACTGAGCCACGAATATCTATGCTTTCTAACAACAAACAGACTTAGCCTTGGCATGTTGTGTTATTAACTCCTTGGTGTCCGCTAGGATTCAGCGATTTTCGCAAAAAAAACCAGCAGTTTTCGGTTGCCTTACCAACGCCCTAGCTCCTCTGCCGATTGTGCTAGAGAGCTGTTCAACGGCACAAATGGATCGGCCAGTCTAGTAGATTGCACTTGAAAAAAAATTTTTTGCTTGGGGGGACGGGTTTTTTGTGAGTGACGTTATAAGTGGAGGACTTTTAGGCCACCTTGGCCCACTTTGCCTGGCCCTTAGGCCAACCGTTAGGTGGTAGTATTTCGCCGAAGTTTTTACTGGAAACTAAGCTACAATCTGAGTCTTTTGATACTTGACCTGCTGGGGTTTCGGGTTTAAAACTTTTTGAAAAAAATTTTTTTCAAGTGCAAACTGCCGCGTCTTTTGACGCTTCGACCAGGTCTGTAACCCATACAGGAGTGGAGATATTCCCGTGCAAAGCCACGTGCGAATCAGCTGTTCTTTGCGAACTTCCTGAATTAACCCGGACGTCAAAGTGTTAATTATGTAATTAGTGGATTAAGTACTTCATTTGTTGTTCTTAGGTCATAACTTTTGAACCCGAAACCCCAGCAATCGCAAGTATCCAAGGATTTTAGCCTGGTTTGCAAGAAAAACTTGAGCGAAATACTACCATCTAGTGCAAGGGTGGAGAACCTATTTATTATCATGGGCGGTATGAATTGTGCAATATCGCTGGCGGGCTGCAAAAGTCAATTTCATCCTGAAATTCTGCCTTTTCATAAATGAGGAAGAATGACTTCTCTTGTCTTACTATTTAAGTACCTGCTTATTATGGAGATTCGTTTTGATGCAATGTTGTACTCTAACAAGAATAATGAAAATTCTGATGCGGGCCATATCAAATGTTCATGCGGGCCACAGGTTCTCCACCCCTGATCTAGCGGTATGGGCCTGGGGCTAGATGAAGTGGGCCAGAAAGGCCTTGCAATGTCACTCACAAAATAACCCAATATCAAAAAATGTTTTTTTCCATTGCTCGAAAATTTACAGAGTCTTTTGAGTGTTTGGACAACTGCTGTGCTATGCTGAAATCACAGCTTTGAGGGTGCTAAACAATGTAATTAAACATGTGTAGATTTGTACCATCTTCAAACAGTTGCATAGTAAAAACTATTCCAGAACAGTTGTGTCACCACTATCACGGGAGGCGGAACCATAGAGGCTGCATGTTCCTAGGTCACCCCACTAACTTTTCTGTGGGGTACCTGTCTACTTTTTAATTTCAAATTTTGCTTAAATAGGTTAACCCTTTAACAACCGCGCACGCCAACACATTGGCACGCCCTTTTTTGGCCATAAATCGCCAGCCAGTAGAGCTAGAGAGCTGTTCAATCCCTTTGCAGATTCAGCGAGTCTTCTAGTTAACATTGAAAAAGACATTTTTCATTTTGGGTTTGAGGTTTTCTGGGGGGAAAGTCACAAGTAGGGGTGTTTTTGTGTTATTTTGGCCATCTTTGCCTGGCCCTGGGCATGTCCCAATGGGCCATTTTCTGGACTCAAAGTTTAGTTTAAAACTAGGTCAAAATCCGCATCTATAGAGCCCTTTATTGACTTCCTAGCATATCGGTAGCGAAAATTATGGCTCATAAACCAAAAATTGACCAAAATTTTGCTCCCTCAAAAGCCACTCTGAGGGGCATTTCTCCCCAGGCAATAACTCGCTGTCAGATTGAGCTAGAGAGCTGTT
>JGI24158J21664_10008824_pt1 | contig 13442 bp, 5 predicted proteins | sample Ectturendosymbi3_FD_21664 | JGI IMG/M metagenome (IMG submission 21664) | reverse complement strand
TTTTTTGTTAATTTTGGCGACGGCAATTGGCGGCAGGCCTAAGCCTGAATTGTGCTTCTTGCCAGGGCGATTGAGGTGAACGCTCTTGCCCAAGGAGCGCTACGGCAATTCACTCAGTGGCTGTGGATCGAACACTCAACCTTCCAGCTGGGAGGCGGACACTTTACCACTGAGCTAATGCCGCCCTTAAAGCAGCAAGAAATGATCTACATCGTGACAATGCCTGTTCGTATGACAAACACAAAGACTCCAGTTTGAACTGATGTTATTGGCATTTGGTGCATTCATGCAGGGTTTCAACGAGGCGCATTTGATTTTGTTTCTTTTTGACCAAATACTTCCTTCAATCTAGGATTCGTGTAAACGGTCTTGGCGTTCAATGAATGCGTGCTTGCAAAAAATAGCTTTAAACAGCGGGAAACATGTCAACATTACTGTGTCATTTATATCAAGATCATATTTTTGTTGTGATGACAACCTTATTTGGCACTCAAGTAAATCGATGTAATCATCATGATTAAATATGTTGACAATTACAAAAATATTTTTTCGACCAGTCGATGGATTGAAGAAAAAACAATTTCAGTAACTTTGATTGATTTCAAAAGCATATTTAGATCCATTATGGACGTTCGGGAAAGGAAGACATCATGGAACTGAGACAATAATTAACGGTTAAAAGAAATAGAAATGTTGATACCTTTCAGGTGTTTGAGCAATCCGCAAAATATTTCTTTTGAAATCAATTAAAAATTCCACTAAACCTTGTTTTTTTCAAGGTGTGTTTTAACTTAGCACATCTCCAAAAGAAACCTTTTCAAGATTACAAAATAACTTACCTTGATTGCACATAGGACCTGCCCAATTTGATGGGCATTGGCAAATACAGCTTTGTTGGTTCAAAACACATGTTCCACCATTTTGACAGGGATTGGATTGATCTACGGTGCATTGGTTGACATCTGGAGAAATAGCAATCGATAAATGCAATATACCAATTTTTCAGAGTCTTGTGTCTTTTTTTAACAGTCTGAATATGCTGCATTTTCCAGGCCGTTTTGCAAAAGAGAATATATGGCTGATCGTGACTACACTACAGTATATGCTGATCACTGAAACTGAAAATAAATTGGATTTACGGACATAAAATGGATTCCAATTATTGGCAAGCCAACACAGTATGCTGCAAAACCATCCCGGTGTTTTCGGTCAAAATATCTCATAATCTTTCACCTGTCAAAGTTGAAAATGGTGTTTTACTTAGTATTGAGCAGGACATCCTTGGCAGACAGACAGTTTCTTTCAAATATCTTTTAAACACAATCACTATCACTCAACCGGAGAATCAGGGGGTTGCATAATGCATATGAGGGAGGAAAGTACCAGTACAAGGCGTTGTTTGGAAATTATGAAAAACTTGAAAATATAAAAACTTGACGACAAAAAATAGCAAATCTAGGAATTATACATGGAGCCATAAAATCAGGCCATTACTGCAGACTAAGTCCACCTAGCAGTCAAAATACTGAAAGCTGCAAGGCTGTGTTGCCATCGTAGAGCCTGAGCGGTAAGTGCGCAAAGCTTCACACTGTGGCAGCAAGCAACAATAGTGATCACATGCCATGATCACTCTATTATTGCTTGTTCGTGCCACATATACATCGGTGTTATTCTTCACGGACATCCCGTTCGTGATGAATCGCACATTAAACGCAACGCCAACGGAGCGGTCGCAACAGCTGTAGGCTGCAATGAATTCTGCCTGAAATGCTCAAAGCCTACAATCGAGAAGGAATTCTTTGGCTAACTCGTGTGTTAAATGGCCTGCTGGTGTTTTGGGAAGACCACGAAAGTTTGGCAAACTGGGTTTGCCAATCGTACCATTCACAAAAATAAAGACAGGAGTTAAGGCAGCAGACAGCAGGACGTATCAATCCTTGGGTTTCCAGGAAAGTTGTTTGCTAAGTGCCTTGAAGAAAGATGCCGTGAAATCACTGAATCAAAGCTGGAGGATACCCAGTGCGGTTTTTGTCCTGACCGTAGCACTGTAGACGAAATCATCACACTCCAACTAATTGTCGAGAAATCTTATTACTGACCATCAAGTCACTGTTTCCGACTCAAACGTTTGTGTTCGTGTTGGCTGAGTTAAACCACAACCATTCACCGTGGCTCTTCGACTCCGACAAGGTTGTATGCTATCACCAATACTCTTCAGTGCATTAGAATTGAATAGAACGTCGCAGCTTGGTCGACGAGGGCGTCATCATTTGAAGTTGCAGGATCAACCGTTTGCTTTTGGGGGACGATTTAATACTGCTGGCATCTTCTCAACAGGGCCTTCAACATGCACTTGGTCGGTTTTGTGCTTCGTGCGGTCAAGCCGAAATGAAAATCAGCACTGAAAAGACCGGAATTATTATGCCTTTCCGCAAACCCAAGGCAGTGAATGCGGCATGTTATTGGCAATACACGGCAGATGGTGAAGAAGTTCAAGTACTTGGAGTGGTATTCACTAGAGATGGAAGGTGGAACAAGCAGAATGACGCGCGAATTAATGACGCAAACGCAGTTTTGTGTGAGTTTCATTGCTCCTTGGTCAACAAAACTGGAATTTTCAAACACCGAAAAACTTTCCGTTTTCAGACCGGTCTATATTCCGTTCCTCATCAACTGTTATGAATCTTGAGTAATGACTAAAGGAATACAATCCCAAGTGAAAGGGGCAGCGGTCGGATTTTTGCGAAGATTTCACGGTGTGACACTTTGCCACAAAGTGTGAAGCTGTGAAAATTTCGATGCTCTGAATTCAGAGCCGCTGTTGCTCCGAATCAAAAAATCCCAGCTATGTTGGTTCAGCCACGTGTCCAGAATGTCCCAGGAAAGATTGTCGAGGCGCGACCTGTTAGCTCCAAATGTTTCAACGCGACTGCCGTTTGACGTTCATGCACATGCAGGAATAATGTCCGTCAGTTCCACCTCATCTACCAAAGGCGAGTGCTTGTCAGGTCTCACAAAATGTCGCAACAAGAATTTGTCTGTGTGTTAGCCAGGTGGTTGCTACAAAAGTTCCGCATGCTGCACGACGTGGTAAACAGGAGAGACGCTCTTGCGGCGTGCAGTTGGTGGCTGAATACAGACGTGACCTGAGTGTATGGAGAGTCTATTAGGACATTTCCCATTGAATGGGAGGCAGCCAGCACGCGTTCAAGGCTAGTGTCGCTTTTCTAGATAATGCCGTTGAATTTTTCCACTTGAGAGTTGTCAGTCAGATTGCAGGGAGTTGAATATCTTGTCGCTATCGATATGCTGCACATGTTTTAAGCTCTTGCGACATGAAGAAGCTCCCCTATCTCTGTGTATATACGCTGTCAAACAAAATACTGCGACTGCCAAGGTTTAAAGATAAGATTTTAGCAGTTGATCACTGTAGCAGTATTCAAATCTGAACATTGGAAGGTAAAAGGTTAAAGAGAATATTCATCAACCGCCGTATGCAGATAAAAGTTTTTAGTGAGCCTTTGAAGACCACGGAAATGCGGTCAAAGGGGCGTAGTGCTTTGACGAGCGGGGCGGTTGTATGAAGCGCAGTTTGACTTCCGTGCAAATTCTGCAATCCCTGCAAACCTGTTTGATGTCTTGAACAGAAAAGGGCAGATTATTTTTGCCTAACGTAGCGATTTAAGCCCTGAATGCGTAGGTGGCATAACCTGCCGTGTACTTCTATTAGCGTTGCCCATTGTTACAAACGAGTGCATGGGCTTCGACTCAATCTGCGGCCATGTTGAGTCTTCCCAATTGATATTTGTATCGTAACTTAACATTGAAATTTCCAGCCGCCAACTTTTAATTTTGTTGTTTGTTACCTTTGATCTGGTATTATTACAAGCATAAAGGCGACAGAACATTGGCCCGTGATATTCGTGAACGGCTGTTGACGTTTATTTACGAACTGCTTTAATAGCTGTTGTTTCCTTTTCCACTGGTGCGCCGTGGCTTTCACTCCTCTGCATTTTTCGGTACATGAACGCGATTGGCCTCCAGGCCCGTAACCAGCTTGGGACACCAGGGGAGGCGAAGTTTTCTGAAAAGGGACCAAATTACTTAAACTATGTCCAATAGTTTCAAACTATGTCTAACACATTTTTATAAGGAGGCGTTACGAGCCTGCTGGCCTCCCCCTGAAATGGAAAATTCTGACACATCACATTCGACGACAAAAGGATGTGTTTTGTCAATTGCACGAATTGACGCTTGTTCGAGTTGTTGCTTCGATTCAAAAGCATGACACGCGAATGTGTCAAGGTGACACGAGGATGACCTGAGAGGCAAGACTTGTTCGGCTAAACGTGGTATCACTTGGAGTAATACGCGAACATTCCTAAAACCACTACTTGTCCTTTCGGACTTTGAGGAGCAGGCATAACTTTTGAAGGCCGCAGACGGCCTGGGTCGTGTTGAATTACTCCCTCGCTAATTCGATATCCTAACAAGTATTGTATGAGACTGACTTAATTGTTTTAATGTGATTCAGCGTAAACATCCTGCGTTGAAGGCGTTGGAGCAATTTCTGTACGTTATTATCGTGCTGCTGATAAGATTAACCGGCGACAATTATAGTTTCCCTGTAATAATGTGTATCGTCCAACTGTTCTTCTGCCATAGGATTGTCCATTATTCTTTAGAAGCAAACACCACCATTCGTCACCGCAAACGGCATTCGCTTGAATTGGAAAAGTTGGCGATTTGCCTCAAGTGCTCTATAGTTATACCTTCTTTCAGTCGGGCGAATGGGGATTTGATGGTAAGCAGAGCGGAGGTCGAATGTCGAGAAGTACTTACTTATGACGAGGCAGTTCGCGCACCATTTTTTCAATTCCCGGAAAAGGGTATGCATTAAGCTCCGTGTATTTGTGTACTGACTTTGATCGATTACGCCATTTCGACTTTTCAGTTCAGTAAAATGTTACGAGAGTTCATGCCTTTATGGACTATTAGTACACTGAAAAGTCGACATGGCTAACGAGACTAATAAAGTAATTACAGATGGAAGAACTCAAGAGCGAACTGTTCAAGCTACTGCGTGCTACTAGGTACTGACTCACAATGATCTGAAACCGGTTGGAATCTACGCGTCCGCGTGATGCCCGAAGCGCGGTTATCGAACAGAGCAATTTACGCACGAAAATGATACGACAATCAAACGATTACATTCATAGCCAGTATTAAACTCCTTGAGAAGACAGACGCAATCCCAGAAAGGCATATAGCTAAACATGGTTTAGTAAAACCAAACTATTCATAATATGAGAAGATGCAATCCCTATATTGTTTGTAGAAGGTGACATGAAAAGACTTGTTGGAGTTATGAACATCTGATGCAAAATGGTTAAACTACGGTGTTCACTTATTGTTCATCTTGTTTCCCCATACTAGAATGAAAAAATACCATCAAGAAATGAACTTGCAACATGTGAATTTACAACGTGGTTTATTCGGAAACGTCAATGTTAAACACTCCACTGGGGAAGTTGAGCAAAGTAACGAAAACAAATTTCCTCATGAAATGCTTTTCATCCATTTGTATTTTGAGAAAAAAAAGTATTTATTTTCAAAGAACTTGTCCATTGAAATAATTTTTTAAAAATTGTTTTTGAAAATATTATTGCAGTTATTCTTCTAAAGATGACAAATATTTTACACGGTGCAAAGCGAACGGGCTACCATATAACAGCGGTATGGAAAATGGGAGTAAAGGTTAAGCCACCTGGTGGTAGGATCGTGAACAACACCTGAAACACACGATTGATCCAACTGTTCTGAAACGCCAACGAAAGTCTGTCTCATATCTGTCTGATATTTCATTCCCTGCTCTCAACCCTAGACAAAATGCTGCACTATTCATGCTCAATTTGGTCCGGTTACAATCGTGAAGGTTATCCGGGGATGAACAAGCATTTCACGGGTGTGACTTGATAAAAACACTCCACTTGAAGAACAGATGCAGCTGTAATTGTTTCACGGAGATCATTAAATTGATCTTTGCATTACGTTTGCATTAATATAAAATTTCATCCAGGTGTGATTGATTTCTTTTTCAAGTTGATTTCCATTGCAGTCAACGAAATGAAACCTTGGATTTGTAAACTTTTTATCTTTTATTCCAAACCTGCCGTTCTGTTCTTCGTCTCCTCAAATTCAGCTTGTTTCAGGTAACCTTAATATCCTGAATATATGCTCAGGTAACCTTAAAAACTTGAATATATGGGTGACAATTGCCAAAATGATTCCAAACGCTTTACGAGCACAAACAATTTTTTCAACAACTCAGCAATTATTCTCCAGCTCATGTGTTCCAAAAAAAACAAACTTGTATTTCAAAACATATATGTTTTCAAAAACAAACATGCTTTCCTTCAACAAATGTAAGAGGTACGCAAGGTATCTCTAGCCAAAATGACAAAATTCCTTTCACAAGTACAACAGAGGTTAGCTATGAGCAACGCGTGTCGACTCAGTTTGTCTGTAGCGAATTCCCTTACGGGATGTTTCTCCTCCATTGAAATCCCAGACTTGTTTATGCAAAAATGGCACTTGAGATTTCACGCACAGCTTTTGTTTTCACACGTTAGGTATGCACTGTCATCTTGGCAGTAACCCTTCCCCTTTACTCATAAAAAACAAAACGTATGTATATTTCGATGTGACTGCTCAACAGAATGCTTAGAAAAATCAGCTACTGGGATCAGGTTAATGTGTGTATTTTAAGTCTTTTTGAAATTTAGTTGAAACCTGATTTACGTTGTCAACGTTGTCAACATTCGCATGAGCGGGGTCAAAAGCATGGCGAGGCAATATTTATAAACTAACCTCCTGAAAATCCGTTGAGAAAAAACATAGATTTACTCCAATCTTTAAAAGATTTGGACGTGACACCATTTCGAGTGCTGCCTTCGTAGGTATCTCTTCCAGTAAGCATGTAGATAGTCACGTTACCTCCAGCATCTGGTTGAAAATATTTAAAATAGATCTGATTTCACAGCAATTGTTTACTAAAAAAATAAAATGAAAGTTTTTATAAGCTTTTGCGAATGATAAAATAAAGATTTTTGATAAAACGTTGCAAAAGAAATTGTTCGAAATGTTATAACAATTACTGAAGAGCAAGCACTACAAAATAATGGGTTTTGTACAGGTTTGAACTGACACAAAATCTGATCGTTCAGCAGATTACCGGTAGTAGTGACTTGACCTCAATATTTAAGAGCACCACACCAGTTTTCTTCGATGATAAACTGAAATCTTGCTAAATTTGACATGCGTCTGGGTCGATCTGGTGAGATTTTACGCGCCAATTCTTGGATCGCATCTATAGAGTGATTGTTGCCCTGTACTCACAGGAAACGTGTTATCACTAATATCTGGCGCAGGATGGACTTAGGAGAAAAACAGGAAAATCCCGTATCGAAATTAAAGTGCGATCCGGGATCACTGTCCTTTTCTCTTTATATGTCAGTACCAGGTGCCTACTGCCTACAAGTAGCAAAAAATTAATGAAGTGATAAAATCCAACATGCAGATGCAACCAGCCATTAAGCACCTAACTCGAATGTCACTACCAGTAAAGCCTATAAGATGCATAAAAGGATATCCAGTATGTGGTAAATAACCGACTGTTAAAAAGAAATTAAATAACCCCTCTCATACTGTTGTCAAAAAAGCTGTTGCAGTTACAGCAAAGCCAGGAATCTTATAATTAAAGTACACGCGGATAAACAGGAGAGAGAATGGCTCACACGAAAGCTGATGGGGAATGAAAGCTGCCCGCAAAAGCGCACTATCCTGTAGATACGAAGCGCAGACACGATCATTGAGCGGCAGAGACGAAGTACGGTACAACTGTAACGACTCTTGCCTTTTCAGCAGTGCCTTTTAAATATTAATTTTCTCTTCAATATTTGCCTTACTATATTTCTCGGAAAATGTCCAGGAAAGCAGTCTTCTTCCTCAACAAAAATAACATGAAAAGCATTGCGGTTTGTTTCTAATGTGGTGATACCTTCCAACACGTTTCGATACTACTTTATCTTGTTTAGGGTCAAACTCAAAAGTGATTCAAGTGCTGCGGTGTGGATTCCACCTCTATGGAATCTCCTGACAGTCTGCTCTATCCCGTCTATTGTTGTCCTTTTAAGTTGCAAGTGGCTACATATCTACCGATATTTGTGTACGTTAGCTGTTGGTTTAATTTGAAGAATTTGCTGGGAGATTCAAGTGTATGGTGTATTTGACCATGGAAAGCGATGTTTACCAAATTTCTGAGCATTTTCTTTTTCCACCACATTAGTTAGTTTTTATTTGCTTGTAACCACCCAGCATTTGTGCATATGAGAAATTGGAAATGACCCAGATTGATACAAATATTTCTCATTAATACAGTCTATTCTTGATTTTTGTGTAAATTAATTTCCAGTAGGCTCTGAGAATATGCTACTGCACGATTCAAAAATACGATGCTTCAGTAGCTTTTAGATTGCTCATGAAATGCAACTTCAGCTCATACGACAACTATAGGTATAGTCATCCAACGATGCAGATACAGTTAAGCTTTTTAGGACAAAACTTAAAGTGTCAAGGAGGTTCAGTATCTTGATTTGTATGCGTGTCTACATCGGCAAAAAAGTTTAAGAAATTACCTTTATCTTTACTCGATAGAAATTACTTTTATCTCNNTCGATAGATTAACACTTCACTCGATAGATTAATACCGTGATTCACGCAAAAATCAACTTTGAAATTGTATCCAAATATACTTGANNNATATACTTGATTAAATATACGCACATTTCACAAACACTTTATGACCGCACAGAAAAATTATACCATGCGTCAAAAAAATCACTTGGCCGTTCTAGGTAGTTTGAAATTCTGGTAGTTCCAGTATTGTAACAAGACGTTTGCGCTGGTTTGGTTAGGTCCGCAGCCTCTCACATTCGTGAAACTTTGACTTTTTATTCAAGCTTTGTTCTTTTTGTTTAGAAGAGTTTTTTGCTCAATATTGGGCCCTTGTGAACCTTCATGTTCAAAGCTTTCGCCATATTCAACCCCAACTTTCATCGCTGTGATGAGCAGATTAAGGGATCAGAGAGACACGTACGATAAAGTATGCCTCAATTTCCAGAGTATGAATGAACATGGCCTAAGTTTGCAATATTTCATGAAAGTATGCAATCGCTTTACAACCTCCTGAACTTGCAATGTGATTTACAGATGGCGCTGATGTAAAAATGTTGAAAACAAACAAACTATTTTTACTTGACTGCGACCAGTCGCCATAATGCTGTTTCTTTTCTGGTGAAATATTGCAATTTAGCCGCATTGCTAAAGCAACAAGACACTTGACTACACTGAATCAAAGCGCCAACCGACTTATCAAAATAATGGACTTAACACAAATCGGTCATGATAAGCCTGTGCCGAATTCTCCAAAAGCTACTGCCTTGCAGATAACACAGGTCAACAAAAAACACTTTTTGTATTAAACGAGAATGTGACATAACTTTTTAGATAACTTTTGGGTGTTGATTCCAGATTTGGCATTCATTTTCTTGTGGCACGTCAAATTTTGCAGCTACAGCGAACGGTTTTTTGGTATATAAACAGTTGTATGGTAATATAATAACTTTTGTTTCCAAGTGAAAAATGACCTGATAATTCAGTCCATATAAAGTTTGTTAGTTTCATACGAATGATCAAAAAAACAAGTTGAACAAACAAGCAGAGGACTTCTGGCCTTGGTAGTGGAACTCATAAAAACTTCCTCCATAAGTGTTTTGAACAAGATTTTCTTTTAAAAAGTGTGGCTGGATCACCACGAGACAACATCCAGCAGGTGATACTATGACTGATTCTTTTCAGAGCCCTGGTATCTTGTTTCCATGGCCTGAATATTATTTACCCTGGTGATCTCTTATGGCATCAAGTTTTCCAAAAAAAACAAAAAACATTGGCGTGATGAAAAAATGCATCTTTAGAGATATGTGCAAGCCCATCTCCATTTGAAAAACAATGAGCCTTAATATTTCTAACAAAGATTGAGCATATCCACCTGAATGCCTTCTGAGCTTGTAATTCCAGTGCATTCATAACTGGACATTCTTAACTTGAAGTGTTGATCTGTCAAAACCTCTACAAATCTACAGGCCTACGAAATTCCTTCTTTCAGTTTAGCTCTCCTGAGATCAGGAAACTTGTTACACAAATACAGTAGTTAAAAAAAGTGGAATTGGATTTGGCCATTGGTTTCACAAAATTTTTCATCAAGTCCAATTTTATATGCAGAGGTGACATCAGGACTTATCATGATTTGCTGATGGAGGATACTGAGCTTTTGAACACTGTTCACTCCAAGAACATACAAGTTTCTTGTGGACGAATGTTGCTTTTCATAGTGATCCGCAGTAACACCTAGAGTGGTTGTCCCATAAACATAAAAAACAGCAGTACTTGGTAACTCCTATGTGCATTCCCATTTATATGCTTATGACATTGAGAGTTCCACACAGGCTCCACTGGTAGTTAGTTTAACCAACTAAAAAGCATTCAAAACAATCTGATTGCTATCATACGATTCATTCAAATTAACGGAATGTGCAATGGAGATTTATTGTTTTAAATTGCCTGTGTAAACAGAGATATCAATATGTCGCTCAGTAAAACAGATTCTTGGATTTAAATCACTCAATTAAGGTTGGTAAACTTGCTTTACTTTCGCAAATAGTATGTCTGCTACATCAATTATTATTCTTAGTTACGTCACAATGCAAAACAATGCTACCTTTTGTTGTTCATAGGCCTGTGGTAGGCCAGGTAGCTGTTAACCAAAAAATACAGATATCTCAAAAACTAGATGTGCTACAAAAAAAAGCAATAACATTTTTGAAATCAGCATAAAAAATACTTTTGGGGACACTTATTGCAATCACTGTTTAAATTTTGCTGTTGACCAATGTAATTAAAGCATACTCACTTGAAATAACTCCAGCATGTATAGCAGCCAAACAAATTTGAGAGTCTTGCGTGTACACAAGTGTTCCAAACACCTTGGGATCTTGCACAGAATCAACACATCCAGGTGGACAAGACATGACCTCAGCAGTGGGTGATGTCGTTTCGCATGTCGCTGGATCTAACAACATTTTTACTCTAGAATGCTGTCATGGGTTCAACAGTACTTTATTTTCATTGACGAAAAAATCTTTCCTTTCTGGTCTGGCACAAGGGATTGAACTAGGGGAAAATACACTGAAGGGTACTTTTACAGTATTGACGACAATTTATGATGCTTGTGTAATTTCATTGCTTAAACTAAACGATGGTGCGTTTTCTAAGTTGATCAATTTTTACGACGAAACTTTCATATACAGCTTCTTGCTGAAAAACCTTTATCGGCAAACCTAACAGTAAAAATGCTACAGTAAAAATGTTTATTCTATCGGCAAACCTAAGTGTAAATAAACTACAGTAAAAATGTTTATTCTTTAATTTGTACGTTTTTTATTTTCGTCTATCTCATTGAGGATGTTTGAATGAAAAACATTCGCCACATTGCTTAATTTTATTTCGGCCTGCCAGTGCGCCACTTTGAGCATTGTGTTTTCAATTGTCATAATTGTTATGCTCAGTTTCATTGATACGACATTGCGTACGTGGAAACAGTTTTAAAATTGGCATAGTAACCTGGCTTTGGACTTGGTGATATTCAAATGAGTTTATTTGCAAAATTCGCACTGAAAAAGTAGTGTTTCGCTACCCAAAAATATTTTCATTCCACTTGTTGCTTGAAAACCAAACCAAGTCCAAGCATGAGTGAAATATAGCGGGAAGTTGAATAACGATTTACAAAATGCATCAATTCAAAGAGAAAGAAAGAGAAATTAAGAGAGTTTATCGAAAACTAATCATTATCGTGTGTATCTTGAACTAAGAAATAGGAGAGTTGGAAGATGTTAACTGTCCGCGTGAAATTAAATAACGTTCATTTTTTGGTGTGCACTCAAAAATTTGGCACCTGCAAAAACTGTGGGAACGCACAACAAAGAAGAAAGGTTTATTCAAATGAATCGCAAAATAGTGCTTTGGGCTTTCGATTCAGAAACTGCTTTTCTTTGTGCATTTTGCAGCATTAGATCATTTGTCACGATCAGGACAAGATACTCAACACGTACATTATCAATGCGCTGTTCAGTAGAGCGTGGCAACAACGGCGCTGCGAGTACTGAGCTCCATTACCGGTAGTGACTAAAACGAAATTATCGCAACAGTGGTAAAATTTTTTCAAAAACGTAACTACGAGTTAAAACGTCACAAACAATTGGTTTATGAAGATAGCTTCTCGTCGGATGGTGCTTTCATCAAATATAACTTTGTGTAGAAGTTAACCCAAATTTCTTCCAGATTTACACCGGTCCTTATGTGATATTCAGGAACAAGTCACTCTTGAATTGAAACTAGTTTTTGTGAAAAGTTCTGATCTGCGAAATTGTTTCGAAACTTATGTGAGGATTGAGCAATTCAGACTAAAACGCTGCTCCATCACAACCCTGGTTTTCCGACTAGTGCTACAACCAATTTGATTCATTCTCCACAGAGGCTAAGAATAGGACATATCAACAGAACATCTTACTTGGTGTATAATCAGCAGTAAACTGAAAGCCAGGAGAAAACCCATCCATTGATTCACTTGTGATTTCGTTTTGAGTGCGACTAACGTAACGCTTTCGAAGTGGCATTGGATAAACTTTGACATATCCTCCAGCGTCTGAAACCGTCAAAAACACAAAGTGACACAAAAAAAACGGTCATCACCAAAAATCGAATAACTTCCAAAATTGTCTTTCGATTGACACAACCCTTCAGCTGCATTAGGTCAAGCCTGTGTTGCAGACATCTCCAAAGTTTCAAATCTGTACTACAAAAACTCTTTCTTTCACTGGCGCTCAAAAAATGTGCCCCAAATGAGCTCCCCGGCGCTGCAGGCACATTTGGATCCGGCGGGCAAGTTCTCGATGACCCTCCCGCATTCTTCTCTTGGAATCAATCTTATTGCTGCTGTGATTGCTGCCTTCAGGTCAGGGATAGTCTGGGGGTTGTTGCCATACACCATGTCCTTAAGGTATCCCCACAGATAAAATCTGGGGGGTTCAAGTCCGATGAATGCGGCGACCACTGCGGGTCACACCTGCGGCTGATCACTCGGTCAGGGAAACGCTGCTGTAGCCATGCCAATGATTCGTTTGAGGACTGGGGGCTAGCACCATACTGCTGGATCCACTGGAGGACCCTGACGACTCCTCTCCGTCGACCAAGTGCTGTCCAGAATTTGACTTCGCCGACGCACAGACTTGCTTGGGCTGTGGACAACAGAGTCTCTGACAGCAGCA
>JGI24158J21664_10008822_pt1 | contig 13443 bp, 5 predicted proteins | sample Ectturendosymbi3_FD_21664 | JGI IMG/M metagenome (IMG submission 21664) | reverse complement strand
TACTTCACTTATGACGTCAGTCACAAAAAATCCGCACCCCCCAACCAAAAAAATTTTTTTCGAGTGCAATCTACTAGACTGGCCGATCCGTTTGAGCCCTTGAACAGCTCTAGCGCAATCGGCGGAGGAGCTAGGGCGTTGGTAAGGCAACAGAAAACTGCTGTTTTTTAGGCCGAAATCGACGAACGAATATACCGTATGCCGGTTCTCAAAATTAAAACAGCAATAACCCAAACACGCGACCAAAAGTTTCCGTTGTATGCATCATGTCAACAGTAAGCCAGATATTCTAATAAGAAACGTTAAATGGTAAGCAACATCTGCGGTAGGCCCGCAACCAGGGATAAGACAACCGGGCAATTGCCCCACCTCCTGAAATTTTCAAAATCATGTTTAGCTGCTAAGGTACAACAACACCTTACAACCATTTTGTCTCCAGCGAAAATAGTGCAACAGCATGTTACAATGATTTCCCCCCCCCCGAAACCATCAGCTGGTTGCGGCCTTGATCTGTGGTATTCCTACCTTCAACACTTGCGGCACAAGCTCCGGAATACTGTCTTTCAAGTATTGATAATGTCGGATGACATGTTCGGGAAAAAGCTGCGCCATCGCTGAACACGACTCAGCGGCGTTGAACACCAAGATTAAAATGGCGATGTCTGTTTTCAGTCGCAACTGAGTTAAGGTCAAAAACAAGTGTTTTTGCGCAGTCCATACGATTTCTTCAATAAAAAGAAAAGATATCTGTTTACAAGCTTTAAGTCTGACATGCTGTTAAGACACGGAATCTAACGTTCGGTGAAAAATAGAAAATAGGGGGGAATGGATGAAACAGAAAGCAGATTAACTATTGTGCGAAGCAACTACGGTTGGTAAATCCCTGATAACTTTTCGCCATTCCCGCTGCAGACCCCTGTAAATCTCTGCGCAAAACCATGTTGGTAGCAATTCACGTTGTTTGCTTATCTTCGGATTATACTCAAGCGTAACAGAAGTACGAAACAGTAGAAAACCATTTCCCTACGAAACATTCCCGCAGGTTAGAAGTAAAACAACAACACCCGTGGTTCGCACAAATACGAAACTATAACGAGAGCAAAAATACACGAACAACCAGGATACAGCTTGGGTCATCCATTTGCGGTTCGGCAGTGTCGAAATAAGGATGACAGGAGAGGAGTTGCGGTACAAGCAAGTAAACCAACTCGCTGTGGTGCTGGCCGAGTTTCTGGTGCGTTCTGAAGAGAACATTCGTCAAACGTACACACTGCTTCGACAACATCAAACCGCAAAGCACTGAAACATGCCTTCAGTATGCAGTCACTTACTGTATTCATTCGATTGTTGTAAACCTCGGCTTACGTATGTTATTTTTTCTAATCATATTATGCAGTTTACACACAGTGACGACTTATTTTCTTCTTACCAATCAATTCGTTTGTTACGGTAGGATTACGCAGTAACCTACACCAAAACCCGTACGACAGATGTTGATAGTGAAAAGGTGTGAACTGCTTTTGTGCCAATAGGTCTGTCGCTCCTAATGTGCTATTTAGGAAGCGTTACACCAGCTGGGGCTTACTTAGGTTTGCAAAATGTTTAGTGGGCTGCTCACAATACGTTTCTGAGATAATTTTAAACGGTTTACACATAAGGACGGCTTACACGTAAAGGTGGCTAACAATCAATCGAATAAATGCGGTATGGATTAAAAGTTCACATTCTATGGTGACTCATCAGTGTCAACCTCGAGAAAAAATCTTTTGCTATTAAGAAAAAATTTTTAATTTCATTTTTTGACATTGCTGAAAAAAACTCGCGCCATGACTCATCAGTGTCTTCTTTGTAACTGCAACACCCACAATTTACCGCGCTCTATCTCCTGAATGTCGCAAATGCAACGCTAGCAATGTGACACCACACGTTTGCCGAGTCTTATTCGTGTTACGGCACTGTTTAGTTTCATTCAAATGTGCTTGTGTCCAAACAGTGCTGCATCACATTTAGATGGATTTACGCTATGCATTGCAGTTGTAGTAACAGTGAGATCGTGACACTGATAAGTAACGACGCGATTATTTCGTTACAACAAACAAATAACAACAAACATTTTTTTCAACAGAAAGAAAAAATGTTTTAAGAAAAAATATTTTTAAAATATAAATTTTTTTCTGAACTAAGAAAAAAATTTTCGTCAAAAGTAGAATTTTTTTCACTTCTAAAAAAATTTTTTGCATAATAAAAAACATTTTGGGTAACACTGGTAAGCCACCAGATACAGTCATTTGTCATGCTGAAACACTCTTGCGTCACTCATTACTTTAGCACCAGCGCAAGATCAAACAAACCTCCAAACTGATCTTCTGTCTTGCGGGTACTTATTGAGGTTCTTCAAAAGCATCAAAACCGTATCGAAAAGACAGGCTTTCGACATCAGACTGCGAAATACAGAGATGCTGATAAACACAAAATTACAGAACTGCATGAAACAAAACACGAAAGCGGAAATCAAAAACAGAAGTGACACCTGAGTGTCTTTTACTTCAATGCATAGGTCTCATCTAAGGTGTAAACAACTTGATACACTTATGCTGGCGCGTACGTAGGACGATATTATAACCCCGCGGGGCCTCTGACTTTAAGATCATCCTTTCATTCATTCATTTTCACATCTAATTTTCCTATGGGGGGAGGTCACAGGCAGCAGCCTTAGGAAGACTCGAAACACCTCACGGGCTTCAGTAATCTCTGATATTTCTGCTGTCTCCACACCATGACGAGATCAAGCTAGGTGGGGGATGCAGTCGCGACACCTGGTCCTTGGTCGACGTCTTGGCCGCTTTCTCTTGGGTTTAGACAGCAGGACTCGCCTCGCCCATCTCTCCAGGGAATTCTGGTCACGTGAGCAAATCGTTGTAGGTGAGATCTCTCAATTTGGAGAAGTAGCTGGACATTCAGGGACTTACACATTTTACAGCTTTGTCGCAAGGGGTCACGCCGCAGACTCTTCGCAAAAATCCCATCTCTGCCGGTTGTACTTGAGATAGCACTTTTTCAGTTATTACCCTCATTACACAAGATTCATGATTGTGCGGATGGAAAAAAGACCGTTTTACAAACTGAAAACTGTGTTTGAAAGCTCCCTTCTTGTGACCACTGAATGATCATTTTCAAGTAAAGCTGCATTTGCTTTCATCGATCCGTTATCAACCTGCTTGTTCTGTCTTCCGCCACTCGTAAATACCACCAAGGTATTTGAACTTCTCGACCGGCTGCAGTGTATTGCCGCTAACTTGCAGTGCCCACTAACTTGGGCTTTTGGAAAGAAACAATGCCTCGATCTCTTTTGTGATAAATTTCATTGCCGCTTGGTCGAACGCATCTGAAAACCGATCAAGTGCGTGTTGAAGACAGTGTTCAGAGGATGCAAGCAGTAACAAATGGTTGATCTTGCAGCTTCCGACAGTAACACACCCTCACTGACACGGCTGTAAAGGTCTATCCAATTCATTTATAGACTATGAAGAGAAGTGATGACAGCACACCATAGGCGTAGCCAGAGGGCCAGCCTCCCAAATATTTTTAGCATATATAGCCACTTTTGTGCTTTGACAGGCGGTATCCCAAACAAAATAGTGTTATTCACCTAAAATCAAACATTTTGCACCCCATAAGTATTTTGGCCGCTCCCTAAACTTTGGGCTGGCTACACCACTGCAGCACACACCCTTGTCGGAGTACAACACCCACAATGAATGGTTGTGATTTAACTTCGCCAACACGGACAAAAACTGAGCAAGAATGCAATGACTTGACGACTAATACTACGCGGCCGTCAACATCGTACTCCCGCAACACTTCCCAATACTTGTTTCGAGGGTCCTGGTCTTATGGTTTCCCAACGTTGAGAAAACATGCGAAGACATCTTTGGTTTACACCTTTTTTCCATGGAGGCTGTTTATCCGCATTCTTAAATTTTCTATACCTCCAACTCGAGGTCAAAATCAAGAGGTACGTCAATGGCCTTTCCTTGCGTCTGATTAGTGGTTGTTCAGAAACAAATAAATGCGCTCTGCTGGTAACTTTTAAAGCATGCTGGGAAATGGGAAATAGAAATCTTTTCTGGGAAATAGAAAAGAAAACAATGACGCTTTCATTCATAATTAATAAATGCGTGATTAAAACTTTATTATACATTAATGTTAATGCTCACCTGCAATTGCTCAAGAGATTATGTATCCCTTCCCTTATTTCTTTGCACGCGTCTTCCATCGCAGAGTGGACGTTGTCGAGTTGGTCTTCGTACAAAGTCACATGCTGAACATGAGAAATAAAACGTTTTGCTTCGCGAAACAAATCACTGATGTTTACTTGAAACCATCAGCGATTCTGAACTGGGGGGAACTTCTTGGACTGGCAGCAGCTAATTTTGGAACCCACCTTTAACTTTTTTCTTCCTTGCTTTATCATATACAAAACATTTACACGAGAAATAGATTAACTGGCTAAGAGCAAATTTATTTAGGAAATTTGCAAAGGGGTTAACGGGAGAAAAAGAGTTCAGAAACCCTGTTCTGAACGGACTGAAAATATAATTTCCTACAATTGCGACACGTAACAACAAACAGACTTATGAAAAAGATAATTCATCACCAGAACCATTGACGCTGTCGACTATTCACTTGCGAAAGGATGGAACTTCCAAGCAAGTCAGCGATACAGCAACAGGATCAGATTTCACCCGTTGGCACATCAGCTATATTCACTTTGTCTTCTTACTTACCTCAACAATTTTATGCAAGGAATTGACGGCATTCAATCTTACAGCTTCGATCTCATCGTTCAAGCAATCCACCAGAAAGTCAAGAGCAGCCTACACAGAAAAAAACACTGTCAAATCAGCTTCGGCTGTACACGAAGTCAGTCCCATTTCATTGCACACAAAAAAGAATTTGAAACCAGTTTTACAAAAAGATAACAAATCCGTCACATTGCGAAGCGTAATTACTAACTGGCGCCGCCGTTAAAGACGAAGTCGTGGCAGCGGTTGAATTAAAAGCAAACGTGTTCAATTNGTATCACGTGACNGCTACATTCGCAGAATCTTGTCCTCGCTGGTGGCTTCACCTGCGCGAAGCTGGGGTTGCTTCTCTGGGAGGCGAGTTCCGTAAGAGAGTCTACAGCAGCGCTTCGAACCTCTGCAAAGTATTTTTCGATGTTTCAACATGGCAATCGTCAACGAAAGCTCCATCCCAGCTTGAACAGAAACATGAACCACAGCAAGGAACGAAACACTATGAATCTCTTATAACGATGCGTCTGACTACTATTCATGAAACGATTCACAGTCTCATGCGGCATTGCTCAGAATCGCTGGATTCTGAAACGACTGGCAAGGATACGTGCTGCTGTCGACACAAAGCTGCTGCTCTCAATACTGCGTCATAGCGCTCTGGCCACATGAGTTGTATAGCTGGGAAAAAAAGGGTTTGTCCCAGGCCCGTCACCAGGATTTCGCAGCAGGGGGGGCCAAACACAAAAAAGGGATCACTTTTTTAAAATACAACATTGGATGTATGCAGCAACCGGGGGCCAATCATGAAATGGGGTGGCGACGGCCCTGGTTTGTTCTATCTTAGACAGCTTGATTTTTTCGCTGTAAGCAGCGATGTTGCTTTCCACAACCAGCCGCTCTGGTCACACCGAGGTGTTCGTGCAACAAAAACTTTGACTCCTCACCCATCATTTCGTCCTCGAGACCATGCACGAACGCCCCGCACGCACCGCTGTGCATCAGATTCGTCGCATCTGGATTTAGATCGCGCGGTGCGTCTTCGCCCCATCGTGCACCCGTCGCGAATTCTTCGACGAAGCCTTCTTTGGCTTGCTCGTTTAACGATTTCTTGCGCTGTGAAGAGAAACTGTAGTTGCACTGTTGCAGTCAAGCTCGAAATCTTGGAGTAGCGTTGGTCCATTACATCAGCACGAAAACCATGCTGTTGCAGCATGTGGTTATCATTCGGTGGTGTGTTTCAATCCGCAACTTTTGCAACAGTTAAAAGTTTTGAAAGTTAGAAAATCGTCATCAAGATTGGATTGGCACCACAGTTTTGCTTCTAGTATAAAATCAAGAAGCGACTTGTGGTAAAAAAGATTAACACCGAGCGTCAGGTGTTTACCTTCTTAGTCGAGGTTTCAGACAACACCATGAGAGACAGCTTTAACACCAATTCAACAAACTTATATAACAATTTCATGAAACAAAATCAAACGATGTTTTTTTTTACAACCAATCAAGCAGCAACGGAAATGTACACAAAGAGTGCATCAAACGTCAGTTTTGCTTGTTTAGCTGTCTGAACCGATTGACAAGAAACCGGATAGTTATTCGCGAACTAGTCACGGCGACGTGCTGAACGTGAGATTACGAGCAAAACAAAGGTGAGCTACTGGCTAACTCAGAACTATTTGTGCAGGTAAAGTTTATGCCTATCAGACACACCACAGCAGTCGCTCACTACGATATAATCTGGCAATAGTTTGCGAATCCCTAAACATCACCAGCGTCACTGATACTTCGGGAAAAAAACGAACTAACCGTGTTTCGCCGATAATAAGACAGGGCTTATATTAATTTTCACTCCGAAATTTACACCAGGGCTTATTTTCGGGGGATGTCTTATTTTGATATAACAAAAAATGAAGTTACACAGTTAAAATTAAGAGATTTCTAAATAAACAGAAATTACGAAAAACTATCTACATTCACTTATCATTAACATGCTTTTTATTCAGAAACTCGTTAACAACAATTTATTCAAAAACAATCATATCATCATCCTCTGGAATGTCTTGTAGGTCATCGGTTTCCAAAATTCCAGCGGAGTTTTCGAATGATGTGATTGGCTGAGATTAGGGAAGCTTTGCCGTCACCAGTCAACTAGGGCTTATTTTAACGGTTGGGCTTATATCAAAATCATCCTCAAAAATCACAAAATCACGCTAGCTCTGATTATCGGGGAAACACGGTAGCTGTCAGTCTCAAACAGAGCTGCTGTTAAGTATTCAGTCACTGCCGTACATGTACATGTAATTTACTCGCTGGGTACAGTTTACTTTGAACATCACGAAGATCTTGCAAGAACCCCTCCCTTGGAGGTTCGTTACTGGTGAGGAACCTATGCGTCCTGTTATTTCAACGGTACGAGAACTTTCAACACAAAATAACGGCTTTAGTGGTGAAAAGGTCGAAGACGGCTTTTCTTTAAGTAATCTAAAGCACGAGTTTCAAACCTTGCAAAACCACTGTTTTCAAACAAAACATAGCTTACTCTTAAATCAGACATGAGCTTTTTGTCCAAAGTTTGAAACAAGAACGAATCACTGACCAAGTGCATCGAACCAAGCAATCTTGCAGCTTCAGCTCGGACCTGGAAACATAAAAAGCATGTGTTTGTCAGTTTAAGAAAGAAAGAAAAATTAGACAGTCGGGGCTCAGATTTTTAAACGGAGTATGGAGGAGCACAAACACCAACAGTCCAACACATGACTTTATTAACGACACCAACACAGGACCACTTTTCAAATCGAGAACTAACTCACTTTGTATGCACTGTCATTAAATAAGTCACATATTTTGGCAAACGCGTCATCAACCAGCCTCAACGTTTCGTCGACATAAGCAGATTTCACCGGGCTGCAAAACAAAACATTGTTAACAACACAGTGATATTAACTCAAGTACGCAATTACAACAAATTATTAAAGTAACATTTCCATTTTATGCAGTTAGCAGTTACTTTGCCGTTTGAAGACGGTCGATAATGCGGTCTATAGCCCATTGCAGCTGGTTGCTTAGGCAGTTAAGTTGGTATGTTAAAGGTTTCCGAACATAAAAAAAACAGGTGTCCACGAATTCTAAATTACAGGTCTTAACATAACGGCAGCAGAGTCCTGCCATAACGTTTTTGCGATTTGTGTGGCCGAAACGTGAAAAGACCGATCAGATACAGGTACGCAAAGAGAGCCAACAACCCTCTCGAATAATAAACAAAAGAGCCATGCACCAAATGAAGGTTTGAATCCGCTGGCCACCTGAAGCCTGCACAGCAGTGCGTTCGAGGTGCAGCGGCCGCCACATGACTGCCAGCAACGCACGCGTCATCTTAGGGCGTAGGCAGTTTTAAACTTTTGTAGTCTTAAATCTCGGGAAAAGCAAAATTCTGTTCATTGATAAACACAAAACAATTAACTAAAAATTACGAAGTAACCACGAGGCATATTACCCAGAAATTAAAATAGCGTCCGTTAGCCTGGGAAGAAAAGATTATTTTTAAAATTTTTGGCAGCTTGTTCCAACTGCATTTTCAAAACGATCAAGCATCATCACACGACTAACGATATAATTGCCAGCTGGCCTTCAGACAAAGACTAAAATTAATAGTAGAGTTCTAATGGTTCTAATAAATCAATTTTGACTAGGAAGCTGTTGGTATGCGGTATGCTTATCCTGTTTTTCAACGGCATTTCATTCTTCTTAAAAAAATGTACGGTAAGGTTATTAAATAGCGCAGGTGCACTTCATCCTTTTTTAACTACTGTATGCACTGGTGGGCGAGGAAGAAAGATGACATATTGGCTAAAGACACAAGTGGCGTAAAAATGAACAGTTGAACGTTTGTTCCAAACGCAATCACCTCTCTGGGTAGATGTGACTGAGTATCCACACAAGCTGGGCGGCAGTGAACCGGACTTGTTCATAATCGTCGTCAAGCAAACAACAGGCCTGCTCGTATACTGAGAGTTCGAGCTGTTGGCCGCGCTGGTGCATCAAAATCTGCGAAGAAAAATGAACTTTAGTACATCTGGTATGCTTCTGCGGCATTTTTATGGCCTAGATGGGAAGAGACGAACTTTCGGGAAAGGTATCAACAGTAAACTGCCCAACAGGACTCCAGTGAAACAACAGACGCCGAAGACTATCCTTCGANTCCCGGAGAAAAAAAGACTCGCCTACTGAGATACCGACGCAAAGCATAAAAAATGTTCACCTGTGAAGATTTGAGCCAGGTGACCACAGAAAGATTCAGTTATCAAAACACTTTGCTCACTCTCAGTGATGTAGTCTGCCTCCGAAATATTCTGAAAGTGTAACAACGTCCTCCCTTGAGGCACCAACATATTGACTGATATATCGATTTTTGTTTGATGCTCCACACAAAGGCTTGTTCAACTGTCTTAACAGCAGCAAACGTGTACCAGGTGACCACAGAAAGATTCAATTATCAAAACACTTTGCTCACTCTCAGTGATGTAGTCTGCCTCCGAAATATTCTGAAAGTGTAACAAAGTCCTCCCTTGAGGCACCAACATATTGACTGATATATCGATTTTTGTTTGATGCTCCACACAAAGGCTTGTTCAACTGTCTTAACAGCAGCAAACGTGTATTATTCGAAGCAGTGCGTTTTCCTACATCGCGTTTTGTTATTGCATCACTGTTTATTACCCATTAACCAAAAATTATTTTTTCCGTTGTTTTCAAAATAGAGGTTGCAAAAGGATTGGTGTTTTGATAGTATCCGCTTTAATTCCACTCCAACCAGGAAGATGCCCGCCTCAGCTTCATCTGCCTCGTTCGCTACAGGACGAACACAACAAGCAACAAGATGTTGGAAGACGCTTTCTTGGTCCCATAAAAGTATTTGCATTGCTCATATATGTACAGGTTTTTAGAGCGTGCCAAAAAACTTGAAAATAATTTCCAACCTTTTTGCCGGTCGAACTTCAATACAGGGCTGTCAAAAATCGAAATAAAACAAGTTAAAAACACAGACATAATTTTTCTACGGCAGAAATCGGTTTGATATTAGGACTGGATTTCAAAGGTTTAGAATTGGCTGCACAATCCTGAAACTTGGAGTCAAATACACAGATCGTATTCAATTACCAGCATCAATTTTGCAGTTTTGTTGGGACTGACTGATTGACGGTGATTGGCGGCAGGACGAAGCGAAAAGCGCACCACTTGTAGAGGTAGTCTACACTAACGCCCTTCTTTTTTTGAAGGCACAAATGAAAACTTTACTCGCGGTCAGGATAACCACAAATGCAACATTCTTTGCGCAGGTAGAATGGTGAGCACCACATGCCATTCCTGAAAACTTGACCGGTAAGTGGTGCAAACAAGGGTAATGGAAGTACTTATTTTCTTCCTATTCATATCCACATTGTGATGCCCAGTAATACAAACGGTTACAAGCGTACAGTTAGGATTCGCATTTCCAGATCATAATGCCGTCTGTTTGATCTGTTGCGCGTTCCAGACCATGAGACTCACATGATCACGAAAAGCGTTTGATGGTACCCTGTCCTGTGGGCAGGGGCAAATCAATAAAATCTGCAGTAATATTCAACACGTGTTATCGCGTGTCTGTACAGTTGATAAAAGCCCAACACGTTAGCAATGATTGCAAAATAATAATTTAGTTAAGTTTGCAACAAGACTGAAGATTGTGAAATGTGGTGAAAAAAACTTGTTAAAACTTAGGGAAAGCAAGCTGAGTGATGTACAGTACCCTATATGTCCTGCGTGGCAAGTGTATTTAAAATGTTGTACTAGTGAAGTGGGGCATTCCAGGAATCTGCCTGCCATTCTGTGCTTACACAACTCTGCGAGGATTCAGACTGCACACATCTAAGGCCCTTGTGGTACTTCGTCACTAAAATGCTGTATTTGCAATGACGTGGTAAAACCGAGTAAAACTACCTGCATACCATCATTGCAGAAAAAACGATGGTTCATGGGATGACTAGCACTGTTGTACCGGTCATGTGTAATACATGGCTAAGTGGAACTAGAACGCTTTGAACTACTTTAGAAGATGACCAGCGCAAAGCTAGCTTTATTATAAGACCATTATGAAAGAAGCTAACAGACGCTGCTGAATGAACCGGCGAATCAGGAAAAGATTTCTAGTTTGATAATGTAGTAAACGTGTAAGATGTCTTGGCATCACATATAAGAAACGAAGAGGCCAGCCATGATTGGATGAAAATGGTGTCTTGCCAGTATCAACAAATGCACAACTATAGCCAGAAGTCATCAGTTGGCACAGGGCTCAAGGCTATAGGTGCTTTTGAAAGCATTTAGTTTGAGCAGTTTTGCCCTTCAACGTTAGGAGGCAAAAAGGGTTTTTGTTTGTTGTTTACACTTTTCGTTAATTTTCCAAAGCTAGCCTTGTTTTTTTGCTTGTGACCAATAAGCTACAAACCACACTTCCTGCGTAGGTATATTCGACATGATGAAAGTGCTCCAGGAAAAAGCTCGGAAACGTTCTTTTTCAGGAGATGGGCTACGGGAAATTTTTATGTCTTCATTACATGTACACTCAGAAACCCAGTCAGTTCGATGAGCTGCTGACATGGTACAAGTCTCCTATCACGAATCAAACATGATAAGAAGAGAATTTTAACTGCCGACTGAAATAGCTTAGATAAATTAATCAAACCATATGGGTTTATCAGTGATTACTTCACCCTGGAGCACATGTGGCTTGTGAAATTTACGAATTCAAAGCTCAATAAGGTTACTGCTTAGTGCTCAGTGATAGGGAAATAAACCTCACTTATCTCTGACAGAATGCGTGAGGAACTGCGAAGCACATCAAGAAGCTTTTAAAAGATACTGATGGATGCTAGGTGGTCGGCCTATACATGCTTTCTGGAGATGATGATTGGCAAGTCAGAGGTGTAAAAGTTAAGCAGGGGTCCCAAAGACAGATACCTTTGGGACGTTATTCTTGAGGCTTTCCTCCGCCCTCAACCACCTAAAGCTAGGAAAATCTCCAGGACTACATTCTATTTTCCCGGAGTTTTTATTCCACGCCGGTGCTGTAGTTGACAATATGAAACAAAGGCTCTTCACTGCCGTATCAAAAAGAACACAGGCTAGCACTGTTGCAACTAGCCAAGATATGTAGGCCACAAAAACCTTACTAGCCAAACGGCTGTGTTGAATTGTTTCCTTTTTTTTCAGTCATAGACAGAAACAGTTTTGAAATAACTGAAAAAAATTAAGTCATTTCGGTCAGAATGTTTGAAAATATAGGCTACAAAACACTTATGGCGAGTTTTAATACAACTATGAGATAAATTACTGAAATGTTTCAGTGACCAAAATGTTTCAGCAAAAAAACAACCATAATGTTTCAGCAAAAAAATAAGGTTGAATACACATAACGAGGTAAATAAAAATCCTCGATTTGGTGAAGAGGAAGCAAAAATTTATGTGAGGCCCTATAACTCAACAAACCAGCACCTCATCTTGGGTTTATTGAACATAAGGCAAGTGATGGAAGAAGCATTTCTAATAAACGCAACACGTTGCCTGCGCATAGTTTATTCCCATTTTACGCAAAATCACGTTACTTTTTTTATTTAGCTGTAACACCACAATGTTTTCTTTCTTTACGCTTTGCAAAATACCAAATAATTTGGTTTACAGTCTTAACTAAGCCTTTCAGCAAAACTATATCAAATTTTTCATATATACCACATCAAACATTTTCTACCAGCCACTTTAAAAACATACCAAATTTACAAATTTGGTTTATATATACCAGTTGTCAACACTGATCGCTAGTGCAGCTTGCAGTATGTAGCCTAGAATGATTTTTGGTTGTTTTCGAAAGTATTGCTTTCAAAATGGAGAATATGCTTTTTGCATTTTCAAAATGCACAATACAGGGTGGGTCAATAGTAGACTTACTCTTGGTTTCTTTGTTACAATGACGGTTGGAATTTTGGGACCGTATTGACAAATACTGGATCATCCCAGTAAGAAAATTAATCCACTTTCATCACTGGTAATAACACATCCATTACACCAGGGGGTGCTCAACGCAATGGACTGATTGCGTTCTACTGGTAAGGTACGGGATGATTCCAAGTCAACCTTATGTGTCGCAGGAAAAAGCAAAGTTTCTTTTGTTTTTATTATTTTATAGCTGTTTTTTTTTTAAATTACTTTATAGCTGATTCTTTGATTGGTCAGTCCTTGTATTTTTGGTTTTTTTTTGTACTTGCACACTCTTAACAAACTATAGTTGCAATAAAAATTACACTGATTTTGCATGACTTGAGTGACCAGGAAATAAGAGTACAGGATGAACTCTACGAACCACCACCAAAAGATTCACACGAAGTTTTTTGTACTTCTATGATGAAAAAAAATTAATTTTCACAATTAAATCGTTGTAGGATCAGCTAAAATACACATCAGTTCAACAAAAAGATTTAAATGGTTACAAAAAAACATTGCAAAGCACCAAATTCTATTTTTTTCCAATTTTTGCGCAGTACTTACCGTATTTATTCGAGTATAACGCACAAAATTTTGTACGGAATTTTAATCAAAAATTAAGGGTGCATGTTATACA
>JGI24158J21664_10008820_pt1 | contig 13444 bp, 8 predicted proteins | sample Ectturendosymbi3_FD_21664 | JGI IMG/M metagenome (IMG submission 21664) | reverse complement strand
AAATTTCGTTTTGCAATATTTGAACTGCACAGGTCATCTTAAAACAAAGCAATTAAAAATATTTGAATGAACCAGTCATTTTCGTTTTTATAATTTTCTATGCGTCTTGCTTTTGGCGTTCATGCCTTATTACCAAGCGCCAGGCTGACCATAATGACATGTAATTTTTCCAGGGTGTTTGTTTGTGATCTCTGACTTTTGCTCTTTGTTCCGTTAAGTGTTGTTTTTTGCCGAGTCACTCTCTATCCCGTGAAATACTTTCTTTTAGTAAGAATACACTGTAGTATTTATATCATAAACTCTCTACTCGCAGCTACCTGTTAGTACAGTTGAGTAAGCACATTGTCTACTATCGGAAAAAGCAAACGAGAACCTTGCAAATAAGCGAAAACATGTCTTTTATAAACAATGACGTCACGAATTACGTCATAGGGGCCCTCCAGTAAAAATTGCCCCGGGCCCCCCTACCCTTTAATCCGGCTCTGCCCGTACGTAAAAAGTAGCTGGCCCACGCTGGATTAAGCTATTCACTCAGGCACATTGGTCACCCTCAGTCTCACACTAGCAATGGATATTTCAAACTTATGGTTGCATTGCTATAGATTCACTCTGGCTTCTTTTCACACAGTAATCAACACTGTTGACCATGCCATCATACACACACGATCACATGATCTCGAGGCTTGATCTATGCCAGGAGTGGCCAAACCTGCTCTATGTATGAGCCGCATATCGTAAAACCCAAGTTACAATGAGCCGCAACATAAAAATCTAAAAACACGAATTTATTTGTAATCTACGCTTCTGTGGCATCACAATTCTCCTTAGAACGACTTGCAAAATTAATACTGTACGGCACGCTAGCTACCGCACAGTACCGTTTTACAATATTTCAACACTTCGCAATAGAAATAGAAATATAAAACAAATAAATAACTTTTCGGAAAGCTCAAAAAGCCGCATGCAAAGGTTCGAAGAGCCGCAGTTTGGCCACCCCTGATCTGTTGGATCTTACATCAAGAGTAGAGAAACGAACGAAAAATACCGGCAATCACATTACTTCAAGTCAAAACAAACCTCACTACTGCAGCAAAGTTGACAAAAACTATACTCTTTGATAGGAAAATATCTCACAAAAATATCCGAAAAAACCGCATGCACTTTGATAAAACTAGCCCAAAGCTCCGCAACAGCAAAAAATTTCCCGCACAGCACTAAAAAAACAGCCCAATTGTGCGGGAAAACCGCCCAACTGGCAACACTGCACAGCAGGGCCGGCCCTAGCAGGTGCGGGGCCCAATGCAAGACCTAGGCGCGGGGCCCCTCTGAGCAGTGGTGTTATACGTCATCGTGCTCAGTCAACCGTGCTTATGACCTTTTTGTTGAAGATATTTTAGCACAATAACTAATATGAATAGCACAAAAGACGGCAGAATGTTGGAGTTGATCTGTATGTAAGCTATATGATAACACAACAGTTTCTGTTACGGGTGTGGGCATACCTCATGTGTCCACCAGCTACGGTCATGTTTGTGACTAATTGCATGCTGCTATTGCAGTCATTAGACAGTGTACCGCTACCACTCCTCGTACTCAAGCCGAAAGTTCTAAAGGAAGCTCTGCAATGGAGCAGCGAGCGCAAGTGCTAAGTTACGTCAATCAAACCGAACTGAAAAGCGAATTGAACTTACAATGCAGTTACTTCGCTCATCTTGAATGACACTTTCGTTCGAAGAAGAACTGACTTGGAGAAAACTGTTAAAATATGAACTGATTGCTTATCTCGCTTTCGGTAAGCACAATCGTAGATGCGTTCTTGCATAAAGGTAACGTCTGTGCACATGATCAACTATCCGGCTTATGATGCAATGCACGAAAAACCAGACTTCACAAGAGAGCAACCAATGCATCCGCCCAAAGATCCCCCCCAAGCCCAAGTATATAGAACAGGAGTTACCAACCTTTCTCTTACCATGTACCCCTTCAACATCTCGATAGATAAGCATGTACCCCTAAAATTTCTTATGACAAAAAGGCTGAGTGAAATACCAAAAATCTACTGAATTATTAATAGAACTTTTAGAATTTTGAAACTATAAAGGTAGTCCCCGTTTTTATGTCTCAAAGTTAATTTGTTGCAATTGTACAAAAAATGTACCCCTTCAGATAGGCAAATGTACCCCTAGGCGTACATGTATCCCAGGTTGGGAAACTCTGTTATAGAACTTACTCATTCCTCATTATGCATAGACTTGGAATGCAAACTGTTTTTTATGAATTACAAATAAAATGTACAAAGATTTTTCAGCTATCATGTCACAGTTGTAGAAACATTTATCAAACGCAATATATAATGCGCATGGTTGATTGATGAAATAGAAGCATATAGCCGCCAAATTTATTGATAAACGGGAACGAGTATGCCGGATGACATCCACAATGTTGCCTTGCCTAGTTACGCTGCAGAGCTTTAGTGTCCTTTACGTTTATGAACCTGCATGGACTTTGAAGCGGTGGTTTTTCTACCTACCGATGTACGCTTGTTGTTAGGGAAATCACAATAAAAGTGTGGTGGGGCGGCAAATGATAAAAATACTTGCGCGACCGACAAATAGCGGCGAACAATTTTGTGGACAAAGTAAAGGAGGCACATTTAAAAGCGAACACTTCGAAAAATTTTTCCCTGGTTTCATGAGATTTTTGGCTTCCACAGGACCAACCTCTCATCTTTCGACGCTTGTTTCAATGTGGTATAATTATTTTATTTTGACAAAATATTAAAATATCTGGTCTGTGTCAAAATCTTCCATAAAACAAAACTGCAAGCTTTTGTCAAAATGCAGATGACCCGCACCAACCAAAAACTTTCCAAAACAGCAGATTATTTCGAGAACTGAACAACGTTATATTAGCAGAACAGCCATCAATGGTAATAAGACAGACACTCGTCTTGACCTGTTCATTGCCAGTTGAATCACTACACACCTTCTTTGCAGTAGATGTAGCTCTACTTCAGTCTCGACTGGCACTAGTATCAATCAAATTCTATCCATGAAGAGTGGATGTAGTGGAGTGCTGATATAACGCTCGTTTGATAATATAATTAGAGGAAATTCATCGTTCATTCAAACGAGATAATTATTTGCTAACAATAAGATTTATAAGTCTTTATACAATTCTCGTGCGCAAGAAGTATCTGGCAAAAATAAACAACCTGTCCAACCACCATGGCGCGGGGCCCCCTGAGGCGCGGGGCCCAATGCAGCCGCATCGGTTGCATAGGCTTAAGGCCGGCCCTGCTGCACAGTATAAAACTACGTGGCTTACCGCCAGTCGCGTAATTGACGGGAGGAAAGGGGGCGAGCCGCCCCCCTGGCAAGCTTAATATAAAAAATATAAAAACTGGACCCCCTTTAGTTGACATTTTGGCATTTAGTATTTCTTAATTTGCTGTTTCTTGCGTTTTTCGGAGTGTTTTCGTTTTTTATCTAGTATGGACATCCACGACATCTAGAGATTCACTAACATTTCTTAACTTTTTTAGTTTTGGCTGGTGGGCCCCTCTGCGGTGACCAGTGGGCCCCCTTCAACTAAGCTTTGCCCCTCTGGCTCAAACCTCTAGTTACGCCATTGCTTAGCGCTATCAGCACTCACGTCTCGCTGCACTACCTGCCAAGATACCTGCATTCAACAGCAAGCAGCAACATGCGGCAAAACACCTACTATGGTAACTTGAAGTGAACCATGTTATTGTTACGCAATAAAGACCAACAGCAGAAGAATCCGCTCCCAATTGTGGCCACGCAATGGAGCATAAATGAACTGCAAGCTCACTACTGCATGACACCAGGACCGTGAACCCGGTTCTTGTGCAGCGTGTCTTACCGGCAAATAAATTGTCATTGCAAGAAATTAATCATTTACTGGAAATTGAGCGGCCGATTTCATGTTTTCTAGAAAATGTTGGTTCTTAGGCCCAATTTCAAGGGGGGCAAATGCCCGTTTTGTCCCCCCGTGCGGACGCCCTTGGCTACTGCGTTGCGTGGCCTGCATGAACTGCATTGTGGCTGTTTACTTCAATAGCGAACTTTGTGTGCTGAAACGGGTGGACAGTATTTCCGAGTCACCAGGATCAGTGCGACAGAGTCGAGGTTTGGACACAACAGGGGTGGGCAAACTTTTTTCAGTGAGGGCCACAGTAGTTTGTCGGTACCCAGCGCTAAGATGCACTCGACTATGATACTGCGTGTTTTGGAATAGAAGCGACTTGTCGTAAGTCAGTGATGCTCGATCTGCACAAAAATGCTAAAAGCGTGCATTGTGTATACGAGGGCCGTAGTTTGCATACTCCTGACGTAGGACATCTACCTTTTTATTGCTCATCAGAGATTGCAACTTCTGAATTTCAAACGTAATCGCACTGAACAACTTTATTCATTACAGCCATTGCCAAGTTGAGCAACTGCTTCGGTTAAAACCCCTTTTAATAAAAGCCTCCATCCCAGCAGTAGCGTAGCCAGCCCAAAAATTTGGGAGGGGTCAAAAAAACTTGGGTGTGGGTAAAATGCTTTAATTTAGGCAAATAACGCTATTTTGTTTCGGATACCGCCTCTTAAAGCACAAAATGACAATACGTTCCGAAAAGTGGGAGTCATGGTCCCCTAAGCCCCCTTGGCTACGCCTATGCCTCCCAGTCAAAATTAAACATACCATTTGCGCTTGCGCTAGGCTTTCAGCCTAACGTTTTCATCGCCTCTAATTTAGAAAAATGACAGCAAGACCTTTTGTAAGCTTCTCTTGTTGAAATAACATTGCAAGTGTAGGCTCCCGTTGAACAAAGGAGTCAAACCTTCTACGAAACCCATATTGCCTATCGTCTGGTACTGGTTCGTTCTACTTGCAGTTCAAGACAACGACCTGAGCTCTACATTACCCATGCAAACGCACCAACTGCACTATCTAGCTTCAAGGATGTAATTTTCCGATATCATTTCGTCATACATCAGTTCTATTCAAACTGAGCAATGCTACCTTTGCAGAGTTCTTCCCTTCACCTGCCAAAATTAATGTTGATAACCCACCTAATGACTAGGCTATAATTTGTGACACTTTTTTATTGGAAACATCCCACTGAACATTAGCGAATACTATGAGAATTGCCAGGAAATGTTCTTCATCAATGCAGATAGGCGTCAGTTCATATGATGTGCCGTTGGGGCGGTGCTAAGAATTGAACGATAGGAGAAAAAGGATTAAGCTAGTTTTGACTATTTGCCGTGATATTATGCAGGGCCTGGTTTGTCAGATTTTGAGTGGGGGCAACTTAAACCTCTCGAACTACTGGACCAGTAATGTTTGCTAGTCTGAAGTCGAATGTCATCTCTGTCCTCTATTCAAGGACCTTAGACTATGGGTTGGGTTAAAATGGCTTAGGATGGGAGGAAGGTGTAGGGACTGGGGTACAATTGCCTCCATGTAAGTTTGTTAGAAAGGTATGATTTCAAGACAAACACAGGGGTAGTTTAGCACACTGGATTTGACCCAGAGTTTTGAGTAAACGTTTTATCAATTTGCTCACTCCACAACCACATTTCTTAGTTGTTTAGTTTACGAATCTAGGACTTCTACACACAAAAACGAAAAGAGTTAAAACTACTTTAAAAATTAAATTTTAATCAAGTAATTGCCACCCCCAAGAAATGTGCCGCCCGGAACCGGGAGCCCCAGGTCACCCTTGCTACGTCACTGTCGCTTATCCAGAAACAAGCAATCCAACTGGTTTGCGAAAGAGCAAATCGAAAAGACTTGTTGAGTTGCAAGGATGTTCGACGTAACGTTCAACTCCCTTCGGATCATTTTATCACGATCATACAGAAGCTGTTCGTGTGTTTGGCGAGATCTCTTTAAAGCAAAACCGTCTTATGAAATCTCTCAAGTTAGTTCAATTTCGTATTGAGTCACTTGCGCGCCAAGTGATAACCAGCTATAAAAATTCAACTTATTGTTTTTAAAGAATTTGTGTTTCATTTTCTCCATGTTTCGTTTTTTCCATGTTACCTTCCTATGACTTTTCACTGCTTTAATTTTTTTCTGATTAGCGAATCTTAAAGTGTTCTTCCTCGTGGCAATAAACAGGAGAAAGTCAAAGTCTTCTGACAAATTTTGTTGCAAACTTGGTTGTCTTTGCTTTATCGATTCTTTAAACACCTGTTTCTCTAACTTCTGCTTATTCTAAGAACAAACTGAAAAATTTAAGAAAACGAAATTTTTAACCGTAGTTCTTCATTATGAATGCCACGCTATATTTTTATCAGTTCAAACGTTTAACATTAATTTATTAGGTTGGTTTGATTCTAAATAACATTCAGTAGTTTGGGGCAAAATATTTGGATATCAAGTAAGACATAGCAGCCAAAGATTAAGCTGCATAAATTGTCTGATATGTCAGTACTATCGTTATTTTGGCTCCGATAAAAACCACCCCTGGAGTGAAGGTGAAGTTATGCAAGCGATTCAAGTTTCCTAAAACATGTTACACTGTAACTCACGGTGCCTATCATCACGAGCTGCTGGCTGGCGTTATATTAGAGACAACAACCGGATAATTCGTTTTTTCAACGGTTTTCTTTCCCAAAACTGCGTGATCCATGATTTTGAAGCTTGAGGGAAAAAGAAGTATTGAAACAAAAGCAAACGCATAATCCCCCAGTACTTACGTTATACGCATAACAAATGGTCTTGATACGATCATTTGCCTTTCACTGTGACGTCATCTTTCGCTTCGTATTATCATCGAAAAATAATCAAAGTTTAAAGATATGTGACAGTAACTGTTTGTTCAAGATCAGCTTTAACTACAGAACAAACGTCCTTGAAGCCCTCACGGCTAGATGTCTTGAAATTTGTGACAAAGCGCAGTATTTAAGTGAAAAATATACTACTTCTCACAGCAAACACATTTTATTGCTCGCAGGATGCGCGTTTGCAAAACCTAAAACCGACTAAGTGATGCACTGGGTTGAGCATGGATTAATGGTTGCGAAAAGGTTCACGAGTGGTCCTACGCCTCGACTCGCCGTCAATGCAGCATTCACTACAAAACTAGGAGCAAGCATGCGGAAATCGGAAATGGGGGGCTGCAGACCGCACGTGACACTCTGGAAGGAGTACTAAAGCGAGTATAGCGGAACTAAACTTGAAAAGCTAAAACCCATAGTGAATTCCCAACCGAAACACCGAGGCTCACCTACTATTTTTTCCACTAAAAAATATGCAATGAATGCATCAATAGTTCAAACTAGAAATAACAGCCTCCAATGGAACGACAAACTCAGGTTTTGGACAAAGCTAAGTTTGTCGGGACAAACCTGAATGAGTTTGTCAGGACTCAGGACAAATATATTTATTTTTTGAATTTACATTTTCAGCAACAACTTTGCTAGAAAAAATTTGCTACGTAAACTTGCTAGTTTTCTAAACAGGTACAACTGTATTAGAGGACAAGCCTAATTTTGCCAAAGTTAGCAGACGTTTTTGGAATTGAAGCTAATAACTGCTACTCACAAACCTTTTTCGTCATTTGTAACCAGTACAAATCTACGCGCATCTCTTTGACATTTTTCGTGAACATGTTGCAGTTAGGGTCACGTAGCCAGGGGCTTAACGAGGGGGGGGCAAGGGGGGCACAATTCCCCGGGCGCCAATTCACTATGGGGGCGCCAAATTACTGCGGGAGCCGCCGAAAAGTCCCAACAATGCCAAAAGTACTTTTTTCAATACAGTAAATTTGCTTTCGAAAGAGCTCATGTTACACCATGGGGGCGCCAAACTTGTTTTGCCCCAGGTGCCATCTAACCTCGTTACGCCCCTGCACGTAGCTGCAGCAAAATTAAGTATAATTATTACAAAGTTAGAAATGCTTGCTCATGTTTGCAAGGCTTTTAACAGTAAAATATATTTGTTTAAGAAATTTGTGGCGAATACAAGTTATGACGTTTGCAAATGATCAATCGACAGGCATTCTACAGGCAATCATTCATGAAATAAGCCATTCCTGACCCACAACCATTCCGCATCACTGAACACTAGTTACAATAAACTGCTGGTTTGCACAGCCCGGCCTTTCCTTCTCTGCACTGTTTCAAAAGGTTTCTTAGAACAGTACTCACGTGCGACAATACTAAGCCACTATTCTGTCAATCATTTACTTAAAATGCTGCTTCTGCGATCCTGTAGGTGCTGTACGTGGAGATGTGCAGAGTGCCTGGCTTGTTAAATTTTACTAAATGAAGTTCGTCATCCACTTATTATTATAATTTTTTCTGGTATTTATCATGGTTAGTGTGTATATGAGTTAGTTTGTAAAAGATAATATATATATAACATCACGATGCATTCTACACAGAAGTATTCGCAATTTGATACCAAAAATCGGGTGAAAAAAAGGAACTTGCCTAGGTCAAGCAACTTATAGCTCGCTTATTCTGTGTGTACTAAAAACAATTTTTTCAGCCAGCTGCGGGTACGTTGAGTTCACTTATGGAAGACTTCAATGCAATAGAATATATTTTTTGCAAAGAAATATTTGTTTGAAATATAAAGATTGTGGTAAAACTCACTTTCGATTTTTTCTTTGTAATTGCTGGTTGGATTTGCTTTCCAAATTTCTCTAGAATCATAATTTTTAATGCATTTGGGTAAAAATCTGCTCAAACAATTTACGACAAACTATTTGAACCTCCATGTTCACTCTCATAAAATGGCAGTGAGGAAGAAAAGTGCACAGCGTGGATCGATAGCTATTAGCTATGCCTTACAAATTATGTTAAACTGCGGCTACTTATTTTTCTGACATGTGAAAGTTCTTCTATAGCAAAGATTTTTATTGCAAGTACGTTTCAGAAATTTGACTAACAAACTAAAACTTGTCCATTTTTTAAGTTGCGTTTATTGGCGGGAGAGAAACATTTACTAAGAAAACGAATTGTTTATGAAAGAGAGTGTTGGAAATGCTGTTGAATTTCCAAAATTTCCAAAAAAACTTTAAGAAGTGGTTGAAAACAGGTGTTTTTTGCCACTTCATGACCTGATTCAACTCGATATCATGGTTTATGCTTTAAAGACTCTCATGTAGTTTCGAAAATATTTCCAGCTGCCATTGGATTATGGTCATGTTGACACCTGTAAATTGTTCACTTTTTGCCCAACCTAATAGAGGGTTTTGCAAAAAGGTTTTGCACCAGTTGGAATCTCTTCAATTCCAACGTTTTTAACAGCGACATTAACAGCTTCTAAACGATAAAACGATGCGCACCTAACTTTTCATTTTGTCTTTACAGTAACATTAAATAGTATCCGACTGCTTTCAACTCGTCTCACTGGGCACTGGTGTTGAAAACCGTTTAGAAAATAGGTCGATTTCGCTTCTGGCGCATCATACGGAAACGACCATCACAAAACTGCGTTTCTTGATTGCAGCTTCGGGCAAATGATGCGAACTGCTCCTTCGATGCAAGTTGATAGCGCATGGAATCTAATTTGCGGCTTGGTTGTAAAATTAATCTATTACAGAGACAGCCGTGCCGCTGCACAGGACCGTGCATTTTTAGCAGGTAACACATGGCTTGACCAGATATGAACAATTATTGAATTTCCTCAGAAACACCAGACGATGGTCTTGGCTCGGTCGCAACCAGCTTGCCATTCACGCGAATTTGAAAAACGCAGACAAGCTCAGCAATCTCTATTTAGCATGATCCGTCTCGCCCATGCAGTCACGTGACGCAATACCAAAAGGTCGCTGACCTCTCGTTTGTTTACTAGCGACTGGTGACTTACGAGAACTTTCAACAAGGTTGGCGTTGTGGGTAGACGCAAGTGTTAAAAAGCAAGTGCAGTCTGTAACAAATTCAGTTTTGTTACTCACACAAGTTTCCCTTTGATGTTATCCCATTGCTTCAGTAACAAGATTTCTGAAAACACTCTTCTAGATTTAAAGCTTGTGACTTCATTTTTCACAACACAAGTTAGGCTACTTGCTGCAGCTTACGTTTGTTTTTGTACGGTATGTCTTCAGCTTTGTGGATGTGGTCCTCACTTTTCTGCAAACTGTACACCATCCGACACCGACAGTAAGCCGAGTAATAAGAGTGTTACCATGGGTGGCGGAACCTTTTTCAAAGTGGGGGACACAAGTGCACTTCAAAATATTATATAAAATTTGAGGTTTGAACTGGCATATGTGACGTCACAAGCATTAAAATATGACGTCACTACCTATATACCATGCGAAGGTCTAAATCAGTGGTTCTCAAAGTGGCCGGAATCGTCCCCAAGGGGGCGATTTTGAGGGGCAAGGGAAAACAAAGGGGACGATAGGGGGGAAAACAAGACAAAGGGGGCGAAAACGCTCAACCGCTACCAGTAATTCATCGTTGAGTTACTTCAGTTAACGATCATTGAATTAATTTCGGCTGTGACCTTAATGCTCTCAAAGCAAAGAAACCGCTTGCTTATTCATAAGTGAGGTGATCTACGACTGTACCTCACTAAAATTTCTCCCAATATTTCGAAGCTTTGTTAAGGCCGCCAAGCACTTCTATCACACAGAATTGGGGATCATGGTATGTATCGATTTCTAAATACAATTTTTTAAAAATACTACCTTGTGTTTGCTTTCAGGCTTGGGGGGCGACAAGGATGTGTCGAGAGTGAAAAGGGGGCGATAGAACAAAAAAGTTTGAGAAACACTAGTCTAAATTACACTATTTTAGACAAAATTACACCACTATGAAAACGTATTGGTGAACCACCTGAAATTCAACTAGGCTGTTTAAGGGTGACCAGGTTCAACAGCGTTACTAGGGCTTTTCATACGATTTATTCTGACTGAATAAAACGGTTCGACGTTTTCCTCACTGGAATTTCCATTTGCTTTCATTCTGGCTGGCAAAATCGTTGCTATGTGACGTTGGTTACGTAATAGTAAATGATAAGTTCTCATGATAACTTCTCCATTGTTGAGTAACGTACGTCGCAGAGCAATTGATAACGGCAATAAGTCCTCTGCTTACTAGGCTCATTCATATTAGCCCAAGTTGTTGGACAATTTATCGTTCACTTGCACTTATTCTCGAAATGGGAACTGTCCATTGGATTGGACTTCAAATCCAACGTTCCATACAAATACATTGCTTCAAAAAACATTCAGTCCGATATGAATTATGTTTTAAAAATTACTTAATTGCATAGGGCAGCTCAGGCTCTAATGGATGAGCCCGAGTAAAGCGCGAGCGAAAGAAGTTGAGAGAACGCCTATACTACGAACTATATTGTTTTATACAGGTCGCCTGTAACATGAACGCGACAGGCCAGACATGGAACGACAATATACGAACAGTCCAAAGAAAAGAGCCCGAGTTAACAAAGTAGTGAAGTGGGACCGTGGGTGGTGGCACAAATATACCAAGCAAACAAGCTCGCCTTCGATATAAATCGTAATCGAAGACTCGGGCAAAGCCCCAGGAGCCCGTGTGCTGGAGTCGCCACTGGATTGTTAAAAACACCAAGAACATCGCTTATAAAACAGGAAAACATGACGCAGCGTTGATACCTTTCTTAAACACATTCAAAATCACCACTTTTCCACATCTTGAACACAAAAGTAACATGACTGAATACTCATTCTACATCTGCATTAGATACCGGAATGCAAAGACAAGACAAACATATGTAGCAACTATGAAGTTGTCTGTAAGGATGCCAATTGTGTTGCCAATGCAGAAACAAAATACAGCTAGTTAGTGTTGCCAATGCAAAAATACAACACAATTGATTTTGATCTGTCAAATATTTCTTTTTGCGTATGAGATTCAGCAAAATTTCTCTATTTAGAATGGTGTTAAAACGCTTGAAATTACACCAATTTTTAATGGTGTGACATGAACTTTTTCCTACACACAAGCATGGGTGTCGGAAGGGTGGCAGGAATCTGAAAATTTCAGCAAAAATGGCTGTTTTTTAGTTTCGAGTGGTAAAAAACAAATTTCACCACTTTTGGCCCCCCCTAGAAAAACGTTTGGAAAAATCCACTGGTTCCCCCCTGGAAAACATCCTTTCGACACCCATGCATTGAAAAATTACACCATTTTCGGAAAAAATGTTGTATTTCACCACCTGGCAACACTGTTGAACAACGCCAATGCGGTAAGCCAGCCATAGCAGGATAATAGACTGTGCGTGGTGTATTCTTCCAAACAATTACGAAATCCTGCCAAATTACAAATAACATACCAAAAACAGGGCCGAAATTAACTGATGCGAGGCCCTAGGTTAATCCACTTGTGAGGCCCCCTCTGCCATTGTTTCGAGGAAAAAAATGGAAAGGAAAGCGTTAATCAAGTTGCGAAAATCCGAAAATGACGCTCTGAAAGTACGGTCAGTAAAAAATTCTAAATCATTACTGGAGTGCCCACCATCTGCGTTTGTTGCTGCCTTCGACGCAAAAGCGCTCAGTTGCACGGAATTGTTGATGTCCTGCTTGGCTGGCGGAAACAGTATTATTAACTGCCACAGGCAAACCAACCAAAATCGCCATAGGCTCTATGAACTATTTGACAAAACACACGGCCTACGTTTTTTATAAGAATCACATCTGTTTTTTCTTATCTGTGTTAAAAAAACAAACACACTGCACCTATATAGTATGTGTGACGGCATAAAGACTTTAAACCACAACGTGAGGACCATGTTGTAACTCGCTTACCACAGCTGTAAAAATCTCACACACCACGAGCAAAACACGTCGCATAAAACGCACCCAAATGGTTGTAACTGTTAGGTTCGCGATTCGCGTTTTTCTTACTTTTTCAGACTGGTAAGAATCGAACGCAACTAAACTGTCGCGTGAAAAGATGTGAGGTTTGAAAACTGGAACCGTCGCCAGAAAGTCTTGAACAATGGATTTAAATTTGTGCAAGGGGACTTGATATTCTGAAAATTTGATAAAATCTTCACTGATTTATAGTGTTTCATATATAAATTTGGAAGGGCTGGGTCCACCGTGGCGACTGGACTGGTTTAAATTTCCCTTATGCTGCCATTAATGACATCGTATAAAAAAATAAAAAGCTGCAATCATCGAATCAAGTAAGGCTGAACATAACAGAGTAAACAGTTAAAAAGGTTTTGATCTGCCTTCTTCATAACAAAATTATATAAGAATTCATTACAATTTGTTTGCCTAAGTTTGTCACTTTTAGTATACCGAATGCTTAATGTGGACAACCTCTCCTGGAACATTGCGACCCTTCATTTTTAATTCTTTTGAATCTTGAAAAGGACTATTCGCCTGAGCAGTTAGTGACCATCAAGCTAAGAAATAAGACTTCGCGTGGTTGCATAAACTAAGAACCACTAATCTAAGGCATCAGACCCAAACGCGCTT
>JGI24158J21664_10008819_pt1 | contig 13444 bp, 7 predicted proteins | sample Ectturendosymbi3_FD_21664 | JGI IMG/M metagenome (IMG submission 21664) | reverse complement strand
TTGTTTAGTTCAAGAGATAAATCATCTAAATATACAGCAAACAAGTATGGACTCAATACTCTCCCTTGTATAACCCCATTAGTAACATGAAACGGTTCAGGCAAATACATATGTATAAATAATATTTGAAATGAATAATGTATAAACATATTTTCCCCTTCTGTTGCTAACCTCAAATGTACCCCTTCAGATAGGCAAATGTACCACTAGGGGTACATGTACCCCAGTTTGGGAACCCCTGCATTAGAACGTGACCTGCATTTCAAAATTATAAATTCAACTAACAAGAACTAATAAGCAACCAATTTTGGCTAAATGCGAAGTTTGTAATAAAATAAAATTAAGATATCTGTAAAAGACCATGGTGATGTAAATCTTTCCTATGCTATGCATGCTTAAGTGAATGAATCCAAATCTAAAAGAGCACTTGAAAATTTATTGGTTGAAAATTTCACTCAAAAACCAAAAATTACCAAACATGAAAAATCCATTGCTGCACAGGTTGAAATAGTCAAACATTATTTTACAACAGCTTGGCAAATGCTGAATGGTAACCACAACAACACAGGCTCCCAAGCTCTAAAAATAATCAGAAATTAAGACTGGAATAACCAATCTTAAAGCTAAAAAAATTGAATATACCACTGCAACTTCATCTTCATGCAATCAAAAATGGTTTATATAATACTTCAATTCAGCAGCATTTTTTAATACTGCCATAGCAATGAGTACCACTATAGAAAATAATGTCACAAAGAAAAACTTATACTGCCCACATGAAAAGCTAGTTCAAATAAAACAAAAAAGAACACTTAACAAAGTAACACCTCAAACTTTCAAATGAAATATTAGTACAACTTCATAACATGGAACAACAGTTGCAATCATTAAACATACAGAATAAGAAAGACTAGTCAGATTTTGGATTTTTCTTTAGGCCTATAGTTTTTCATCTGCTTTCTTTGCTTTTCTAATGTTTTTCATATTTTCTTTCGTCAATTTTTTGAATATACTTTTTTTCCTTTGAACTATAGATTTAGCCATTTTGATATTTTTATATAAAACAATGTGGTCCAACTATAGGCCCATGGGCTGCATGTGGCCCTCAGAAGCATTCAGGAAAAATCTTCAAATCTGATATTTGTTGAAAAGCGTGTGAGGTCACATTTGGATAAAGTGCNTTTTCACAAGAGCAATACCCTTTCTGTGTACCAATTTGTTTTATACATTTATTTTGTGATCAAATCAGAAGGTTTTACGGTCCTCCACTAATCCCCTGACTAGATAACCTCTGTGTTTTTTTGGCGTTCCTTGTCTTGAGGATTACATGTGGCCTAATGAACTCAGTACCGCCAAATAAATCTGTCTATTTATCTGCTGAATGTGGCTTTCTCAAAGTTGCCCTCTAGCCAAATTAATTGCTTATCCCTATAATAGGCAATTTTCATTAGAACAAGCATTATACTAAAAATGTAAAATGCTAACGGTGTTAGAGACTGCAGAGAGCTTCTGGAATTTAGTCAGCAAAGAAAGATTTCTCCAACTGAAAGATTTCACACTAAAATGCTCTCAATTTGGAAACACATGTGTATGAGGGTACATTTTCCATGATGAAGCCAGTCAAATCTAAAAACAGAAATCTAATGGCAGACGAAAGACTGGGCAATAGTCTCTGAGTTGCACCACTAACAGTGGTATTGATGAAGGAACGATAATGTCAGAGAAGCCTCCACCACAGGTTTCCCACTGATAGTGATTTGTAATAAATTGCTGTCTGCTATTGTGTAATAATTTCAATGACACACTTACAGTTCTTGCCTTTAGTTTTAAATGCTGCAAATCTATTGTTTCATACATCATTTTTAGAAGTGGCCCACGAGTTGTCATGTTTTTGTAAAATGACCCATAGGTTAAAAGTAGCTGGACCACGCTGTTCTAAAATAAACAAGCATGCCAGCTAACTCTAAACAGAAAGATGCACAATTAAGTCAATTATATGCTGATGTGAACAATGCAGCATTAAATTGCTAAAGTGTTAATTAAAAAAATAATTGCCATATTGCTAAAAGGTGCATCAATTTTAACAAGAGGCCTCTGGTGTGAACTGCTACAGTACTTCACCAGCAATCACATGTCTTCAAAGGTGGGTAGCAGGGTAATAAAACATGGTGTAAGGGACAAATCTAGGTACGATGGGTTAACATAAGAAAGTACAGTAAGACTAAGACATGGGTTGTACGAATACGTATATATAGTACAGATAACTTTTTTAATCCATTTTTCTCTACTCAACACCAGCACAGACACCCATATTTGTGAAAAGAAACTAGCTTGTTTCTTTACACAAATGAATAACTTGTGTTTCATTTCTAAAACATTATTTTTAACAAAACATACTGTGACTAACGGGACATGTTGTGACTAACGGGACAAAATCTTTTTCGCTATAAACAAAGAAACATCAATTTTGACAAAATTATCTGGTTTAAATACGAAGTACACACTAAGTCATTAATTAATCTAAGGTATTGTGTAGAAAGCCTTACAAGGTTTTACAGGAAAAAACTTTTAACAAAAAAAAATGTGACAGAACATCTCTTTTAATATTATTCAGATGCTAAAATTCCCAGTGATGAAACTTTTTTCAAGTAATTCCACTATGGAAATGATTAGTTTACCAGTGCTTTTAACCAAAAAAATTACTTGACCAGAGAAAAAAACAATTTAAGCTCATTTTAATGCACCCAGAAAACATCTGCAAATTTAACAATTTTTTTTCGTGTTTAGGTACATGTATTTGCATTTAAAAAAATATACGTTTTTGGCATCTGTTGCTTTTGTAAACAGTGTTTTCATAAAGACTGATGTATGAAAAGTTATTTAACACTTTGTTTGCTTCAATTTCTTGGTTTCATTTCGTTCAACCCTGGAGTACCTTTGTCGTGGAATTGCCCTGTACATTAATTTTTTCATTACACAAGCAACAATTTACCAAGTATATTATAAACAAACTTTCCTATCCAATAACCTGCCTGCAGCATCCCAAAATTTTTCTACAACAATCAGTTGCCCTGCAATAAGCTTCTAAGCCCGTGGTTCTTAATCGGGGAGGCGCATCCCTCCCAGAGGGGCGTCAAAAAGGGTGCGAGCCCTTACACGCCCTACAACATGGAAAGTTTAGTCATTAAATTTATCAATAAATACATTTGTTTTTACAGCTTATTTAAAGTCAGGGGGCTTGAAGCAAAGAAATTACTTGAGGGGGCATGGTAGAAAAAAAGTTGAACCATTGAAAAAAAGTTGAGAGCCACTGCGTTTTTAAGCCTTGTGTAGTCATTGTGGAAAAGAACACTATTCTAGAAATCTTTGATCCACAACAAAGTAGTGTTGCAACCTCCTGCTATGTTAGGTGTTGAATGTGCAATACACCACGGACAAGATGTTCGATAAGAATAACACACATATGTGGCATGAACAAGCAATAATAGTGTGATTGTAGCGTATAACGTCTATTGTCACTCACTGCCAGTGTGAAGCTTTGTGCACTTGCTGTTCAGGCTTTCTGATTGCAACATTAGCAATCTCTTTCGACTAATTTGCTTTTTTATCCTTGCAGTCTATGTACACTGATCTATGTACTTACAAGAAAAAAAGATTATGGGTTGTACCCCCAAAGTTTATTGGCCAAAACTGTTGATTTACTCAATCTGGTACTAAGCGTTATCTTTACCCATTTTGTAGATCAATGTAGGCTGGTAACAAATGTGCTAATAAAACACTCATGTTCAGCATAAGTTTTAAGCCCGCTACTGATCCAGTGCAAGTTTTATTTCAAGTTAAGAGTAGCAAGATTTTTTGAATAACTACCTACCATTTGTCAGTTTCAATGTCAGTTCAAAAGTAAATGTGGATCAGGTTATTTAGTTTATGAAGATTTAAAATGTTAGCAAAGAAATAGGTGTTTTTCAAAGTAGTTCTCCATGTCAAGAACTAATGGTAGGTTTGATTCTGGTCCTTACTTGTATGAAAAGTCAAACAAAGATACACACGAGCCAAACAATAACACATGATGATGACAAACAAACGATGATCAACAGTCCATATAATGTTACATGATCCAATAATATGGAGGATGTAAGCTATACGAAGATTAAGTTATTGGCAAGAGGTATACAAGTAACTACTCTGCACATGTGAGACAAGCAAAAAATCTATCTGCAAATTTTTTAGAAGAAATTGATTTCACATAACACTATGCACCATCAGTCCTTGAATCTGCTGATAATGCTAACAGGTGAAATGTTGAAAGGCTAAAACAAGGGCAGAGAAAGCAAACAAATTCAAGACAAATGAATATATTATAACACGAACTGCAACAATTAAAGACTTATATTGTAGTTACTTCACTCCGCAGGTGAAACAGGCAAGGAATCTAATGCAAACTTTAACCGGGAATCAATTTCATGTAACATCATCAGTCCTTACATCTGCAAGCAATGCTGACAGCTGAAATGTTGAAAGGCTAAAACACGGGCAGAGAAAGAAAACAACCTCAAGACTGAAGTGAGTATATCACACATCACCAACTGCAACAATTAAAACTCCAAACTACATCTTAGGTCCAAACTGTATTCAATTAAAAACTTGATAATATGTCTTTCTCAAATACTTGCATTCATTGGAACTTCAAATCTTATATAGTTAATGGTGTAAGAAGTGTCAGCTTACTGCTATTATGTGGATTAAGCACATAGATCTGGAAACCAATGATTCATATTGTCATGATATACATCTGGGGTGGCAACTGCTCCACAGGAAAGTGTCTATCCCTCAATCGAGAGATTGGTTGTTCGATCCACAACCACTGAGTGAATCATCACTGCATTCCTTGGGCAAGAGTATTAACCTCAACTGCCCTGCCAAGAAGCAAATATTCAGGCTTTAGACCTGTTGCTAACTGTTGTCAACTGAAATAATCTTGTCTATTCTGCTAAAATAACAAATTTACATGAGATATATGATATTGGCACATGTGGCTGTAACTCAGTGTAAAGAATTATGGGCTTAGGAATTAGACTGAGTTCAATGACTTTGGGCTTGTGGAGGTTGACATCACAGTTTAACTTTGAAGCCTTACTTTATTGCAAATGTCCCCCTTGAAAGTACGAATATGAGCTTTGTTCTAATGCAGTGTTTCTTAACCTTTACAAACATGCCAAACCCTTACATAGTTTTCCAAACTTTTGGTGAACACCATTTTTGCCCAATAAAACAGAAAGTAGAGATGGGTTACTGAAATGAAATCAATCAACAGTTTATATTTAATTATACAGTAGTCTTTCCCATGTTTTTAGTCAGCAGGACTTGTCTCGCTGTCAAACCCCTGAAACGGCTCTGTCGAACCCTAGGGTTTGATCGAACCCAGGTTAAGAACCACTATTCTAATGTATTTCATGACAGAGGCATGGTGAGTTTGATCACATAATTAATGGCTTTTTATAATGTCAGGCTGCAAAGCAGCTGTATAGCTTAATATTTTTAATTCTGTTTATATGACTCAGTTATTTTTCATACATGGCAATTTTCGAAATAAATCACCATGATGATACATGTGATTTATTAAAATGTTAAATATGAACTAACTAAGATGGTGCTTGTGCATTTGTCTACTCAAAAATTGTATAGTGAATATATGTATATCTAATATTTATATCAGGTTTTTTTTAAGGAAAATGTTGTGTACCTGGTATGGGCCTGAAGGGACCTGATTTTCTCTGATTCTAGGGACCCAAATTGGGTCCCTAATTAAGTGGCTCACGTGGGTGTTAAAGGTAAAACTTACCTGGAAGCAAAGGTGTTAATATAACTTGAACTAGCAATCAATGGAAATCGTGGTGCACAGCAAGAATTCTCTGTTTCAATAAAAGTTTAAAAATATATTGTACCATTTTAACAGGCACAAGTTAGTATTTAACAACTTAGGAGTGCAGTGTAAAAATAATTCAATTGGACTTCCGGAGTCGCAGTCTGATAAAAAAATTCTGACTCTGACTCCTAGTATTCTTAGGAATCCGACTCCACCCAAAAACCTCTGAATCCTTGCAACTCCAACTCCACAACCCTGGTTGCAAATATCATGGAACGTCACGACCTTACGCACGGGGACTACATACTCGTCGCAACGCGCATTCTTTCCCATATGCACACAACGTGTTACCACTACTGGTATCGATACTGGGTACTTTGAGAGCAGAAAATCTGCTGGGCACAGGGCAGTTTGGTGTAGTTGTTTACAGTGGTGACAGTCACAAAAAAGAGGTTGTGATGTTTCTGGACAGATCAGATGCAGCAGCAACTGCTGACAGCTGGCTAGTCCTGTTTGACATCAGTGTAACAAGTCATGACAAGCACAGATCAAATACAGCAGCTGTTGTGTCAGTTTCCGGTGGTTGGTTAGTCTTGACCAATGTTAACTGCACGAGACAAGGGCAATCATTAATGGATCATTTACAGATGTATCCTGTTGTTTTTATGGTATTATATTCACCAAGTAAACCCAGACACCTACTCAGTTTCAAAAGAGTTAATGAGGTAAAGACTTTCGTCCTTACCTGTTGACTGATTTATAGTTGGCACACAGTTTTTCTGTGGATATAACATTACATTTTTCTTGATGGTAAACTGCATACTGTTGCAATTTTAAAGTCCTCAATTCATTTTATATGTTGAGAAAACTAGAGAAAATGCACCTTGAAAAACATTTGATCTTTTACAGAGATAAGAAATATGTTTCTTAAATATTTTGTGCTACTTGTTCTCTGGGGCACTTGTGTTCTTGGTAAAAATAACTTAGTAATTCTAACATCCAACACTAATGAAAAAAATCCTCTGAGTATAACATGCTTATATGATCATCAAGTCACTGCTGGTGACATTGTCAAATGGAACCACACTGATGTTGAAGGAGTGACTACAAAACTGGAGTCAAATTCAATGTCTTTGAACATTACAAGCAAATCAGAAGCTGGAGAATATAGTTGCATTATTAATGGCGCTGTTGTGAGCATCACCACAGCAGCATACGTTTCTCAACCCTTCATTCAGGTTTGTTCTTTAATCAGTTTTCAAAGTTGAGATGCTCTCATATTTGCTCTCATGTTGTATATGAGGTGCAATGTAGTTTTTCAGAACTATTTGAATGCTTCTTTAAAAGACTATAACTGGTATTGTTATATTTTGGTTTTCAGTTTGCACTAATCTGCATACAGTTTTGACAACTGTTTTATACTTTTCATAGCATGATTGCAATTGTTTTTGGAAAGCATACGTAATGCACTTTGTGGCAAGCATTCATTCAATGTGATGTTGTTTTTAAAAACTTGTGTGGTTGCAGAATGCAAGAAAGTCTGTGACTTTTAATGATGGAGATGTCAATCGAAAGCTCACTTGTGAAAGTACTGACTCATATCCAGCTGTTGTGTTCCAATGGACTAGGCGTGAAAATGAAGATGATGTTGATATGATTATTTCTTCTGATACAGACCCAAATATAAATTTCACTGAGACAGCTACTACGTAAGTTTTTAAAATTCCTATTAAGTTGCAGAAATTCTCTTCTACCATAGCATTTACCATGTTTAAACTGTTTAAAATGTACTAAATTACACCTGAAGTTCATTGCTGATGACAATAATTTCTGACTAAAACTTTATAGGGAGCATCCAGCACCATCAGTAATGTTTCTTGTATTGATATGTTAGCTAAAGATATTGTCTCCTGAAAATTTTGATATTCAACATGTACCCAAGGTAGCAACATTCATACAGAACATGCCAAAAGAGTGCTTATAGTTTTACATTACTCAGATATATTGTGTGTCAGTACTTTTGTTACATGTATCAAATTATGTCTAATAAAAATATGAGGTCATTGCCAGGTAGTTTGGTGTATGACAATTACAAAAATGCCTCTGGATTTATGGAACTCAAGTTAGACCTAAATTTTGGCTCAAAAAGTGGCCCATTATTTGGATGAAATTTTGGTTTTAGAGCAAAAAAACAGTGTAATTATCTTCTAATTGACATTTAGTGTACATTGCAAGCATTGTGTTGAAGAAGAATTTTATTACGCTTTTAATGACACAAATCCATATGCAACCATTTTACGAGGCATTTATGGATGTTGTTGCCAGTTTATGTAAGGTCAAAAACCAGGATCAGTTTTTTTCAATCCGTTTTGTGCTTACCTTGAGTAAGGCACTCATGCATCAAAAACATTTTCAAATGATTAATCAGGCTGCTTCCATCAAAAATAAATATTTTTTACGTATCAAGCATGCATATAATATAGTTTACAACTGTGGTATTTTTTGACTAGGAAGAGTAACAACTTTCTTTGTGGTGGAAAAGTGTTAGATTAAATCCGTGAAAAGATCAGTATGAACTGGATTTTTGGAACGTCATTAGCTTGTGTTGTCTTGATAAGAACAACATTCTATGAATTCTTCATGTATTTTTACTTAAAACAGGGTTCCCACGTGGTATTGAAAGTATTGAAAATGTATTGAATAGCGACTTCAGTTCTCAAGACCTTGCAAAGGTATTGAATTTAGCTAAAATGTACATAAAGTATTGAAAAAGTATGGAAATTCTAAACGGAACAGAAATCATGAAGTTTCTGAGCAGAATCGTCTCTGTTTACAAGATTAGTTAAAATATGTTAGCAATAAAGTTGTTACATGATTCTAGTTTTTTTTGTCATAGACAGAATTTTATTTTAATAGCTGAAACACTTAAGTCATAATATCTGGAAATTGTTACAGCAACCTTTAGTGCATGATTGTGCTCATGAAAGCGTAGAAGACACATAACAATGCAAAAACATTGTACAAGTGTCAATGGATGTCTCCAATGTCAATTGGAAGTTTTCCAAGAAGTTTGAAAAAACGAAGGAAACAAAATTTGAAACAGATCTGGTAAATGTGGGATGATGCAATTTCCACAAACTGTACAATGCTTTCAAGGAAGGGTAGTGCAGGCTGGATTGCATATTTTAATTTTTTAAAGCTTTATTTCAATTATATCACAAAACGCTTGTTAGAAGAGGTTTACAAGCTTGCATGCTGGATGTGGTAAGCATTCAGCCATTTGTTTGTTTTTGTTTATTCAAGTTTTCTTCTTCGTCTCTTGTGCCAGTTTCAGAGAAGTTAAAACAACAGATGTTTTTTCGGAGTGGTATGCAATGTGTAAGATTGTGTGCCATGAATAAAATTTTGGAAAAGCAAAGATAAGTGATGGACTGATGGTATTGAATTTTTTCATTTGGCATTGAAAAAGTATGGGAAATGGTTTTATGGGAACCCTGTTAAAAACAAGTGGAAGCTATTTTGACAGAAAATAGAAAAGGGCTTTTTACTTAGGAATGAGCGAAGTGCGACACATTTAAGCCGCACAATTCACGTTGGTTTGTGAACCATCATGCACTAGACTAGCTTGTTTTCTAACCTGAGTTATTTTTTTTTTTACTTCAAAGGATTTTGAAGTTGTAGTATCTTGCAAAAACTTTGTAGTCAGCCAAGAATGCAAAAGCTTATCTAACCATCTTGATGTAGGGCTTGTGAATAAGAAGCTAAAGCTCATTTTCAATTTAATGATTCCCTTCAATTTCGTATTTCAAGACCACACAAAACAGTCTTTGTTGGCGCCATCAAAAGTACAAAAAACGTTGCTTTGCGTCAAATAGAAATAAATTGTTCCAGCTTTTAACACATGCGAATTTCAGTTCTCATCGCAGCTGTGCTATTTTAATAGCAGCGTTTCATTCCTACCTAGTTTTTGCGTGATGAACCGCTGATTCCAATTAAATTTTTATTGGTGAAGAGTTTGCTCCGGCTCAACCTAACCCTGTTAATAAAGAATCATTGCCCTATTTCAGTATTTTTCAAGTTTATTGGCTGGTTTCAACTTTGTTCATGAACGTCCACCAGTAGCATGTATAAGTTGAACGTTCTAGAAAATGAAAACTCGCTACAGGTGATGCTTCAAGTGAATTAAAGTCAAAGCAGGTGATTTTCGACGGTTCAGCTTATCCTTGGAGCTTAGGTCTTGGCCAAAAAATGATTTCGAAGGAAAGCCAGGGATAACTGAAAGTCTGACAGTGTTGTCCCATCGTTGTGGCTTGACTTTTCCAAGCTAAGCACGAAGCCATGCTTTGAATGGGCCAGCGAACGTACCGATTGCAATTGGTTTTCCACATATAGCAGGAATCACACGACAGCTGTAAAAAGCAGTCCCTTCACGTCCTGTAAGTTTAGAATTTCCTAACTTAACTTTCAAACAGTTTACAACTTGTGGTCACTCTGAGTCATTGCTAAACTTGAAATCAGCGCATCACGACAGGTGCCATGCGGTCCTTAGTGCTTTCCAGCTGTTACCAATGTGTCTACTCGTCTTCAAGCTTTCCCTCGACAAATTATACGCCGTTTACTTGGTAAAGAGTCATTTTGTGGTTTTATTGTAACGCTGAGTTTGTTGTCTGGGTAGATCCACGATTCTGTTTAAAAACTTGACGAAGGATATGAAAGGATACTACTCGTGCCAAGCACAAAACGTTGCCGGGAATAGCACGGTCGAGGTAAGTTGGTCGTCGTTTCTTTGCTTAGACATGTGGCATTTTCTGTTCGAGCACTAAATCAAAGAACATTGCTTGAGTTTCAGGCCTCGATTGAAATTCCGTAATATTAAGCCAGCTCTTCGATACCGCGTTCCGACAACTGTTGCATGGACACGTGTAATATTGTTAATACAGCCTTGTGTAAATGTGAAGTCAAAACAGAGCTTTGAAAATGTTTTCTCGACGTTTTGGATTCAATCCAAAATAGAAAACCGCTTGGTTTGTATTGATATGCCTCAACCGTATTTTCACCGCAAGCACTTTCTGCTGCACAAAGGCGATACGTCACAGTTGACTTGTTTACGGTCGTGGATCCGCCCCAGCTGAATTGTACTTGCTTTGCAGTCTGCCTGTTCGGCCATTAGCGTAGCAGTCGATTGAACAGCAATTTTTCTTCTCACGGTCTTTAGGAGTTATGCTCCGTGAAAAATACATGGAGCAGAAGCACCATGTAATTGTTTAAAAAACTTTCAGCTTTTTTAAATTACACAAATGGCATTCGATTTTTATCTGTCGCTCACAAGTCACGTTCATGTTTCCCAGAGATATTTCTGTCTTATCAATTCTCTCCAGTATGTGCTCTCCGTGTTTTCTGCAGGTAATTATCCGTGTGAATGACCGTCTGGCTGCTCTGTGGCCTTTCCTCGGCATAGTGGCTGAAGTGGTGATCCTGATCACAGTCATCTTTATCTACGAGAAGCGCAGTACGAAGGTAATTGGCACGCGACACGAACGATCCTTTCTTATTTTGTATATCAAATGCCACAAGTGCACTGTGTCTTGTTACCATGGGCGTCAGGAGGATTTTCTATGGGCCAATAGTGGATTTATATTTGGCCCAACAGGGCTATTGGCCAATAGTGTATTTTTTCAGGGGTAGCCAAAAAAATGTTTCCAGGGGGCAAAAGTGGTGAAATTTCATTTTACCCACTCGAAACCAAGAAAGCAACTTTTTTTGGTTAATCTTCAACAGGAAAATGTCAAATTTCAAAACCCAGGGGGTACCATGACTCCCCTTCCCCTTCCGATACCCATGCTTGTTACCGAATGCATGTTAAACCAGCTCGCATATACACATTGTTAAAGCTTTTCCTTTTTCGTGTTAAAAAAAATTTCTTATTCCTGTTCTGGAATTAAGTGTAACGGAATGAAAATGCCTTGTTTGTGAATCTCTGCGGAAGAAATTTGCCCTCGAAGTTAATCACCCTTGTGCAAGCGACAACACGCATGCTGTCGGCGAAATTCACAGCCAGTGGCTGCTCAGTTCGTTCGTCTGAGCATGTACGGACGTCGTAATAGTATCCACGAATTAATCTCGGACGGTATTGCAGCTTAAGTGAACGCTATCTTAAGGCAGTAAACGTTTCATTATCTACCAAAGTATTGGCGCGATGGTTTCTTTTTGTTGAAAGAACCCACACACTCGCTTTAAACACTTGTATTAATAAATATCGGTACCAGAGATTTATAATAAATGTAAAATGTCAACTGTTGTTGCTGCGTGAACCGTGAGGGCTTTGAATCTTAAAACTGATTGTTAACGTTTCATTGATGACCAGTTAATTTCGCACCGTCCATCTGCTAAATAACTTGTTAATAATTTTTCTAGTATTCAGTGGAATTTGACTATGTTCGATTTACATGCACATCACGAATGACGTATGGTGTGCACGCGGTGGTCGTGAAAGTCACTCGACAGGTTGCTGAGTTTGCGTTTACGGTCAAATTCACCGAACCAATTTCGAAAACGAGGCAGACCAGTGATACGCTGTCGATGCTCGTATTCTCCCCTGGAAAGTCAAATCCACCGCTAGCGTTTCTTCTGCTTCGTTGCAGACCATGGTGCAAGCGGATGAAGGGAAAGATGAAGTCGAGAAGCCTTTGAAAGGACAGGAAGGCACAGAGCTGCGAAATCGAATGCCGAACAACAATCACAAGTGATCCTTTCCGTTTTAAGACCTATTTGTCCATGAGAGGCACGATTACTTTGTTTTGACATCGCGCACATCATTGTCCGTGGTACACCACAACCACCGTTAATCAACCACGTTTTTACCCACAACGAACTTCCGGTAGGACGGTGCATGTTTTTTTTGTTCGGGCGTCAGTTCGGTTGCGCCACCGCCTTGTGGCGCTGAGCGCGCGTACAACGTTGCTTCCTTGTTTTCTGATTCGGAAAATCGTCGCTTGCGCTGACACTTTTCGTCAATTTCGCAACCGAGTTAATTTTTAACCATATAACTGTAGCAAGACGTGTCTTCGTAAAGTGTTCCACATTGTTCTTTGTTTTTTTCGCCCCAGTTGTGACGTTTGTGATGCGGCGAAGTTAAATACCTTCAGCTAAATCACACATTTCTCTTCTGGGAAATCTAAATGTTTAGATCAGTGGTTTCCAAAGTGGGCGGTGAGAAACTCGAGGTGGGAGGTGAAGCAGAAATGGGCGATTGGGGGGCGATGAAGCAGAAATGGGCAGTTAAGGGGCGATAGGAGACCCAGTTAATAATTACATTTCTGTTGTCTTACTAGCTTTGTGTGACCAAACGTCATAAAAAGCAGTATGATCAACAAACATGTATGCATGTAATTTGTAAACAAAAACGTAGCATTTTGGAAACAAAACAGAGGTGAAATGCTAGGAGATAAATTGATGAACTACAGTTTCCATCACTAAAGGTAAGCTGTATAGTAAAACTCTCCTCCTCTATAATGAAATGATTATGATTGGAATTTTCGTCAGCTGTACTTCTTGGCACGGGTAAACTGCTACTTAACA
>JGI24158J21664_10008815_pt1 | contig 13445 bp, 11 predicted proteins | sample Ectturendosymbi3_FD_21664 | JGI IMG/M metagenome (IMG submission 21664) | reverse complement strand
AGATTCCTACTGAAACCTAATTATTACTTTTTGGCCCATTTACAATGTTCCTTGAAACTTGCATGCAAATTTATTCCGTGGCATTTGGTTTAAGTCGACAAATTAACAGGCAAAATATATGCGAAAACAATTAATCTTCTTTGTGCAGGTAATAAAGTTTTTGTAAAAAATCAAGCTCAAGGTTTTTTTCTAATCCAATACCCCACTTGCGTACGTCCTTGGCACTGAATATAAACTAAAACATCAGCGCTCCAAGTCAGGATATCGGAGGAAAACGCACTCAACGCTACGACACAGCAGTTCATAACTGCAAAAATATCAGGATGAGCGTTCAAACAGGAGAGCAAAACACACTCATCACTATGTCAGANCATTTACAACTACAATTTTTGCATTAAGTTGACAAATTAACAAGCAAAAAGTATGCGGAAACAATTAATCTCCTTTTCGNAGGTAATAAAGTTTTTGTAACATATCNAACTAAAGTGGGGGGTTAACCCCAACTCCCACTTGCGNACGCCCTTGGCAGACAATATAAAGACAATGGTTTCGGACAAAATGAACTATCGNGGAACACGATCTTAAACATGCTCAGTGGACGAAAGGTCTGCAAAATTTTGTGAGATGGTTTCTGGACGCAGACGATAACCCAGATTCCCACCAAAACCTAATTATTACTTTTTTAGCCCATTTACAATGTTCCTTGAAATTTGCATGCAAATTTGTTCTGTGGTATTTGCATTAAGTCGACAAATTAACAATAAAAAATATGCGAAAACACTTAATCTCCTTGCGAAGGTAATAAAGTTTTTGTAAAATATCAAGCTCAAGGGGGGGGTTTAACCCCCAAAAACCCCCCTTGCGTACGCCCTTGGCTGTCCACAATATGATAACATTCGCCAACATTTTCAAAACTATAGTTTGCAAAAGTTCTTCCGAACCGCGTTGTCACCCTGCTATGGTTTTTGATCGTTACCTTTCCGGCGCTAAAGCAGGTCACGCGCATTCTTTTGCAGGGATCGCGGACATCGGATATTGTAGAAATACAAAATCGGTGGCCTTCGACATTTTTTCTCAACTTCTAAAGGTCCTTTCATTAGTTGCAGCGGCGCCACATCGTGTTGTTTCATCTGCGTTATTCCTTATTTGTCAACGGCAGAGGTTGCTGCGCTGAAAATTTGTGTTTGTACATTTTGAAAAAGTGAACTTTTGGTTGCTGCTTTATTTTGCACCCATTTTTTCCATGAAGTTTTTTTTGCGTACTCGTCAGCCAGAAGACGATTTTCACGTGTTTCGGTTTCCGAGCAATCGAAATAAACGCGTCCTTTTGCAGCGTGCAGGCATGGGAAACGGTGCCGGCTTTGCAATTTGATAAAATTGCTAGACCGCGAACTTAACGTGTTGACATAATCATAGGCAAAGGTGTTCATACGAAGCGAATAAATTGAAAAAACGACTCTGAAAAGCTCTCGTTTGCTTTTGACTCGCGTGCTTGAAGGAATATTTCTGGCGCCCGATCAGGAAATCCAGAAACCTGTTTGAAAAAGATTCCGTGAAGTTGTTGCAAGCGACATTTCTAAGCCGTCCGTCGTTCCGCAGCCGTGGGCGTCAGCGACGACTTGGGAAACGCGTCGAGACTTTCTGCTTATTCGATGACGCAGTCAACACCGGCGGCGTACCTGAGCGCCGCCTTGCAGGTCGCCGTGGAGGGGGCGGACGCGATGTCGCGGGGGAGGTCGAACAGCGCTTCCTGGGACGCCGTGAATGTGGCTGACGTCGCGTGGATGGGCAAAGCGGGAAGGGTGAGTGAATTTCTGCAAAACCAAGGGAATAGGGGGAAGTTTATCTTTCTCAGCAGCGGGAATATGATGCAACAGTTTAACCTACAAGCAACAGCGTTAGCGTTGCTTGTACGCCCGTCCCAGATACTGCTGATGCGAAGTGAATTTTTCTTCGAAATAAGTTGCTAACTGCTTTGTTTTACCACTTTTCCAAGTTATGAAAATTTGGTGGCATTGTTTGTGACGATAAGGTGTTTGGCCTTCTTTAAGGTATGTTTAGCAATTGCCTTTTCTTGGGCATAGGTTTTTGCTCGCTGTTTTGCAAGTAAACTTAAAATATTTTTATAACAAAACTTCCAATTATTAACATAAATATTGAAAAACTGTCACGGTGATAAGCATCGAATGCATTATATGAAGCAAATCGATGCTTTACCAACGGCGATTTTGTAGAAATTTCATGTAAATCGTATTTCGTGTTTCCGAACACATTTCCGAACATTTCCGATATTTTGCGAAAAACCCCAACGCACGTGCTCCGCAATTTCCAGATTTTCACGGTCGTTGACCCTATGCGGCATCTGAGCTGCATTGAATAGTTTTGCGACCGTGTCGATGCATCATACTGTGCGCGGCAAATACTTTGATGCTCATCCTTACGTGAATAGACGCAACTTGCGTTTCTGCAAAACGTTCATGCATGATTGCCACCCAGTGACTTTCGCAGTTTGCACGCCATTTATTTGCGCCCAGTGCAACTCCGCTGCCTGGACAGTTTCCCTCTGACGGTTTTCTTAACCGCACCATCACAACGGCCACCACAAAATTCTGCCACGGTCTGCCAAATTATTTCATCGCCATAAAAACAATCGTGCTCTCAGCTCTTGAAACTTGCTGTGTGGTTTGTCGTGTTGTTGTTGGAGTCCAGCGTCGCCCAACGCCTGGTCCAGCCTTGTTCGGCCACCAGTCAGTCAGTCAAGTCGAGCGATTTTCAACGACTCTGGTATCTTTCTTCAGCTTCCAAACGGCGCGCTATCCCTGTCGGAGTTGATAAACCGTGACCTGCAGGTTGAACTGCTCACTGTCCAACACCGCGTCGCCCTCAAGCTGATGGCCAGGGACACACCAAGGACGGCGGGTGCTGGTCGTTTGAAGAGCAACCTCTCGACCAGGACGGCCGGCAGCATCGTGTAAGGCTCGTTGTTATAGTGACAGTTTCTTTTTTTTGGTGACAAACTTAAATTCCTTATTTTCTCAGCGGTGAATATCCATTGTATCTTACGTAACGTCAAGCGTTCGAACGTAACGTCAAACATTCAAACATAACGTCAAGCGTTTCAACATCAAGAGTTTACGTAACGTTAAGCGTTCGATACGAGCGCTTGTGAAGGAAGACGCGTTTAACTCGATGCAGTTGTCGTTGCGCTACAAGTTCGGATTGGCCCCGCAACAGTGCTGTTGCGAATTTTGACGCGATTTAGACGTCTTAATTTAAACGAGCGGTAACATGAAGTCGTTCCTTTTGCTTTCAGTCTCGACGAACTGATCACGCGATAATTTTTAAAAACGCGATAACGCCATTGTCTCAATGCAGTGAAAACCAAGCCGTTACTGAAACAAGTCTCAAATCACTGGTGGGCGGCTCCCTGGTGTCCAAGTCGATTCTCTTGATGCAGAAAGCCGACAGGTTGAATGCAGAGGACAGCAAAGCAGAAAAGCTGCTCAGCAAAGCGGTCAAGACCCTTCGCAGTGCCGAGGAAGAAGAAAACCGGTGAGCGCGACGAGAATTAGTATTCGACCCCGTGCCATCGGTTCTGTAAAGAGAGTGACGGATTTCAAGATCTTGTTTTTCCCATTGTTTTCTTCTTAACCGCGCCAGCAGCACTACGGCCTGTCGTTTTGTGGCGCACCGCAAGATCAACGCATTTACTTTTGGTACTTGCAGCTTCTATTAGCAAAATTAAAACAGCATCTCAACTGGTTTTCAAGGCCATGCCATTGTAGAAAGCGCACCGTGGTGCTGATGTTTTGCTGGTGCCGAAAGTTATACGGTTTCATGTTGATTTTTGCGCGAAAAATAAGCGATCAAATCTTCATTTCGCTGATTTTTTCCTCCAGCATTTCAAAAACACCAAATCGGTGAGGTTTTCGAAAAGCTCACTTCTGCATACGCACATGAAGGGCTATTTTCGCCTTCTGCGACTAGCTCAAAACATTGTTTGCGTTGTTGAAATGTTTCGCTTTTTCAAAAATGCTTTTCTTGCGATGAACGTTTTACTGCGCTTATTCTCGTAATCCGAAGCCTGATCGTACAACTGAACACAAGCATCAATTAATTTTTTTCCCCGTTAGACTTTTTGAGGACAGCTGGGGACGCTTGAACAGGAGCACAGACACGGAAGAGTATACCCCGCTGCCCCCACCCCCTATCTTGTTGTGGAGGTCGAACACAAGCATGGTTTTCAGGCCCGCCTACTTCCAGCCAGATTCGTCAAAGGTTTGAGAAATGTTTTTGAAAATCTTTAGATTTTATGTTTCTTGTCCAACTGCCCAAAAGACACGAAAGGTAGTCAGAGGTCTTGAGCTTGTTTAATACTTTAACTTTCGCTGCCGACTGTTTTTGTGTTTAAAACCCTTTAGCGCCCACGTGGGCCACTATAGTGGCCGGCACTCTTTTGGCCATAACTGGCCAGGTGTATAAGTTGTTCCTTTAAAACCGGAGTGTGGTTCCAAAGTTTGAAGACGCATGCGATTCGATCATACAGTGAATATAAAATGTAATATAAGGTTTTTCGGGAACTTGCGTCACGAAAAACGTTGAAACCGGCATGTTTTGATGAGATGTGTTTACTGTTGTCGTCTTCTAGGTTGCGTGGTATCGAATCTTTGGACGGCTGGCAGCTGGACCGAACGTCAAAGTCAGACTGAACGACTACTATTTGCCGGGTAAGTTGCGTTGTTAACCGGTAGATGTTGTTATAGCGACATTTTCAGGTAGAAATCCGTACAAAAATTTGCCACATTTTGTTCGTTGGCAGTTTGGGGTTTCGTTTTAATGAAATAAAAAGCAACTATCGCGTCCTTTAGATTGAATCAGCATTGGAAAAATAAAGTAGTGATAACGTTGGTCGGAGTCATTCGATTAAAAAAATTAGTGATTTCATAAAATTTCATAGACTCTCGAGGTAGTTGCGGGGGTTCGAACCAACAGCCTTTGTGTCAGAAATCCTTTCTTGCTCGTCCTTTGCCGACTAGATGACGAATAATAACCAGAACAAGCGCACTTCGATACGATTGTGATGTGACAATGCTCGATTCGCCGCCCCCTTTTCAGGAACGGGCGAGGATGTTCCGGCTGGCGACGACTGCCTGCTCAGGGTTGACGGCCTGGGACCGAACCAGCGATACGTGTTCGCCGTCGCCGCGTACACGAAGGACGGGAAGTTGATCGGAGGCTCGATCGGTGAAACCGGAATATCAGTTGTGGCCTGCATGCCTCTGTCCATACTCGCCACCTGGGGCTTCCTTGCGCAGGTGCAAAACGTTAATCGCTGGAACGGGGCGATTTTGGTCGTGCCATCCCGGTAGAAATGCACGCGCTTTCCAAACCTAAGGTTTGGAGTTCGTTTCGGTGACGTAATGATTCGTTCAAACACGAAAAGAGCCTTCAGACCATCGCATACGAAATGTGCCAAGAAACGCGCCATGTGCGACGCGTGTACTGCGATGGCTTTTGTTGTGCATGGTCTAGCAAAAATTTATGAAGTGTGAACTGTTTAACAATGTTATTAGCAAAAACTCAAAAAATCAAGTTGCGCAATCAGGCAACTTACACAGAAACACTTGTTACTTTTCATCACAGTGATAAATCTTGTCGTTCAGTCAAAAGTCAAGGCTTAATTTATGAAAACTTGTTGGTGCATAACAGAAAACCAACATATTGTAGACATTGTTTCAAAAAACTGGTGACTTGACAAGTAATCAACATCGAATTACTTGAAGCACCCTTTTCGTTACTAATCAGAATTTTACTTGAAGCACCCTTTAGTGGGAAGCACAAAATAAATTTCAATAATCTGCACAACAACCCAGGGGCTTCGTAACCAGAAGTTTTGAAAGTAGCTGCATGAAGACATGAGACAATTTGTGGTCGTGACCTTCTTTTTAACATCGTCCTGTTGTCCTACTTGCCTCTAACTAAGTTGGCCGCTAGAATACTCACAGCAAACGTTACTGAAACTGCAGCGCGTTCTCACAGGTCAGCTACAAACTGGGAATGAGAAGCGTGGCCAAGCAGGCCTGCGGCGTTTTGTGGAACCATTTCGTGGCCCCGCAGAACATTCCAATGAGTGACACGTGGACGACCACGTCCCGACAAGATTTCAGCCTGACCACCTACCATCTGGACCGTGACGTGGCCCTGCTGAGCTCGCCCGTACTGTTGCGTCACGCTCTGACGTCGCTGTTCATCGGCATCGATTCTGCCGTGAAGGAGAAGGAGCTTTTCTGCGACAAGCTTTGCTACGACGGTGCACTTTTGCCAAGTGAGAAAAAACGCTTGTTATGAGAAGACGTTGTGCTGTTATGCTTGAATGCTGTGGTATCGAGCGGTCGTGGTTTTAGCGTTCGCATAGTGTTTTAACGTTAACTTGGTGTTTCAACGGTCATTTGGTGTTTTAACGTAACGTTCATTTGGTGTTTTAACGTTTACTTGATGTTTTAACGTTAACTTGGTGTTTCAACGGTCATTTGGTGTTTTAACATAACGTTCATTTGGTGTTTTAACGTTTACTTGGTGTTTTAACGTTTACTTGGTGTTTTAACGTTTACTTGGTGTTTTAACGTTAACTTGGTGTTTTAACGTTTACTTGGTGTTTTAACGTTTACTTGGTGTTTTAACGTTTACTTGGTGTTTTAACGTTAACTTGGTGTTTTAACGTTAACTTGGTGTTTTAACGTTAACTTCGCGTTTTAATGTTAACTTGGTGTTTTAGCGTTTACTTGGTGTTTTAACGTACACCTGAAATTGCAATCAGCGATATCGGAAGAAATGCTGCAATGTTCAGTCAAAGTTAAGCACCCTAGAAAATTGAATCACATGCACTTAACTTCCTTGTAATTTTATTTTATAACTGAATTACTTTGGCAGTTTTCGCGTTTGGTTCAAAAACAGTAGTTTAGCGCAATTTGTAGCCTCTCCTTGCTTTGAGTACTTCCGCTTGTTTGCTGCAAACTTTACGTTTTTGTGCCCACTGACGTCATAAAAATTGTTATGTTCGTACTGCAGCTGATTTTTCTCACAAGCTTGCACAGTTCCAGTATCACACCAGTTTATCAACAAAAGATATACACCTTATGCAGTTGACATTGTTTACCGTTTGCAGGCCAAACCGACCGCTTGCGACAGTGCGAACGTTTGCTGGTTGCCATAGAGATAGCGCAGTGGTTGAACGACACAGTGCACTTGATCCAGGCCACCGTGCAGACTTACGGCTTGATCGCCCCCATCCTGCAAGCAGACGTTGAAACCATACCCGTGCTACAGGTCGAATGTTGTCCTTAAATTACTGTAACAAAATCACTGTGTCGTGCTTTCTACGTATACTTTTTGTTGAATGCTGTTCATGCACGTTTATGTATTTTTCTTAAAAGATCGAGCCAGTGCATTCAAAAAGCGGCAGTTGCGTTTGGGCGCTTTCCAGAAATGGTGGAAAACGTTTTTCTGTTACTTCACCTAGAGCAGGGGTTCCCAACCTGGGTTACATTTGGCTATCCGAAGGGGTACATTTAAGGTTAGCAGTAGAAGAGCAAAATATATTTGCATATAATTTATTTCCCAATATTTGCACATATATCAGTGAATATTCTTTTCAAAAATCATTATATGCTTATTAAATATATCTATGAATAATCATGATAAAATGTATTGTCATAGGAAATCTAAGGGGTACATGTGCATCTGTCGCAATGCTGAAGGGATGCATACTTATCTGTTGAAATTCTGAAGGGGTACATGGTAAGAGAAAGGTTGGGAACCCCTGAACTAGAGGGTCTGTTTCAATTGCTCAAGTTTAATGCTTAGCAATTAGAAACGTGCATATGTGAAAAAAACGTTTTGTAATCCTCGTCCACTTTAGTACGCGTAACCTCCCGTGGCAAGCGATGAGATACAAACGCCGGAAATCAGCTAGTCTGCACACAGAGTAGTGGCTTAAAAGCAGAAATCCGTCTCCGTGGGTATAAAAGTTCTCGATATACAAATTTTGCCATCTTGGTTATACTTATTCGTTTGAAGTGACTGGCAAAAACTGTTGCTGTATTGAGCTGATGAGTGTGGGTTTTTTTTCATCAAACTTAAATACGGCAGATTGCAGTCAAGTGCCACACCGCTCTTCAAGAAGTGAACGACATTTTGAAGCTGAAAAAGTCCACTGTCCTCGCTGAGTCGCTTCACCACATGGTGGCAGTGCTCTCTTTCTACATTGCCAAGGTTGGTTCGGACGTTTCAGGCAGATGTTGTTGTCTGCGCCAAAGGTTTTAACTCCTGGAAAAGTTGAGCCATTTTTTTATAAATTGTTCTTAAGCAACGCAAACGTCATCTGAGAGGACTTGACGTGATTATCGACATGACCGAATCCGTTACTTGGTGTTTGGTGCGTTATTGCTTCTGAAAGCACAAGGTTTGTGACAGCCCGGGTAATTCCTCTAGCCGAAAAGCATCACAGCAAATCGTTTCAAGCACTCGAAACTTCACACCTAGTTTTAGCGAATTGACTTACTCCAAATTGCCTGTTGCAGAGTTTATTTCGATTGCCGAAAAGATAAATTGTTCTGACAAGTGTAGGCGCTGCTCTTCCATCCATCCATCCATCAAGCAACACTCCCCCGCTCATCATGGCTGCAGCAAGTGCTTTGCTCACAGCTAACCAAAAAGTTCGTCAACGTTTCAAAAAATCGTTTTCCTCAGGTGGCGAGAACCTACGGCAAACAACAGGCAGCCTTGCTGGCGATCGATACAGGCAAACATCTGCTCCGCTTCAGAACCGGATCGCTTACTGGGAACAAAGCGGAGGCTGAGGAGGAGCAAACACAGCAGCAACAGAGCGCGCCGAAGAGCAGAAAGTAAGTTGGGGGTGTGCGGTCCCATCTCCTGCATTTGACACTTTTTGCTTGGTTGGAGGACGCGAGAGAATCTTGTTGTGAGATCGAATCTTAGAGTTTTAGAGTTCATTCTTTACAACAGAGATGTAAATTCTTTCCAACAGAGGTGTAAGTTTTAGAGTTCATGCTTTACAACGGCCGCATGCGACCCGCGAGGGCATTTCGTGCGGCCCGCAGGGCAGTCACACGTACACAGATAGTACATGTTTGGAGTCTATGTTAAAGTGTCTATGTTAAAGTAAGTTTATCGATTAGATTAGAATTATCAAGGTTTTTTCCACACGTTTCATTCGAAACCGCATTTTTACTCAATCAGAAGTGACTGTTGTTACCTTCATTTTGTGGTAGCTCATGTAAAACTTTTTTTAAGTTTTCAAAGCGATTATTGATGTAATATATGTAATACGAGCATGCGGCCCTTGGTAGCAATAAAATCTTCAATGTGGCCCTCCGTAGAAAATGTTTGCCCACCCTTGCTTTACAATATAAAAGTGCCTTAAAGACAACTTGTTCCAGAACACTTTCCAAGGGCACAACCCAACAGGTCCTATAACATTGTTTAGGAAGGTGTCTTGCTATTTATTAGCCACTAGCAAATAGCATCAGGTGCTGAAGTAATAATAATTCACTGTTCCACAATTAACCAAATAATTTTTCCAATAGCGTTGGAAAAACACTGAAGTGCGTATAGTCCAGATTTTGCACTTAGTTCAAAAGCACTGTTGCTTTGAACCTCAACATCTTCTTGCTTCTGGTGAGACACCGCTTTCAACGAACCATGACCGACGAACTTAGTTCCTTCTATTGTGACGCAGAGGTGTTTTGCGCACGTCATAAGCACCTGCAACATAAAAATCTCAGCACGATTATTTTCGGTGCCTTCGTGAAAAATGGTGAACAGGAGTACAACTTTTAAAAAGCGGCCGTCACAGAAGACTAGCATTAATTTCTCTTCAGTTGCGTCCTCAAACGCGAAACTGAAACGTCACAAAGCAGAATTTAGAAACGCAGATCTCGAAAAACGCCGCCCTTCCATTTGGACATTTTCTATCCGCCCTGGCCCATCTTTCTGTCTCACTAGCAGGAATGACACGAGTCTCGAATGCGTCTCGATCCAGGTCGCGCAAGCCGCCGCTGCCGAAGGTGATATCGAACGACGAGCTGGCTGCTCTCGAGGAGCGACTCGCCGACATATCCCGCGAGAACCGACTCGCCGGCGAGCTGACTGGGGCCGAGGAACCTGCGGTGGCGATAACACGCATGTCCACCATGAAGCCGATCGTCGCCTACCGAGAACTGTCTAAGTTTCGGCGCCGCGTCAGATACCTGGAGATGTTTATCTTTGTAAGTTGCTTTCTGTGGTGATTTGATGCGGGTTGTTTCGGTTTTCTCCGGATGGTTTCGGCTTTTTCCGTATTGTTTCGGTTTGATCTGGATTGCGTGCTGTCGTTGAGCCAGCCGAGGCATTCAAGTGTAATTTTCTGGCGTAGTCAGCCATTGGACGTTTAATTAGACTTGATAGATTATTTTTAACTTGACCATTGAATAATTTCGTTTGGAGGATTATAGAAACTTCAGCCGGCATTAGCAAAACACGTCTTGCCAAAGTTCCTTGTCCTGCAGTTGCATTTCATGGTAATTTGATCTTAATTTTTTATCTTTTATCTCAATTTTAAATTTAAATTTTATCTCAATTTTATATAATTTTATCAGATTCTCAAAAAAGCGCTCAGGCTGCAGCAAACCTCGATGGCAATCGAGTGGTCTCGCGAAGTGCTGGCGACGTTGCATCGACGTGGAGAGTCGTTCCTCATAAATCGGTCCTTGGTCTCAAAGCAGCCGGGCGGCGTTGCCGTACAGGGCGACGAGTCGCGGAAGTACGCCGCCGCTGTTGTGGAGTACTCGCAGGAGGCCACGAAGAAACCTAAGCCTAATAAGTGAGTTTTCACCAATTGGGTCAAGCGCTTGGTCTGATTGTGCAGCAAACAAAAAACTTTGTTGGACCTGGGGTCGGCAACCTGCGGCTCTTTAGCCCCTCTGAAGTGGCTCTCTTTGGATTTGAAAAAACGTGGAATGTAAATTTGCATTCGATTATGATTACTGATAGAAAAAAGTTGATTACAGTTTAGCTTATGCCCCTATGAAGTCGCATGAAAAATAAAACGGTATCAACGCTATGTGACCCCTCACCGGTCATATCGGCTGGAAAATGAAGCAGAATGGCTCCTTTGTTAAAAAAAGTTGCCGACCCCTGTGTTANGGGGACTGGCAAAAGATTTCATGATTAGTTTTTTTGTGAAGGTGCGTTTAGAGGATTAAAGTTTATCGTCAGAAACAAGCGACTGAAGTCGAGATCCCAACGCCAACAGTAATGTCACGCATGACCTTTGTTATTTAGTTTAGAACATAGGGTTAGTAGCCGTGCACTTCTTGTAAATCAGTGATAAAGATAAAAATACAAGGATTGTTATCTCCTCAAAAATTTATTACAAGGAATGTTACCTTCTCAAAAAATTTAAAGATTTATCGTAAGTCAGTCTGTTGGTTTCGCGCAGACACGCGCCAATCTGCTCATTTCCTGTTCGAACGTATTCACATCTGAAGAACGTCAGTGTTAAAAACATTTATTGCGTTTGTTCACAACAACAGCACCAGCAGCAGGGAACACGGTTCACGCGCGTTTGTTGTCGTTCGAATGTGTGTGTGCTTGCAGGAAAAGAGTGACGTCACAGAAGCACGGAGATTTCAAGAACGAATCGGAGCTTCGGGCGCTCAATTGTCTGGAACAGCACTTCGTTGATTTTTATCGGAACTGGATGAAAAGGAAAAAATACAGAAAGGTTTGTGGATCACTCGGAAGCGGCAAAAAGTGCATTGCAGATCCGATAAGCCAAAGTCACAGGACACCTCAAAGTGTGAACGTTTTTTTCAAAGCACTAACTGTTTGTTTGCAATAGAATAAGCTTCTTACAAGCAACGGTTTCCTCCACAAGAAAATTTCGCTTTGGAGTGTTATGCTGTAATACACCAAGATGCTGCTTTTTCTTTCACTGGTTTGAAAATGAGGACTTTTTTCTACATTGCTACCGAGATTTTAGTCAAGTCTTGTTAAAATTCACTTTTGCTGAGCGGTGTTGATAGGAATGCGTTTTGTGCACGTTACAATGTCCACAGGTTGTTCGTGATCCAGTCAAGACGTTAACCACATTTTGACTCAGGTTAACTCTGACGACATGCCTTGGCGCGCTGAGTTCAACCACTTGGTGGGGCTGCTTCACTTCGATGTGTTTCTGGAGAAAATGCGCGCGAGGCACAACATTCAGGGGGTCAAGACCCCGTTTTCGGGGACGGTTGATTTTCTCGACCAGGTGAGTTTGTAGCTCCTGTGCGGAAATAGTAAGAAGCAAAGGTGTTAAAGATTCTTTCTCCCGTTTGCTCTTACAAGATTGTGCGGAGTTTCTTGATTTGCTCAGAAAGTGTGTCCGACATTTTCTCTGCTTCAAAACGATATGTCACGCTTGTGTATAAGCGTGTGTTGCTTTTCTTTGTCCCTAGGTCTTTAAAACTCATGTTACTCTGGCGTTGTAGACGAGCGATGTGTTTACGAGTGAAAGTAGCTAGAGTTGCATGCGTGTTTACAGCTGAACCGCGGTAACCTACAGTTGGGTAGCGTTTTGCAAACAAAAATTGTCAGAAAAAGCCGCAACACGGTCCGGGAAATCTTGAAATCGAAGTTATCTCTAGCCTATGACGTAGCTGTTGTTCTGCTGTCGTCATCGACCACACAGCTCTGCACGTGGTGGTTCGATGTTCACCTCGTCCTGTGCAGCTGACCGAGAACGGAACATTTAGCTCAGTGGTAGAGTGCTCGCCTTTCAATTCGAAGTTCGTGTGTTCGATCCACGGCAACTGAGCGATTCGCTGTAGCGTTCCGTGGGCAAGAGCGTCCACCTCGACCGCCCCGACAAAAAGCATTATTGAGGCTTCGGCCTGCCGCCAATTGTCGTTAACTAAATCTGTGGCATCGTATGCGGCGATCCAACAAAAAAAAAACTGAACATTCCTTCTCGCTTTGCTCGTCTCCGCAGGAATGGTGGTCGTTCGACACGTGTGGGGCGATCGTCGTGGGGTGGAACGAACACGCTCAGCTTCCCGAAGGTTCGCTGCCGGACAGTGACGTGGCGCGAGCCTTGGAGCAGGCCGCGTACCTGGCGATCACAACCTCCCTGGGTGAGTTGCTGCGGGGTTCGATTTTCGCTCACTCCTCCAATTCAGGGGCGTTTCACACAGTATTTCTGGAGCGCAGATATCACGCCGTAGCATGAGAATTGAGCACGTTTGATAACGTTCGACAATTAGAGGAACTTCGTCGATGGTTCAGATGAGAAACAATGATATTTATAAGCCGTTTTACTGAATTTGCGAGCGTGAGGAGCATCTGGCAATATAATGAATAACCTGCCCAAACACCATGGCGCGGAGCCCAAGAGGCGTGGGGCCCAA
>JGI24158J21664_10008814_pt1 | contig 13445 bp, 15 predicted proteins | sample Ectturendosymbi3_FD_21664 | JGI IMG/M metagenome (IMG submission 21664) | reverse complement strand
TATTTAAAACAGAATGCTGTTGATTATCGAAGTCATTTGACCATGGAAAATAATTTGAAGGTCGAAAAAAGGTATATTATTTCGAAAACAAGCACAACTTTCCCTCCCCCAAAAAACAAACGTTTGGGGCACGCGTAGAGACAAACATGCCAAAAAACTCCAAAGCAATTATGCTGGCACTTTGCCCTAGAACAGGGTTTCATAACCTGGGGTGCTGAAATCAACTTCAGGAGGTGCTGGGGCAGGCCACATATGTGGTGGTAAAAGGTAAAAGGAATACGTTTGTCTTTATCCTTATAGTAACCAGGTGTTTGCCAATGAGAGGGGGTCCTAGACTGCTTAGTCGTGACCAAAAGGGGTGCTGAGGTTGAAAAAGGTTAAGACACGCTGCACTATAAGGTGTCTATTGCATCACAAGGGCATTGAAAATGATCAGACAATGTTTTTCCAATGTTTTTCCAGGGGGCCACTAAGCAACACTCAGAAAAAATTAAGAAATTGTAGTGAAATCGGATGTTGTGGATGTCAACAATAGCTTAAAAAAACGAAAAACCCCGAAAACCTACAAATATCAACAACCTACTGAAAATCAAAGTAAAACTAAATATCGAAATGTAAGCTAAGGGGGGCCCGATTTTACTTTGACAAATTAATTGTCCATCCCTGCAATAGGTAATTTGAATTAGAATAAGCATAACATCTTTTAATAAAAATGTACAATACTAACGGTGTTATAAACTACAGAGAGCGTCTGGAAATTAGTCAGCAAGCATGGATTTCCGAAACTGAACGATTTCGTACTAAAATTGCACTAGATGTTTGGAACACATACGTGTGTGAGAATCATGGCCTAAAATAAGTATAAACTGGGCGGCAAAACTGCCGCCCAATTGTAAAAATTTGCCGCCCAGTATCACCGAATTTTAGCCACTGGGCGGCAAAACTGCCGCCCAATTGTAAAAATTTGCCGCCCAGTATCACCGAATTTTAGCCACTGGGCGGCATTGAATTTTAGCACTGCACTTCAGAACTTGACTGAATTTTCTGGTTATACCTGAAAACCTTTAGGCCTATATGTGTGTTAGTGCAGAAGTCACGCATTCCTTCAAACTGAGACCGACACTTTGGCGCTTCATGTTTGGTTATGCAACAACAAGGGGCAGTGTGTGTCCTCAAACATGAGCTTCGATTATTATCGAATCATGTTATATCAGGCCTGCACAACGTAAATAAGGTCCGCGTGCGTTCCCCGGGAGCTTTCGCAGTTGCAGAATATGTTGCAAGAGACCGACGTCGGATATATGATAATTAATTGTCATTCCAGAATTTCTTTCAAACTACATCAAAATGAAATAGATTTTGCGGCCCGCGGCAAATTCATGTTGGTCAACTGGGCCTTTCAAGCTTTCTGAGTTGTGCAGGCCTGTGTTAAATCAAGACAGGGGTGAGAGATGCTGACAGTTTGGTAGTCGGTAGAAAGTTGCATTTGCTTCAGCCCTCGAGCGTAAGATGCCTTACAAGCAGCTAATACAAAAAACCATTAGTGATTTTTGTTGAAAGATACCACAAATAAACTGTAGAAGCAGTCTAGAAGGGCAAATATTGTAAGTGCAATACTTATACTTTACTTGTGATTGATTCCATACTGCTACTACAATGCAAACTAGGCATCACTCATTCCCAGTGATGCCACTGGGATCAGTCATTTCAGCACCAAACTTTTCAGGTTTCATCATCAAATTTCAGTTTGCTGGACTTCTATACATTACATTCATAACCAAAAATGAAAGTGTTCTTACTTCTTGCGTACTTTATATAAACTGTCACTAATTACTATCAGTGAGTTATTCTACTTCTTCAAAGTCAAACTGAGACCGAAACTTTAACATTACAAGTTTGGTGATGCAACAAAGAGCATTGTCTGTCTTGAGCTATAGCTTCGATATCTTGCAGTAGATTTCAATTGGAGGCAGAAGCGTTAACACCTTTTTCTGCCATTCATTTTTCCAAAAGAACTACACGCATTAATTTGTTGTACTTTTAACATGTCTCATGTCCAAATTCCGTTTTCAGGTTAAAACTTGGTTGTTGAAATTTTTGGAAAGGAGAGGTTGAGGACTGGCGTAAGTGATGGGGAAGGGGGGTCAAACCTGCAAGTTAAATGTAAAAACCGGGACTTAGCATTCTTGTGGTTTTCAGTAGGTTCTTGTGTTTTTGCATTTTTTATAGTGTTTTCCTGTGAGTTCGGTTTTCAGTATAGACATCCAGATTCACTATCATTTCAACTTTTTTTCCGATTGTTGGCTAGTGGGCCACAGTCATTTAAGTTTCCGCCCCCTTGTTCAAACCTCCAGTTACGCCAATGGTTGAAGAATATGCTGAAGACGCAGTGGGATTGTTAAGTTTGGAAAGAGCGAGACAATTTGAAGTAAGTGACTTAGTCACTGCCAAGTTTTCTGAGCTGCTAAAAAAGTCGATGAGCATGTTAGAGGACCAGCACTCAACAAGCTTGCTCAGTGCTGTTTGATTTCTTGTCCTCATTATTGCAGAACGGGCTGTCAAGGTAAACTGTAGAGTCGTAAATAAAAGACTGCTCATAGCTCTCAATGGCATCTGCCAATTATGATTCCAGACCCGCACAGTCTTGTAACCACGGGAGGCTTTGGGGGGCTAAGCCCACCTCCAACAATATATATCAGTGGAGTTCTTATCAAAGTTTCAGAATGTCAAGCCAATCTGCGCAAACAAAGAACCCCCTGCTGATGACTTTTTGTCGACGGTTCTGGACCCGCAGTTTGTAAGTTTCTTACCACGAAGAATAGAAGACCAGTGGCGTATCTATGCAAAATGGCGCACATGGCAAAGTTCAATGCGCGCCCTTTCTAATAATTTAAATTTTAGATATAGGCACAATTTTTACGAAAGTTAAACCATGAAGAACATAAAAGTTTTCAAATGGAAAATATTTGTGTTGAATTTTGCTTTGAATTTTTCAGCAAATAATAATACTTATCCATAAAGACCATACCATACTTCTGAACTCATTTATTTTTATCATGAAGAATATCAAAACATCCAAATAATAACATTATCATAATTTATAAGCCTACTTAGTGTTGCCTGACAAAATTGTATATCTTACAAAAAAAATCATGCAACATATGGCAACCGGAAATGATAATTATTTTCAAAAAAACACATATAATTTGGATTGTACAATGAATTTTAAATGCAAATCATGTACCTTGTTGTGTTTAAAAAAAATGCAATTCCATCGAAACATTAATATATCTAGCCTTTTCTGGTTAAAGTTCATAAAATGTCCCTTTCTATATTCATCAAAGCTAGACCACACAGTCTGCCCTGACTTATTCTTAGTCATTGAGGCTTGGAGGTATGAAAGGACCAGTTTCACTTTGCTGAAAGATTGCTCGCAGCCTGCAATACATACTGCCATCATCAGCAGTTTTTGCAAAGCAATTCGAAGAATGTCAGGAGGACTTCAGGACGCGATAATTTTAAATTGCACGGCTTGAAACTAGTATTTTGCAGTCAGGAATATTCTCGTACAATTGCTTGCCATCTACATCTGAACTGTACACAGCTCCTAAATTGTGACACGTATATTTTAGTTTTTCACAGACAGAACTGTAAAAAGGCCTTGGACATCGAACAGAAAGACAAATTTTGATAGAAATAGCTAGATCTAAACACGAGTAACAAATCACTTCTTTAATGAGTTAAAAAGTTTTGCTCAACTGGTATGGTAACAATGCTAACTTCTTTCAAAAGCAATGAAAGTTTTCAGAGGTTTCGAGCAGTGTAGAACATGACACCACGCTGTATTCTCATCAGATCATAGGCTATGCGATTGACAAGATATTTACCCAATGCACAAGGTAACACTGCACAACTGAGGGAACAATGAATCTTACAGAAAGAACGAGGATTCGGATGGCAATGGATAGCTACACAGTGATATGGGGACAAGTGGTAGGCAGTGATGGTGGTCAGTACATTTAATAAAGCAACTAGAAAAAGAACAGGTAAAATTAGATCAAACTTGGGCACAGGCTAATATGCTGGCAGCGTTTCCCCTGACCACAGCCAGGGACAGACCCTGGTTGAGCCACTGGTTCTCCCTGGGGTCACCAGACACATCAACAAGTTTCTTTGTAAGACCACTCAAAAAGCGGCAGTGGACTTGCCATACACACCAGTGGTCTTACTCTTTTGATGGTGGCATCTGGCTCGCTTGATATTTTCTTAATACGATTGTTACGGATGATACTTTTTCTATAATTTTCCTACAAATTAATCAGCAACATGACGCAGCACCAGAAATTGCATTAACAGTAAGAAGCATATTATTAAAAAGAAAATTCACACATTTACCATTGTTTAAAATTGTTGATTTTGCTTGAAAATGCACATGTTAGTTAAGTAAGTTAGTTGTATTAAGCGTTGCAAAATATATGACTCTCATGGAAACACAATTAAAATATGTAGGTTTCATGACTCCCTTAGCCAAAAAGGTTCCCGACCCCTGTGCTAAGGTAATGCTAAGCTAATGCTAAACTAACACTAAGCTAACATGATGCAAACTCCTATACCCAAGTTTGGAAAGTTTTGAAGAAAGTAAAGAAAAACTGGTCCTGAGAAACGTTGAAAAAACTGAAAAAAGTAAATAAAAACAGTAAAGAAAAAATGTTTTTGGTTTAGGATTTACGTCTTAAGTTTAGTACTTATCTACTAAACTACAGTACAGCACTCTCATTGTGTGTTACTGTCAAGTTACAAGTAGCGGTTGAATAAGGTTTCAAATAAATAGGAAGATCCATGGTTCTGTAGCCACTACCTAAACCTAAAAAGAGCAAAGAAAAACTGGTTCCATGAATTGAAATGTGCAACACTATTACCAAAACCAAGGTCGCCAGAGTGAGAGCTGAACCTTAAACCATTAGCAGTGTGGCATAGCAGATGTAAACGCTACAGTTATGCTGCCAGGATGGTGCTGTATGAGTGGCAAACTCAGCATTTTATTCAAACTGCGTCAAGTGAGGCGGTTCCCTAACCACTTCTAAACATTACCTGTGGCTTGTCCAGCCTCATGCTCTCTGTGCTATTGAGTGGATGTAAGGGAATGGTTTGTGTGTAGTGCTACCCATTAAACTCGCCAGCAATAATGCAGCATTCAATGCTAAAATAGCCATGTGGCCCATGGTACAAGCAGAGATAGGCACCTGTAGACCACTTGTGACATTCTGCAAGAAGTACAAAACCAAGTATGAATGAAACTGAACCGAACAGTTAACTGATGAGAAACTCCAAAACTGAATATAAGAGTTTGACCATTTTATATTTTTGAAAATAGACATTTTAAACCCTACAGTACAATAATTATAAGCTCTAGGTTTGTTGCAAGCTTTCAAGCAATCAGCGGACTGGGCTCTGCTTTTATGACTTGATGATGATTGCAAATTCCATATGTATATCTGCTTTCAAGCAACTAGTCTCTAGTAGGGTTAGATGGATACTTGTAAAACTTTGTTATGCAGATGATGGATATATCTGGATATTTGGTCTTTGTGATATCCGGTTAACCGGATATGCGAAGGAAGATATAACATGATGCTAAAGTTTTAATGATGATTGAAGTATTGATTCAGAGTCATATAATCCATTCAGCAGTCAAAATGCAAAGACCTGTTACTCTTGTACTTCAGCTAGCTTTATGCAGTACAACGAAAAAACACAAATTTGTAATGTTTATTTTTCCTACAGCAGATTTAAAATAAAAGATATTGCGTTGATTGTTGAATCATTTAGGTGGGACCAGAGTTTTGTAGCAAAGAGTCTGCATGCACTGGATGCTCTTTCCACAGAAGTGGGCTGGATAGTAAACAGTGCTTTGTAAAGTACTTGACAACTTTTTTAGACCAACAAAAGTTGTTGATCGTGCTTTTACCTGTAGAACTGACTGCCAAAGAAGGAACATGCGCTTTTTGTCTTTCTGCATCAACCTGAATCTTGCGTTTCAAATGCAAGTGGTTTCTCACACTCCTGTTGATCCTCCCTTGTAAGAAATATTAGTTCCACAGGTGTCACACTTTGCCCTCTCGTCATTTGTTGAACGTTGGAAATAGTCCCATACAGGGTTTTCACTTCAGAAATGTTTGAATTCCATTTCAATGTTTTTTTTATTTGGACACTTAAAAAGCATAGGCCATACACTCAACTTGAAGTGTTTCGACTGAATCTCTTTGTTAATGCTGGGAGGTTTAAAATTTTATTGTTGCGTATCAGTTGCTTTATGATGTAATAGAATAAAGTTTCCCGACATTCTAGAGAGTACATTAACAGCAAATTGAACAAAGGTTTTAACATCAGCGGCAAGTCACCTATGGCTGTAAGACAGGGGTCGGGAATCTATGGCTCGCGAGCCAGATGTGGCTCTTTTGATGACGGCATCTGGCTCGCTTGATATTTTCTTAACATGATTGATACGGATGAAACTTCTTATGTTATTTTCTTACAAAGCCATCAGCAACACTGTGCAGCACCAGAAATCGCTTTAACAGTAAGAATCATGTTATTAAAGAGAAAATTCAGGCATTTACCACTGTTTAAAGCTGTTGATGTAGCGTAAAAATGCACATGTTAGTAGTTAAGTAAGTTAGTTGCATTAAGTGTCGACAAATATTATATGGCTCTCATGGAAATACAATTAAAAATATGTAGGTTTCGTGGCTCCCTTATCCAAAAAAGTTCCCCACCCCTGCTGTAAGATGACTGTGGGATGATAGGCCGCCCATAACTGAGAACAAGGCAATTCCAAGTTGCTTAACGTCATACAAACATAAAAAAGCAGTAATAATGTTATTCCTTTGTTATCCAGTTAACCGACAATGTGTTGTCCAGATATTAGTCATATAGCTGAAAATCCCTTGGTTAACCAGTCAACCGATATGCGGATAGTCCAACCCTAGTCTCTAGAAAGGTGAAAAAGTCTTATCTAGCCTATCAGCAAATTTTTTAAAATATGAAATTTATTTCACGTAACTCTACACATCCTCAGTTCCAGTATCTTATAATTTGAAATCTCATCAAAAAACTGTGAAATTGGCAATTTTGTGAAACAAATTATAAACTCACACAGTAATTTTGAAGGGATTGATGAGTTGATGTGCAACAGCTTTAAGATCAAATCTCTGCACAAACTACCACTTGATCGCACAGCTGGCAAAGATGGCATCTTTGCTGAACACTTTTTCTATGCTGATTCAAGTGTGTGCAATCACCTGAGTAGTCTATTCCATGTGTGTTCAATACATGGCAAATTTCCACAGGAATGCATGCAAACTGTCATTGTACCTGTTTGTAAAAACAAGAAGGGGGACAAAAGTGGTGCTGGAAACTATAGACATGTTTCCTTTGCAACTATTATTTCCAAGTTGTTTGAACATTACATTTTGGCCTGCATCTCACCACTCTTGGCCACAACAGCCAACCAGTTGGACTTCAAACCAAAACATGGCACAGGCATGAGTATTTTTTTGAACAGACTATGTCTTATTATGTATGCAAAGATGCACCAGTGTTTTCAGCTTTCTTAGTTGACAGAACCAACCACAACCTGTTGTTTGCTAAACTAATTAGGTGCAATGGTTGTACCTATGTGCATAGTAAGACTGTTGTTGAGTTGGTACAGGCAACAGACCATGCAAGTAAAATTGGGTGCCGACTATTCATCCACTTGACCTTTAACAAATGGGGTAAGGCAAAGGGGGATTCTGAGCTCATACTTGTTTGCTGTTTACCTGGATGAACTCTCAGACCAGCTGGGCTTAGCCAGGGTGGGATGCACTGTGGGAAATTTGGTTGTGAATCATCTAATGTTCGCTGATGATATATGTGTGTTCAGCCCCAGTATCATTAGGCTGCAATGTCTTCTGAATATTTGTGGTGACTCTGCTACTGAACACAATCACTTTTTATTGCAAAAAACAATTGGTGTTCTATTTTGCCCATAAAAATATGAACAACCTGCCCCATCAAATGTTTTTCTAAATGGTGTATGTGTACAATTTTTTGACGAAGTGAAATACCTTGGTGTGTGGATAAATGCATCATTGAAGGATGATGATAATATTCAGAGGCAAGTGAAATCACTGTACTTTGCAGCAAACAAACTCAGAGGCACCTTTGATCAGCGCTCTCCTGCAGTAAAAACCACTCTATTTTGTGCATATTGCATGCCAGTGTATGCTTGCCAATTGTGGAGCAAATATACACAGACTATTCTGAACATGCGCTCGAACAAGTTACAACAATGCCTACCAAATTATGCATTACATACCCAGAAACGTAAGTGTTCACCCGCACCAGGTTACTGAGAAAAAATTTGTATCGACTTTTTACACGATGCGTATCTTCATCTAACTTCTTTATTCGATTACTTCAAATGTCTGATGCATTTTATGCATTTTTCCTCAAATATTCAACACTCCTATATGATGGAGACCAACTGCAGTAGTTGGTGCATTGTGTTGGTGTTCGCATCTCATCAGTATTGCTTTTGTGGAGTAAAAAAATGTGTGTGCAATGTATACAACCAAGCATACAAAGAGTAAGAAATGCTGTTAACACATTGCGTGCATGTGAGCGACAATGCGCGTCATTACGTGTATGTCCACGTCGTGCATGAGGGAGTGCACCCACGTCATTAAACACACTTCAAAAGTGCCACCATAGGCGTTCATCTACAATTCGCATTAATCACGCAGGCGATTCATGGTTAGTCTGAAGCACTTGCGATGCATTTTTTCTTGTTGAAAGAGTGTTGCACAACTCAGAGAATAAAGATATAAGCGGAGGAACAACCTGCAAGAATACGTGGTGTTTACCACGAATCAGTGCTCTGATAAACTCGTTTCACATTGAAATCCAATGTGGTTGCTTCACAGTTAGCCCAGTATGGTTAAGCTCTTGTGGTTATTTTTGTGCTGTTAGACTCTTACTTCAATTTTTCGGGTGAAACAGTGTGTATTTCTACGTTCAAAATTGAGTAGTATGAGTGCTGAGCATCATTCCAGCAACAGCCCGAACAGGGCCTCAGCGAAGGCGCAAATCGTGCAGAAGGCATGGCAAACGCTATACTGCATGTGGGGTTTGACTTTGCATGATACCATGCTTCAACGAATATCACTCCCTGAAACATGTGTGGTTTTCCATTTCATGTGTCATACCACAATTGGTTGTTGGCTTTGGCGTCTCACATTTCATTGTTTTATTTGGCGTATTACAATTCATTGTATTATTTACCCGCAATCCAGGCAAACAAAGCGATAATTTCCGAAGTTTGGTCTAAAAATTTGCTGCACAAAAACTATTGTATTAAAAACGGTACCCTGTTTTCAACTAATTCGCTTGGAAATGATTTAGTAAAGTGTTCTTCAAATAGGATCTACAAATTAGAGAGCTACAGTTGCTGCGCTGTAATACGTCACAGTGGCGTTGCTAAAGTCCGAAAAAGACATCAGTTCAGGAGGTACAAATTAACTTGTAATGTTTCAGATTTTTTGTAGCACCTGTGGTTCGTAAGTTTAGTCACAAATAAATCGAGAGACAAAGCATTTTGCAGCCAGACAACATGCGCTATGCAACTAATTGCCAGCAGACATGACCTGCTTCGCGACACCGCTTCGCATATTACAGTACAAGACATGAACAGACAGCTCCGCATGCCATGTGTTAAAGTGTTTTGCTCCTCTCCAGTTGGTCATGTGCAAACACCGATTCTGTAATGTGCCACTGTATTGCTAACCATTTTTGTGCTCTTGTGAAAGATGATAAGTTGTGGTGATGTTAGTGTTTTGCTCCTCTCAATGTTGGTCATGTGCAAACACCTATTCTGTAATGCGCGCTGTTGTAGTGCTAACCATTTTTTGTGCTCTTGTGTCTGTGATGGCGTCTGATATGGACCACAAGTATGCAATAAAGAACTACTATAATTATATTATATATCATTTGAAGAAGATTTCATGAGTGAGGATGTATAGATTTATTTGAGGTCCATTAAAAATTGCTGATTCGTTACACTTTGTTACCTTTGTGGAGACTAGTTACTTAAACTATGCAGTAATGGTCAGCAAACTGTGGACCACTTAGCACTTCTCATGTGGCCGCGCAACGCTTTGTTGTGGGCCACGTGGTATGCAAAATTATAGTCCTGTGCCTATTGCACGGGCCAAAGCATAGGCTATTGTAAGAACTTTGGAAAATTGATTGTTTGACATTAATGGAGCATTGTTTTTGTCATTATACAGTTCATGACATCAACGTTGCATTGTTATGTAACAGGTAACTGAAATACAATGAGTTTGAAATTGGGCCATCAAAAATAAGCAAGTGTCTTTCATTACAACTAAAAGGGTGGTTTGTGCCATCATAAAAAAGTTTGCTGATCATTTCCCTACGGTATCCGACTTTTTCAGTTTCATATCTGCTTAAGACGCTATTACTGTTTGTTTGTGCAACATGCGTCTTTGTTATATTTTCATTAATCATTATTACTTATTGACCCTAGTGAAATTGAAAGTTTCTACATGTGCAATGTTTTCATAACATATTCCTGCATGTGGCAATTTTATGTTTACTTTTTTTTTTTCATTCACGTGAAATTCCAGATACAAATTTTTGCTCAGATGCGCTAAATTTTTGCTTATCACATGCATGTACTTTTTGGAAAAGGCTTTCAATTCAAGTAGGGTGTATTGATTTTTTAAGATTAAAAAAGAAGTGAAAATTTTCTTTTTGGGTTTAGGGTTCTGTTTGGGTAACGTCATAAGTGGGGATGTTTTACATTTTTTAGGCCAACTTTACCTGGCCCTGGGTACCAACCCAATGAGCCTTTTTTGGCTCATGTTTTTTTGGAATCTAGGCTATCATCTGAGTCTTAGAGCCCTTTTGATTTTCTAGTAGGGTTGCAGAGTCGAGGTAAAGTATCCGACTCTGACTTTTGAAAATTTCCGACTCGCGACTCCTTAACATCAAGGGAATGAAATTTGGCTGTTAAAATCAATGGAAATCGTGGTACACAGCAAGAAATCTGTTTCAACAAAAGTTCTGAAAGAAACGGTACCATTTCAACAGGAATTCTTAATTTAGGAGTGATGTAAAAAATGACCCAATTGGTCAAATCTGACTCTGACTCCCAGTGTTGTAGGAATCCGACTCCACTCAAAAACCTCTGACTCCGCAACCCTGCTTTCTAGGACAGTGGTTCCCAAACTTTCATGAGCTGTGGCTCCCTTCTAAGTTTAACATTTTGGCATCTGACCTGTTTTAAGGATTTCCATGCCAAAACAACTGGATTTCATGTGGCTTTGTGCAAGCGTAACTCTGGTGCCGAAAGTGGTAGAGAGCTGTTCAAAGGCTCAAAAGACATGGCAAGTCTTCTAGTCTGCACTTGAAAAAATATTTTTTGGTTGGGGAATGTGGATTTTTTATGAGTAACTTCATAAGTGGAGGACTTTTAGACAACCTTGGCCCATTTCACCTGGCCCTGGGCTCAAACAGTTAGATGGTAGTATTTCGCTAAAGTTTTTATTGGAAACTAGGCTACAATCCGAGTCTTTTGATACTTTGGATGACCTGCTGGGGTTTTGGGTTCAAAAGTTATGATCTAAAGCAATAAAATTATTTGATTAATTAGATAATTAATTTGTTTATTTTGGATCATAACACTTTTGAACCAGAAACACTAGAAAATTGATCAAATGCTCAAAAGACCTAGACTCAAGCCTAGTTTCCAATGAAAACTTTAGCAAAATACTTTGGCCTAGAGATTGGGCCCTAGGCCAGGTAACATGAGCCAAAATGGCCCAAAAACTACTTCACTTATGATGTCACTCACAAAAATTCTGCAACCCCCAACCAAAATTTTTTTTCATGTGTAGGGTAGAAGACTTGCTGAATCTTTTGAGGATTTGAACAGCTCTCTAGCGCAAACGGTGGAGGTGCTATGGCATTGGCAAGGCAACCGAAAACTACTGGTTTTAGGCTGATTTCCAGGTGTGAATATACCGTACCCCGGCTCTCAAGGTGTTAAATAGGTCATGAACGTTAAGATATTAGTCTCTGCAAAGGTGATGCAGTCAAATTAATCAGAAAATTTGTTTACTAAGAAATCTATGTCGTGTAACCCTTTGCATCCTTAGTCCTGAAATCTTACTGAAATTGAATTTTTTAATTCTATTCGAATGTAATTTCAGGATTGAGGATGCATAGAGTTAGATGAAGTCTATATCCTAATAGCGCATAAACATTTATTGATTTGTGTGTCATCTTGAAAGAGACTAATTGCGAGCACATAGGTATTAGGTATGTGCAAGTCAGTGTATTGAGACCAAGCTACGTATACATAGAACTATTAGCTTTGATGAATCAGAGGTCTTCTGTAACAACAACCTCTGAACCATCTGTGCAAAACGATAACATAGTTGCTTTGATGAGCAAATGTTGTTTATATTTATTGGCCGAATTTTGCTGATTATTAGCATCACTCTTATATTGGTCATTCATATTGGTATGCCAATGTATTGGTTGCACTCTGCTCATTATGCACTGAGGAGCATTTTCTTGTGATGTGCATTTGACTGGTTAAACCAGGGGTGCAAAAATTTCTGTGAATGTGAGTAGCACACAGAAATTTTAACTCATTGGCGTTCGGCTGCTTTCAGGGATTTTCGGGGAAAAAAACGCCTAAATACACGTGGCTTTGCGTGGGAATTTCTCCAGTCCGGTATGCTCTGCAGACCTGGTAAAAGTCTCAAAAGACGCGGCAAGTCTTCTCGTTTACACTCAAAAAAAATTTTTTTGGTTGGTGGGTGTGGGTTTTTGTGAGTGACGTCATAAGTGGAGGACTTTTAGGCCACCTTGACCCACTTTGCCTGGCCCTGCGTGCCAACCGTCAGGTGGTAGTATTTCGCTGAAGTTTTTACTGGATACTAGGCTACAATCTGAGTCTTTTGATACTTTGGATGACCTGCTGGGGTTTCGGGTTCAGAAGTTGTGATGTAAGTTAGTAAAAATATTTGACTAATTAGTTGATTAGATAATTAATTAATTTGTTTATTTTAGATCATAACTTTTGAACCAGAAACGCTAGAAAGTTGATCAAAGGCTCAAAAGGCTTGGACTTGAGCCTAGTTTCCAGTGAAAACTTCAGCGAAACACTTTGGCCAAGCGGTTGGGCCCTAGGCCAGGCAACATGAGCCAAATTGACCCCAAAACTACTTCACTTATGACGTCAGTCACAAAATATCTGCAACCCCCAACCAAAAATTTTTTTTCGAGTGCAATCTACTAGACTGGCCAATCCGTTTGAGCCCTTGAACAGCTCTCTAGCGCAATCGGCAGAGGAGCTAGGGCGTTGGTAAGGC
>JGI24158J21664_10008813_pt1 | contig 13446 bp, 7 predicted proteins | sample Ectturendosymbi3_FD_21664 | JGI IMG/M metagenome (IMG submission 21664) | reverse complement strand
AATGTGTGGTTGTAATTTGAAATAAATAGCTTTTTAATCAAAGTCACAATTGAAATTTTCATGGGTACACATCTTTTTGGGTCACCCTGTATAATGAAAAAAGCGGCGGAGGGAAGTATTTGGGGGGGGAGTATCTGCCACTCTACGAAACACTACTTAGAATTTAGATCGACGTTCGACGCATCACAAGCAAAACTGAACTTAAGCAAAAAAGCGAATGAAACTAAAAAAAAATCTTTGCTACGTGTTGAATCCATTTTGTGACAAAGTGTTAACGTATCTTCTTGTTGTCATGAAACTACAAAGACCCACTCTGCCAAGATTGATGGTTCCTTTCTGGTCAGTGGTTAGGCTCACCACTGGCACCAATGCTATGCCGGACGGGAGGTTGGTGAAGGCGGTATCCTGGCCATACCGGTTCATCAGCGTTTCGCCGTTCAAAGTGAAAGCTGCGAAACATTTCCAAGCGTCAGGTACAAAGCATTCATAACAAATTACCCAAACATTTGAAGGTAACATGAAGTGGCACCAGGTCACGGCACATTCAAGCACGTAGTCTGACGTGAAATATACACGAGATTCAACACTGTATTGACGAAATTTGGATTGAGATGCAGACTCTGCAAAGTTGACTCGTTATGATTAGCCAGGAGTTCCCAACCTTTTTCTAACCACGTACCCCTTCAGCATTCCGACAGACTAACATGTACCCCTTCAGCATTTCGACAGATTAACATGTACTCCTTCAGCATTTCGACAGATTAACATGTACCCCTTCAGCATTTCGACAGATTAACATGTACCATAAAATTTCTGACAAAATATTTTATCCCGATTAATCATAGATATATTTAACAATAAGCATAAAATGGCTTTTGAAGATAATATTCATTGATATATGTATAAATATTTGGGAATAAAAGATATGTAAATATATTTTTCTATTCTATTGCTAACCTTAAATGTACCCCTTCGGATAGGCAAATGTACCCCTAGGGGTACATGTACCCCAGGTTGGGAACCTCTGGATTAGACCGTCAAGTTTTTCAGTGAACAATTAACTGGTTGCTCGCGACTGATACAGTGATTTGACGTCTTACAAAATTACACAAACCACAGCTAAAAATATAAATACACAACTATCGTTCACTCAGCGCTTTTCTTGTGGGATAGCAGCTCAAATCCAACTTGTGAATATGGTAAAAACCCGCCGTTTGATCCCTCCGGATTTTCGGAATATTTCAAATATTTTCTTGGTTTTCACGCATAACGCTACAAAACCCTTTCAAGCAGCATTCCACGAAACCCTCGCACAAACTTACCTATCTTTCTCTCGTTAAAGTCTAACAAGCAGCCAATGACGTCACAGGCTTTCCATCGTTGTCCAAATCGTTCTGAGCCGTTGTGCCACTTTAGGGCCTAAACATCACATGACTCCGGTTTCAGGAACAAATTATATCATCCACTAAATCTTTTTCAACCGGTAACATCTTCCGTTGAGGACATACACCACGGTTCGGGAATGGTTCGCTAATAAACCAACTTGCTAGAACCAAACAAAGCGATGAAAATATCTCCGCGCCAAGAAAAAACGATTGTTAAAATTCACATCGATGGCGTCTGCGCAAACGTGTATTTAAAACACCTTTTTTCCAAATTTCTTTTGTTGTAGTTACATGATTAGAAAGAGGTGCATTCACCTGTTAAAGCAAAATGTTTGTGAGCCTGGTCAAGGTTTGAAACTTAATCACCAAGAGGCTGAATTTATCGCATGTAATGAGCAATGAAAGTAAGTCTTGTCTGGAACCAGTGCAGGTTTAATTCTGGAGAGCAATATTTGTTTGTTTGTTTCATTAGAAACACCATATTTTCTGGATAAGCGCTTTATCAGCACATTTCTAGCATGCTCATAGCAGACTTCATAAGACAGGAAATTTAGCATGACATTTTAGTGCAAGTATTTTGACTCAAATGCAAGCAATTTGAAAAACATTGAACGTCAAGCTCATGTTTTGTTCTGCTTTTGTTCCAACATATTATAAAACATACACTGAGCACTACATAAACATTACTCAATTTCCAGATGACACCGTTTCGACCACAACATGCAATCTCCCCGACCCCAACCCTCCTCCCAACCCAAGACTGCCCTTGCAAGGCAACATTTGCATGACTGCACCACTTTCATCTAAAAATGACCAAAAACGAAAAGCAATCGAAAACTACAAAGCTTAGAGGAAGCGACAGTTGATGCACAAAAGCAATGTTTAGAAAAGCACAACCACTGAAGAATGCCTTACAACTGCCGCAGTTTCTCGTCCTTAATAAAATGACAAAAGCGAACTCACATTCGCTCCATCGAAGACATAAGCGAGGTTGTCAGTGCCGAGATCGACGCAGGAAGAGCAATCAGGCTGAGCCCAACCAATCCTCACATCTCCTGACGATTCAACCTGCAGATGGTTTGCTGTGGTTTGAGTTCTGTTCCAGACACTGTACTAGCGCCTGGTGGCTGATAGGCTTACCGTGAACTCGAAATACCACTGGCCGGTCGTCACTGCCAACTCCTTCTCCACCCGGTAAATGCGCATCTTGCTCACTTGCACTTGGTTCACAATATCTGAATATTATCGATTGCAAAGCCATTTTGTTCGAATAGAAACGTTAATCAAACGAATTTAAAACACTCCTTACCTCCCTACAGTACATACGTAAAACTTTCAAAAAACACGAAATTGGTGATGTTTCTCGTACTCCATTACGTCGCTATTACTGCAACCAACTCCGTAACTACTTTGCTAATGTCTTACCATCTAAGGGTATAATAAAAAAAAAAATTACTGATATTTCTCAAGTTTGTGTGCACTTCACTGTTTTTTTATTTGATATTGGGTGATAGCAATTGGCGACAGGTCAAAACCTGAAATTTGTTTCCTGCAGAGTGGTTGAGGTGAACGCTCTTGCCCAAGGAACGTCACGGTGATCAAATCAGTGCCTGTGGATCTAACCATCAACCTTTGGATTGAGAGACAGATGCTGAGTTATCGCCACCCCCTACCTTTGCGTTCGAATAAGAATGCTGATACTTGTGAAACGTTTCAGTAGAAGATGCATTGTAGGTTACATATATATTACTGAAAAGCACATTTTTTACTACCTTCGCGAAGTTGCTTCAGAGTTGAGGCAATTGCTTAATTCAAAGTTTCTCCGAAAAAAAGCCAGGAGTACAAAAATAAAGGACACGACATTTGAAACACCTGACATTATGCAATCGTATCGCTGGTTAATCTACAGCATCATCAGTGCTGTGGAAGTGAGCGGCGGGAAGCTTGCTGATCATTGATGCACACAATGCGGCGCTTGAGCAGAAGAGTCAAACGCGAAAAACTGTGACAGCAGTGAAGTAGAGGAGCAAAGGGTTATCATTAACGTGATGCGCCGAGATTCGTAGCGTTTGTGTTGGCATGGTTACGCCACACGGCGACGTTGCGTTGCAGAACAGAAATACACGCAGAGGAACGAAGTAATTGTTTACATTAAGTTCAGGTTTGCGTTCCACAACGATTACAGGAATCTGCAACAACCGCCAATTGCTATCACTGCCATAGATCTTGTGATTGTGAAAATTAACAACGGTGGTCTGGGCTGCCTGTGAATAAGTGCAGACTGTCGAGGTAAGGAATGTCCAAACTCGGCAGTCGGAACATTCCTTACCGGAGAATCAGCTCGTAAGAACTGGCAATGTCAGATTCACAGCGAACCAGAGAGCTTTTAATAAGTTTCGCATGTCAGACAACGCCGTTTTAAAAACAATTTCGTGGAAAAAAATGTCAGGCGACTTTTGCCTTGTACTTGGATTGAAAATTTGCATCCCAAAATTTTTTGAAGCCTAGGTTTACACGTTGCTTCTTCTCACTTCGATCTGTTAGTCTCATCCGTTCATCAGGAGGTTCAAGCATATACCCGTGTCCAATCAGTGTGCGTACAAGCTCCCGAATGGAATTCCTGCAATTTTAGAACAATGGGTACCATTGAACAAGCTCGTTTCATTAAAAAAAATTGTTGCACAAATAAAAGTTCAACTTTAAAAAAACAAAATGACAGGTCGCTCTCATTTTCTTTAAGAAAATCAATCAAACAAACCTGTTGCTTTGCTTCGCCAACTCATCAAGTAAGGGGAAAGGCACAAGACGAGGGTTGCGCTTTTTGCTAACATCCTGACAGAAAAATGTAAAAAATGAAATTACTCAGAAAATATTATGCCGGTGCAAATGTTTCCTTAACGACAATTTTCTCAGCGATAGCCCAGGAATACAAATCAGACCAAAACAATAAAACAATTTCCCTTCCAAACAAACATGGCGACACATCTCACAGAATCACAAACGCCTAAGGTTCTGTGAGCGATGCAAACTAATTTTTAACCCGATAATGGAGATCGGAAAAACGCAGGTTACGTTAAAACGAAATCTTCAGCATGAATCGGAGCAGGTGTTATGTTGAAGAACACACAAATGCAGTTTAATGCGTGTTGCTTCACATCATGCCCGTACCCATGGGGTATTCGGGGGTTCTTCCCCCCAAATTAATTTTGTTGTGCCCAGAAAATATTTATTATATTTATTTGTATGTTATTATACTTATTTTAAACATATAATAAAAACAAAAATATTTCCCACCTAAAATGTATTTTCCCCCGAAACCTTAAAACCCGGCTACGAACCTGATAGTCCACACGAATACAAACACATTAAAACGCACACCCACCCACACACGAGCACACAAAGTAACAAACACATAAACACGTTTATTGACGCACGCAAACGCACATACAAACACACAAACCGCGCACGTGTGTGCTTGTGTACATCTTTGCGTAACTGTTTAAATGCCTTGCCGAAAAATTACGCAACTTTTTCGGAGTAACGAGCAGCTCAGAGACATGGATTTCGTAAAAATTCAAGCTTTCAAAATCAACCATAGGTGTTTACATGAGGAGGTGGTTGTCCTCTATCAGCTGCCGATTCAAAACATACCAAATGCAAACCGTAAGTCCATCCTTGCTTGACCCTCTCGCGCGCCCAAACATTGTGCGCGTTGTCCGCAAGTTTTTCAACCAAGCTTTCCATCTGGTGGGTTAGTTGCACGTGCGACAAGTCGAACGGAGATGGTTTGTAACCGCTCGCCATCATGTAGCTGAAAATGGTAGAAGAGAGTTGGAGTGATTGCTGCTCTTTTGATTTGCCCAAATCTGAAGGATTGTTTGTAGACTGAAAACGGAGACGAAGCCCCCGAACAATTTATCGCTTCGAAATCAGTCTTATACCAACTGAAATCCAACTTCCGTTGACGTCCTATACAAAAATGCAGCTAAACTAATTTTGCTTTTTTTTGCTAACAGTTTTCCGCAAAGAAATAAAACAAATGCCATTCGTCACATTCGATAAACTGTATGAAACCAAACATAGGAAGTAACACTGCTTTCGGTTATGCGCAGGGCGAAGAAGAAAAGTATACAATGAATCGGCAAATATTTTTTCAAAGTCGATTCCGTCAAAGAACAAAACCACAAATAAACTTTGTTATAGCGATGCATTGGGGAATTAACCTTGAAAAAGCTGTTTTTCGGGAAAAAAACAAAACAAAAAGACGTTACTTTCTGGGTAGTTTGAGTTTCTTCAACTTATATTCCGCTTCTTCATCTGCGATTCCCACGTGATAACCGAGAGCTATGATCGTTCTCAGTGTCTCGAAGGTCATGGTTAAGTTGAAACTTTTCTCTTGTTCGGGTAGCCTTGCAAACTCAACCAGACACGGATTCTGCTTCTTACCTTCGTCACGTACCTGCCAATGAGGCGGAAAGCCTGGTGGTACTAAGGTGGTAAACATTTCGTGAGTACTTAGTTTAAAACAGGCAGTGGTAAATCATTGGTTTTCTCGAAACCATTCTTTTCATATGATACATCCCCCAAAAAAAAAGAACCGCTTTGAAAAAGTTAACAACACAGAATATTAAAATTTGCCACAGGCTTTCTTGTGGCTTTGGGTGCGGATTAATCCCAGGCGATACTCGCCAAAAGCTGGAAGACAGTTAGAGCCTTATGGCCGATAAAATGCCACTATCTGTTCATCTAACTTCTACATTCGCTTGGCATATTCACATTTTCAAGCACTTTGTTGAACTTTTGCCCAGATGACCACCAACTAACGAAACTTAAGTCCACTCTAAGCAGCTCTGAAGTTTGCCAAAGCAGAAAATTGTTGCTGATCAGTCAAAAGAGAAAACTTTAAATTGTTTTTGGATTTTATGTCATCAACGTTTTCGAACCGATCTGCTTCTGACATCGTCTCACCGTTCCATACGACCATCCACCTTGAATACGGGTCATCGCCCACAACTCGTGTATACTCTCAGCAAGTTTCGGAACCACTGCTTGCAGATGGTGCGGAAGAATGATCTGAAAATTGCCAGGGATTGGGGTTGAAAAACGATGAAAAAACGCGCATGCGCAAAGAACAAGTTAAAACATTGGCCGCTCATCATTAGCTTGCGTGCTTCCTGAAAAGCTTCGAATTCCCCCCAAAAAGGCGCCCTCCTCTTTGCAACCGAAACGTGATTTGACTTCACTTACATTTTGTGTGTTGACCGCGTTTGGGACAAAGACTGTTTGCTCCGATGATGATGGGGGGCCAAGCAAACACCCCTTTTCCAGTTGCCCATACGCTTTGCACTGCGAGATCGCCAAGCGTCGTCCTGGCAACAGCGCTTCGCACGCTGGAGCGAAACCGACGGGGGGGAGGAATCGGAATTCGCCGTGAGGTCCACCGAACAGGAAGCGAATCCTGAACGAAACACGTCGGCAAGATTCAAAGTGCGCAAATGAAATCGGAAAACTTTTTCCTCTTTTGTATGAGTGAGATCGCGCCACATCAACCCCCCAGACAAAGTTAAGCCTGTGAACAGCATTGGTTTTATAGACCAGCAGTGTGCTGTATATTATCTATCTCAGGTTTGAGAATGAATAGTGTTGAGATCTAGCAAATAATTTTACCTGTTCGCGAACCTTAATCAGCTTGTTCTTACATCTACAGTGAATTAAAGTCTACAGCCAGCTTATTGTTAATTGCGTCGTCATCGGGTGACACGGATTAGAAATGTCACTTCAGGTTTGTTTTCTAATTATTCAAATAAAAACGCTATCAGTGCACATTACATTTGAAGGAATGGTTTCGATGTAAAGGTTTGTTTCATTTCAATGTGCTATGCAAAAATCACTGCCTAATGAAAGTTGGTGAAAACAGACCATCAGTTTTAGTCTGAATGCACCAAATGTCACCACTTGTTCTGCTGAACGAACGTTGTCTGATTTTAAAGTGCAATTTTGTTTTTCATCATACATATTGCTGAAACCATTATTTTTTAACCATACTTAAAAATGTTTCAAATGGTCAAGTTCATAACAACTCATTTTGAATTTAAAGCATATGAAGTGTTTATCAACAAGCCATAAACCCACACTTACGTTAAAAACAAAGGTTTTCAAATATTCAACACGAAAATGGGAATTCTCCATAGATTTTGCGATCTATATTGATTTAGGGAAAATACCTCGCGTAGCTACTTGTACTTTCAAATTATTTGAGTTTTTCTAACACCTGTTTCATATAAAAAAAAGTACACATTCATAACCGTTTTCACTCGAACATTTGCCCATTTTATGTGAAAAAACGAAGTCCCCAAATATTCAATTGTGCTCATTAAATCCTTCAGATCATAATTATTTTCAAAATCTTAGGTTACACCAAATTTAAAAGCTCTGGTTTTTCTTTACTTCACTCCAGCAGAAAAGCTTGCAACAGGAAAAAACAGGCCATCAAGATTGAAGTTTTCCAGCATCCCCTGCACAGGGTGGCCGTTTATTCGAAACGAAATGCTTGGCACACTTAAATCCATGCAGCAGCTGACGACGTCCCCTGGAGACAGGATGTGACGTCCGTTCGACCCAACTGAACAGGCGCGGTGGCCTAGAAATGAAATTGTTAAAAGCATGTTTTATACGGAATGTTTGTGAGTAAAAAAAGTCGTTTACTAGTCTTTTTTCTGAAGAGTTTGCTCAAGAATTGCGTTGGATTAACATAAACAGATTGTCAAACTATCAACAAAGTTTTGCGGACTTTTAATCAAAGATAGGCATCGATATCTTGTAAATTTTCTTGGACAAAACGCAGCAGGCCCGTTGGTTGCGCCGAAAAATAGTCAACTCAAAATACATACAACTCAGACTTGATACTAGTTATGCTGGTAAAGCGAGAAGGCTATATCAGAGTGGAACAATGTATTAACGTATTTCTAATAAGTTGGCAAGGCCACCTGAACACTTTTAGTTGAAACCAAACTAGCCCTTACTCGTCCACAGGTTTAACCCGTCAAATCCAAACGAGTACATGTCGTCGCCGACTCCAGTTTCGCCAAAATAATCCCCGCCGACAGGATACGGGGAATACCCAGCCGTGTTGGCCCAGCCCACGCGAAGCTGGGGGACTCTGTCGTCAGTGCTCTCCCTTTTCTCAACAAACACTTCGTAGTACCACTTCTTGTATTGCGCGCAAGCATCACTGACCCCCATGAAAATGTTCGGCTGAACACTGCAATGAACATCGGGTTGGGTGAAGTTGTGTGTTTCTTGTTTGTGTTGTTGTCGCCAATGACAAAAGTTTGGCTCAAACAGAGACACAGTCCGTATATTACAAAAATGTTTGCTCTGCACTACGAAAGCATTCGGCGAACTTCGAGCACTTTCTGTCGTTCGATTATTTTCTAAAAATTGTGCATGGTGACTTACTTACTCTTAATCACATTATGAACCATAACAGAGCGTATGATTTATTCTAATTTTGCGCATAGTGAGGAAGAAATGCTGTTCGATTTCTTGTGAAAATCAGCTTGAAGCAGTATGATTTCTTGCGATAATAATTTAAAAATATTCTCCAAATTAAAGTAATTTTTGTATTTTACGCTGGAAGAATCGTAGAGTTTACTTTGTTGCTTTACATGGCAACGAAATAAAACCGAAATACGAAAGCTTTGCCATGGACACACAAAACATTTATACAAAGCTTTGCACCAGGCCTAGGGAAATACCTTCCTGAACCCAGTGTGTCACTTCCGTTAAGCACAAGGACAAGATTCGTTGAATCAGATTTTTTGACAGGATTGGCTACATGTGCTTTGCACTAAGTTTATGATATTTCTGGGCATAAACATTCACAGCTAAAAAGCTTGCAAAATTGCATATTCGTTTCAATTACTACATTTCAAGAAATTGGCAAGTGCTGCAGAAAAATAGATAAAAGCTAAATAAACGTACAGTATGTAGCGTTATCACTATTTACATTTGAACACATGTCGTCATAGCCATGACCAATTAAAAACAGATCAGCTGCAATCCAAGAGTTATTAGAAATAACAAATGATCTCCATTTGTTACCAAACTTGTCATTAGTTTTTTGAAAAATCAAACTGTCTGTCAAATCTCATTTAAAACCCAAGAATCTACATTCTGCTTCTATTAAAACCGAAGGATAATCGCCAAATTGAAGATTGCATCTCACTTGGTAATGTTGTCCACGAGAGCAGTCTGCAACAGAATGTCTCTTCTCGGAAGCAGTGTTTCACATATAAAATCTTGGTTAAAGCGAACAGCCACCCCGTTGCAAACACACAATGAGCACAATACTTCCAGTATCTAAAAAAATGATTTATCAAGTGAAAAACACATGCAGAGTGAAATTTGTACAAATATAAAGCTTCCAATAACACAATAAGACACTTTGTTGAATAAACTATCGTAACCACTGCAGACGTTTACCAATTGACTTTTTCATAACAAAGGTGTTACACGTTCCGTTAACTTAATATCCGATTTTGCTGCATCGCATGCTTTGGGTTTTGCAACTGTTACTGGAATAGGTTTCAGATGCTATGTACGACAGTCGCCAGCTGCGAGAATCCAAGAATGCAAGTCCGTTGTTCAGTGTTCCACGTATAAGTTAAAAAACATGGTGGCAATACGAAACGCAGCTGTAGTTTCGATTTTCTCCGCTTAACTCATAGGGACCTTCCCTTTTCAAATTTCAGTTTTTTTTATGATAGACATGAGTTGTAATCTACAGCAAAAGTAAATAATTCTGGAGAACAGGATAAGAAATGGTTTACAATTTAAGTTCACAATTATCTTGAAAGCTTAAAGCTTGAAGGTAAGAGCAGAAAAAACAAGGATAAATGCAGATAACAGCAACAGCAATTACAAGTAAGGCGCGGGGTAACAAGGCGTGCAGTTACAATCAGGTGTACCATTTTCTNGTGTGCAAGTCACCAACACAGCGCATCTTACAACACGGCACTTTTTCACAAGATAGTCCTTAAACAAAATTCAGGCACAATGTAAGTTGCCTACAAGTGACGACAGAAAATAAGTGGGGTGATCAAAAGCACTACATCAACGACAAATAGCAACCAGGCGAAAACTATACCCTACTCCAAATAATAATAGCCCTTAAAGATAGATACGAAGTGCTCTAATCTGTAACAATAAAAAACTAAAGTAACTACGTAAAATAACATAAAAATAAAAGATAGCGAGTAAAAAACTAAAACACAAAACGGTGCTGTCACGGACAGCGATCGGTCTCCAAAGAGACAAGTGTTCCGGCAAAATCAGGTGAGAAAAGAAGAACAGTGGAACAAACATCAAGTGGCAGAATAAAGCGTAGCAAAGCTTAAGGAGAGCTAAACGGCCCTCAAGCAAAATCGCAATAATATAGAGAAGTGCAAACACGATAATGAGCATCTCGACACAGCAGGATTAGGCACTAGAGCGCTTTCAGTAGATAATTTTTTAAATGTGAGTTTTAGAGATTATTTGGTTGTACTACTTCTCCACAAACGTCCAAAAAGCTGGGAGCGGTTCTTCACCAAGTACAAAACCAAGCCACGAGGTCTGGTTTGTTGCTGACGCAAAATTGTTCAAAGTGCTTTGACAGCACTGCTTCATCATGTTCCCCAACCAAATTGAAATTGTTCCCAGTGCTGCTGCGAGTAGCATCCAACGCACCGGAGGTTCAGTGACAATCTGCATTAATTTTTATCCATCGCGTAATATACACTTGACTGCATGAATGCCACTGCTTCCGTACAACTTGCGAAGTTATGATACAGTACCTCAGCCTTCATGTTAACCTATATGCACTGAATCTTGCTGTTTCGTAAATTTAACTCGAGTTTGTTGGTAAAATGCACTTCATAAAAATGATAAAAAGAACTGCATCGAATCAGTCACAGCTGTTGGCAACCTGTGAGAAAACATTGTTTTATACCTTCCTTGCAATAAAAGCAAAAACGTACCTTTGAGTTTCTTCCTTGCTTCTCAAGCAAAGAGACAATGGTTTGGACATGATCAGCCTTGATCATGTTCAGTGCTTCCTGGCAATCGAGCAGAACGGCTTTGAGAACTTCCAGTATTCCTGGACAAAAAGTAACGTAATGTAGTCACCCGCTTAAATCGTCCACAGCTCGCTGCCCGCTATTTTTTTAGATTGACGTCTACCCTGACTTGGGAATTTGCTTGTGTCTTTAGAAATTTCCTAAAAATAGTGGTTTTCGTGTTTCTGACAGTGAATCGTTGAAAACGTGTTCGATGTACCACACCATCCACACCATCAGCGCAGCACAACTTGCCGTTCATAGGTTAGATCTTACCAGTTAATACTCTTCACTCAGTGGTGACCACAAGTCAATACATGATATCCATTTCGCACCGGATTTTAAACATTTCTAGCATCTTGGCGGTGTTATAAGTTCTTCACTACAAAGCAAGATATCCAAGAGCGGAATTAACCTTTAAGATTTAAGCAAAAACCAGGCAAAAAGATGTAAACCAGTGAACTCACCAGTTGTAACGGTTTGAGCTTCAAGCTGGTTGATCAGCCAGTCCAAGTGCTTGGCAAACTTGGCACAGTTTGCACGATTCCCCCGGACGGTCGCGGCCAGCAGCACGTACAGGTTGTTCAACAAACCCTCCCATGAACATCCAGCTTCTTCACCGTACTCCTCAGCAAAGTTCAAAGCATCGCCATACGCTCCCATTTTGTCGATGCACTGCAGAGTAAGAGCCACTGCCCCTTCCTCCTGGAACAGGTCCTGCCTGGAAACGGCAAAAGCAGTGAACGTTTCGTGCACGTGTTCCTTCACNAATATTTTATGTTGCTTTAAAGGCGACGTTGAGCGTAACCGANTGAAAAAAAAATCGTCCTTCTCGACCTGCACAACCCTGATCGTTGTTCGAATATCAAATGGTTTTGGAAAGTCGATGAAAAACAGCTTTTTTGCTTCACTTTTTCTAAGATTGCATCTGTTTTTAGTGATAAATGCGCCTTTTTTCCACGTTTTTCACCACACCTAGAAAAATTTCAGGTTGAAAACAATACATGGAGAAACACAAAGCTTGCAAGTATCTGCAAATCTTGTACAATAACGTGGAAAAACAAAAAAGCAGCGACGTCCAAAGTAATAAATGTTTTTTATGTGTTAAAAATCAATTGTTTCAAATGTTCGCATCGCACCTAACGCGGTTCGCTTGAATGAAGCGATGAACATCAATTAACACAGAAACCTGTTCAAACGTTCTTGTGCACGATGCTGACGTATTTCGTGGTCGTCTGTCGATAACTTTTCGTCACCAGACTCTTCGCCGTCCTGCTCATTCCCGCTTTCTTGAAAGTAATCGATCAGGTCCTCAACGCACTGTTCCATTTCAATGATGTTCGGCTGGCTCGGACGAACGAACTTCTTGTTGTGATGCGATTCAAGTGCCCTGTTGATGGGGGGTGGTTTGCAACATCTCGCACACGTGTCACTGTCCTGCTTTACTTTGCACACCTTGGTCGCTGCACTGCAACTTGTGGAGACGCTGAAAGACTTAGGGCAGGAGTTCCCAACCTTTCTCTGACCATGTACCCATTCAGCATTTCGACAGATGAGCATGTACCCCTAAAATGTCTCTCTATGTCATAGTTCGACTTTTTCGCAGTTATTTTACCATGACTAATAATAGTTTTGTTTAACAAAAAGCATATAATGGTTTTTGAAAATAATATTCACTGATATATGTATAAATATTTAGAAATACATAATGAATAAATGTATTTATCCCTTCTATTGCTAACCTTAAATGTACCCATTCAGATAAGCAAATGTACCCCAAGGGATACATGTACCCAGGTTGGGAGCCCCTGAATTAGGGCATAACAAATCTTTTGAAAGTAGCACAAGGTGCTGGTGCGCATCAGTTTTGTCAAAAGCTCAATTGTTTCACAAATACGTTTCCCTTTGCAGTGACTCGAATCAGCCACATTCCGCCACACTGGACAAAACACGCATGAAACATG
>JGI24158J21664_10008812_pt1 | contig 13446 bp, 7 predicted proteins | sample Ectturendosymbi3_FD_21664 | JGI IMG/M metagenome (IMG submission 21664) | reverse complement strand
ACGAATGCGCCATGCGTGGGCCGTGCAACAAGAAGTTTTGAACCAAGGGGTGAAGCTGACGTTTCAAGTCGAATGTGTCTTTGCCCTGAAGAACTATGTAGTCTACGTTGTTGACAAATCGTCTGATTACAAACTTGTCAACGCAAAACAGCCTCTGCCGAATGAAGACGACCAAGCCCAGTTTGAGAGCGTCTTGGAAACACTTCATTCCTTGAAAACTGTCCCAGATTTCAATCCGATTAAACTCTTTCAACCGTTGATAACAGTTCTGTCACAAATTGGCAATGTCGCAACGTTTTGAAACAAGGTCAAACAAATATGAGGAAAAAGCGTTGGGAGAAAAAGAGCTTACATCATGCAGCCTGCTCCACAGTCTATCAGTCGTTGCTTAACACATCCAACAAAGATGGGTGGAGCTGTTTCTTCGACCTGCTATAATCAAGAAAGTGGATTATTTCCCTGCCTGTACCCGAGTCACCCTCATCTAAGAGACGAAGATGCGCGATTATAAACATTTGGTCCAAACTGGCCACATCATCACCCCAATCTGTCGCTGAGCGAGATGTCCAAAGCTGGATTTTTCTGGCTGGGTCAAGGCGATCGAGTAAAGTGATATTACTGTGACAGTGGTTTGTCACGCTGGAAAACTGATGACGACGTTTTCGTTGAGCATGCGAAGTGGTTTCCACATTGTGAATACCTATTGCAACAGAAAGAATTCGCTTTTGTATTTCAAACCACCTTCAGGTTGAAAAACTTCTATCGACCACTCTTACGCAAATTGGGACAACCTGTGCCTGCCGGTCTTCTACTGAGAAAGTGAGTGTCGTTTAGAGGAAAGATTGCTCTCAACTTTGCTCTCATCTAACGATATTCTCTTATGTTCGCAGAATGACAACAGGACTTAGTCAGATTGGACTCTTTTTCTTAAATGCGATTTTCACGTCCAACTCTGGATGTAGTGTTGCACCCATGCCTGGCGGAACCTTTTTCAAAGTGAGGGGGGCAAAGTTCACGTCAAAAAAACTATACAAAAATTCTGTGGTTTGAATTAGCAACTGTGACGTCACAAGCATTGAAATATGGCGTCATCACCTGTACACCATATGAAGGTCTAAATCAGTGGTTCTCAACCTTTTTGCACCAGCGGACCGGTAAAAAGGGCAAAAAGTTTTTACGGACCGGCAGCATGCAATCACAATGAGTGCAACAGATTATTGTAATCATTTTGCAAACCAAAGCTNTTGTATTCTTAACGCAGCGCATTACTCTGATAAACATGCAAAAATAAAAGTAATTTCTTAAATTTAATGTTAAGTTTNCTGCTGCATCATTGATAGTGTGCGAGATACATATGGCTGCAATGGAGTTTCAGAAAGACGAAGTTCTGCGTTGACATCCAAACGATTTCTCGGTCGGGTTTTGAGCTAATATTGAAAGAGCTTTCTTGCATAAGTTCTTGAAAATATCATTAACATTTTGATTGCACTGAGACTGAGAAACGGATATTCGTTTTCAAGAGATATCAAGAATTGAGACAGTGATTCACTTTTACTGTATGTCTGAACTGCAAAGTAGTATCATAGCACATTTCGAGCAGACTTTCTTTTTAACAGAGATTAACTTTCCATTTATGTACAATTTCAAGGAAAGGATTGTTCATCCAAAGCTTTCCAGTTCGAGGATCCTCATGTTAAGGAAAAAATAGTCAAAGTTGTTAGCTAACACCTTCAAATGTTGACTTGGGATGTTTAATAACTCTTTAGCATTTAAGCATTTAACATCAGAACTTGTCAATAATTGTTTTAAGTTAAAAACACCTGTTCATATCCCCTCAGCACAAAGCTATCTCAAAGTGCCAGCTTCTCTTTGAATACGTCTGTTGTGTTTCCCAGTGCAACGATATTTGTGCAAAACCACTGCAGAGATCTATTAAGCATGTTCAAAGGCAAAATACATCCTCAGGCCCCCATTACGCCAACTTACTTATCCAGATTTCATTCAAAAGAAATTCTGCTAATCGAGAGTTTCTTTTCCTTTAAAACTGTTTTGTTTCTCACTTTACCTCAACAAGACACGAAAGAACTCGTCCTCTTGAAAGACACCCTACTTCTGTATGGAGAACATGTTCAAACTTCGAGACCATACTTTTACACAGTGTTTTGAATAGTCTGGAGTTCAAGACTCGACTTCTAACTTCATTAACAGTTTTCACCGAGTTATCCAGCGCGTCTGCAAATCAGCAGGCGGTTTCGCTGCAGCTAAATGCTCCCGACGGATTATGCAAAGAGTAAGCAACATTTTTCGGGGCGCTACTTTTTGTTTTTGGAACTGCACCAAAGCGATAGGCAGTCATGCTTGCAGCTCCATCTATGAACACTCTAACACAGTTTCCACAGTCTATATCTTTCTCTCTAAAGTATTCGTTAAGAAATCTAAAAATCCGGTGGCACTTCCTCATAAGTTAATGCAACATACTGTAGAAGTTATTCCTTGAAATTTTCTTTTCCTATATGACGCACGAAACAAGGAAGAATGACACAATAATTCACGTCAGTTGGCTCGTCGAGTTGAATTGCAAAAACTTCGACTTCTTTTACTCTCAAACCTTCTCCTCGGTATCTAACATATCTTCAATATATCGCTGAACTGTGTCGTTAGAAAGTGGTATACGCTCAAGTTTTTGAGCTGCTTGAGGACTCAAAGCTTCTTTAGCAATCAAATAGGATGAACGTTTTTACTAATATTTCCCCAAGGGTGAATGTCTTTTATTTTAGATATTTCAATAGAACATAAATCCGATGCATTAAGAAGAGACTTTTCGGCAGCTTCCATCGTTTTATTTATTTGTTTGTTTTTTTTGACTACTCATCTCTCTGAAAAGTCTTTGAAAATAATTAATCCAGTGGCTTGCATTGAACATTGCTATGCTTCTAATGAAAGTGACGACTGACGAGCACGTTAGTAAGGTTTCATTGCATCGTTTGATAAATTTGGAGCATACAAAACATAAGGGTCGCGGAATCTGTTTACTACATGGAGTTCCAGTAAAGCCAAGTTGCAAGTACTTTTTACCATATTGACTGGCAAATTCTCCTTTTAGTTTTTTACTTCCTCCTGCTTCTGTCAACATATCTGCACATACTCTTTTTACAGTTTGTTGTAAATTTGAAGTACTAGTACTTGTTTCATGTCCACTTTGAGGGTTGTCCCTTTCTGATAACCGACATTTGCCCTTGTTAAAAAACTGCAAAATTCTTTGTTGCTTTGTTGACTGCTATTTCAATTTTCCGCAATATATATGATTCAGCTGCTGCGAGTGCCGTACAATAAAGTTTATGGTAAAAATTTCAGATAATCATTTCTGAAAAATTTCCTAGCGGTCACCTAAGCTAAACCTTAAAAACCTGCTCACTACCAATAACTGCCATTGTACTTTCTAAGTACAAAAGAATCATGAATCTGCACAAGAGTTTTGTTTTACGCGGGAATATCCACTCTATTCAATCCCAAACCACATAGCGTTGTCCACGATTTTACCGAATTCAGCATAAACGCTAAACATTTTCAGTTTTTGAAGGCAAGTCAAAAAAAACTACGTTGTTTTGCGGACCGGCAAAAAATCTACCCGGACCGGCGGTTGAGAACCGCTGGTCTAAATTACATTATTTTAGACAAAACCACACCACTATGAAAACGTATCGGTGAACCACCTGAAATTCAAATAGGTTGTTACAGGGGCGACCCAGGTTAACAGCGTCACTCAGGCTCATCATACAGCATATTTTGACGGAATAAAACCGTTCGAGGCTTGAGTCACTGAAATTTACATTTGCTTTCGTTCTGGCTGGCATTATCGTTGCTCTGTGACGTTAGTTGCGTAACAATAAATGAGAAGTTCTCATGATAACTTCTCCATTGTTGAGCAACGTACGTCACAGAGCAATGTAAACGCCAGTAAGTCCTCTGCTTACTAGGCTCATTCATATTAGCCCGAGTTGCTGGGCAATTTATCGTTTGTTTGAAATTATAACTGTCCGTTAGACTGGACTTCAAATCCAATGTTCTATACAAATCCATTGCTTCAAAAAACATTCAGTCTGATATGAATTATGTTTTAAAAAATACTAAATTGCATAGAGCAGCTCGGGCTCTAATAGATAAGTAACCACCTTGGGACACCATGAGGGGGGCGAAGAGTTTTCTGATAGGGGCCCAAACTTTTTAAAGGATGTTCAGTAGTTTTAAACTATGTCCAACACATTTTTCCAGGTGGGCAAAACTTTTTGCAGGGGAGATTCGCTCCTCCGTGGTTACGGGCCTGTCTGGAACACAGGTAACATGACTGAATACTCATTCTATATCTGTAGATACCGGAATGCAAAGATAAGACCAAGCATATGTAGCAACCGGCAAGTTGTCTGTAAGGATGCCAGTTGTGTTGCCAATCATAGGCGTAGTCAGGGGGCCCAGGATGCCATGCCCCCGCAATATTTTTAGCATATATTGTCATTTCGTGCTCTGAAAGGTGGCATCCCAAACAAAATATTGTTACTGGCCTAAAATCAAACATTTTGACCCTCCAAAAAATTTTGGGCTGGCTACACCACTGCTGCCAATGCACAAATAAAATATAGATATTTAGTCTGACAATGCAAAAACTTAAACACAATTGAAATTGATCTGTCCAGTATTTCACTTTGCGTATAAGATTCAGAAAAAATTCACTACTAGGAATGGTGTTGAAACATTTGAAATTACGCCAATTTTTTAATGGTGTGGCACGAACTTTTTCCTACACACAAGCATGGGTGTCGAAAGGGGAGTAGGGATTTGAAAATTTCAGGAAAAAAGGCTGTTTGCTTAATTTCGAGTGGTAAAAACCAACTTTCACCACTTTTGGCCCCCCATAGAAAAACATTTGGAAAAATCCACTAGTGCCCCCCTGGAAAAATTCCTTCCGACGCCCATGCACACAAGCATGTAAAATGACACCATTTTTGTGAAAATTGTGTTGCATTATACCATCAGGCAACACTGTTCAACAACACCAACGCGGTAACCAATCCATAGCAGGGTGACAGACTGTGCACGGTGTATTCTGCCAAACAATTTCGAAATCCTGCCAAGTTCACTGCCAAATTACCAATAATATGTTAGAAATAATATCGACAAAATACTGCCAAAATTCTGCAACGTTTTTTTCCGTGAACGATTTACTTTGTCACATGGACCCAATACTAATTGCGTTACTTAAACTTACGATATTTAGGCAAAAATGTGTGGGGGCCAGGCACCCCAGAAACAAATGTGGGGGAGCCTAGGACCATGCGGCCCCCCCGGTTCCGCCACCTAGTGTTACGACAAGTATCGGTATTCCTGTGCTCCTACCACCAACGCCGGTACAAAATGTTCTGTGTCTGTTATTATCAATCTGTGTTGTGCAGATAGTGCGTGCTTGCGCTCTATGGACTTCATGTCTGGTTCAAATATTAAAATAAAAATAATTGAATATTATTTTCAAAAATCATTGCATGCTTATTGGTAAATATATTTTTGTTATCTTTCTCAGCCTTTTTATCATTTTCAGGGGCATGGGCTTCGGAAGTGGAGGCCGCACCAAGATTTTGAAATTTGACATTTTCCCATCAATTTTTGCAAAAAAAAGTTGTTTTCTTAGTTTCGAGTGGTGAAAATTTAATTTTTCCACTTTTGACCGCCCCTGCAAAAATATTTTTGGCCCATCCCTAGAAAATCCACTATTGGGCCCTTCCTGGAAAAAATCCCTCCGGCGCCCATGTTTAGGGGTACACGCTCATCTATCGAAATGCTGAAGGGGTACGCGGACGGGGAAAGTTTGGGAATCCCTGATTTAGAATATCACGCATGTTTGAAAAAATTGGGCGGATGAATTATGAAAACACGCCACAGCAAATACAGCTTTGCACCCAGTACTCACTCTGAAGTCAGAATTAAACTTCAGCGATACGTTTTCCCATAGGCCTGCATAGACATATTCTAACAAGCCCGGTAGTTTATTTAAACTATGTGAAAAGAAGCTTGCGCAAAGGTAGTTGAAGATATTCAATAAGGCACATTGGTCACACTCACAAAAATGGATTTTGAAAACTTGTGGAAGCATTGGTACCGATTCACACATGCTTTATTTCACACAGCATAAAACTACCTGGTTTAACACTATCAGCAGTCACTGTCTCGCTGCATTACTTGCCAAGATGTCTAAGTTCAACAGTCACAAGAGGCAAAACGCCTACTGCAGTAACTTGAAGCGAACCTTTGAAGATTTGTGGCGATGTTATTGTTATGCAATAAAGTACAATAGCAGAACAATCCGCTCGCAAGTTTCGAGGCCTCCCTTTGCAGGCAAAGGAGCGAATATGAGTAAAGTGCAAGCTGCATGACACCAGGACAGTGAAGCTGGCTCTTGTGCAGTGGTGCAGTGTGAGTGTCATACCGGAAAATAAACCGCTATTGCAAAAATTTTATCAATTAATCGGAATTAAGCTACTGACTTTAGATTCACTAAAAATTTTTGGTTCTTAGTCCCAATTTCCAGGGGGGGGGAAATACCCGCATGTGGCTGTCGAAAATCCTACTCCTACAGTAAACCCGCGCTCAGGAGCAAGTATATGGTGAGAAAAACTGCTTTATATTTCCAAAACCATTTCAAAAAGTGGTCCAAATTCATGCGGGTGTTTTCATTCAAAGGCGCATCATGAAGCTTTGGTGAGACAATGCTTTTCACAATAGTAGTTTCAGCATCGAGAAGATCTTCACTGATACTTTTGGTAGTTAAATTGACTAAAGAGCAAAGAGATTGTAATTCTTCCTTGTCGAGAGAGCAATTCGATGCTGGTAAAAGAGAACGCAAATATTTGATGAGAGACATATTAAACTCCGAGATGAATAGAGATGAACTGACTCTCTGAGCATGTTTGGAAGGTGGGATAACTGTAGTGAAAGCTTTTGCAGAATTTTTTCAAAGTGCATCGTTTCTTAATTTTCCAATCTCTGTGATTGTAGAGTTAATTACATCGTAACCTGCAACCAAACTACTAGATCGCTGTTGCAAGGTTTTGTCTGCTGGAACAAGAAGATTTAAAATCATGTTCATCACTTCACTTGAGAAAATGAATTGCCGCTTGCTTATTGCTGTAAGCAATAAGACACAGTATGTCAGACACAGAAATCCATAACCTTTTTTGGTCAACTTCTAAATCGCGTACTTTATCCTACTGGGTTTGGTTTGGCTATTACAAGAACTTCTGTTTGAGTGCAAGCAAGGCTAACACCAATGTTCTCTCTAAGGTGAGCAACTGCACAATACCACCAAACCATTTGCGCAGTTAAATCTGATTCTCGTGCACTTGCAGCATTCCAGAACTTTGGAAAAGCAGAAAAACAAGATGCTATTTGAAGTAAATGTGTAGGCCCTGCTTTGTTCGCATTTTCACAAGACTTTACACTTACTCTAAATTCTAACAATTCACCAAATTTGTAATTCATTTAGGATTCTGGTAACTCAGCTTTAAAATATTCATGCTCACTAAAACCAACATTTACTAAAACTTTCTTAGAGAGAACACTGGCTAGGACTTTAAATTATGACGTTTTCATAGGTCGCTTGTTAGTGCTATGGCGTAGTTCGCGCGAACAGAGAGACTGCGAAAACGGTTTCGAAAGACGGTCTTCAGTGACTGTAATGTAACAAATCGAAATTGTTGCCAATGTTGGCGTCCCATGGTACAATTTATTTCGTAACAGTGAGGTTAGCTTTTTGTGCAACGTGTAGGGTTGTTGTGCGTTGCAGTATCAATTAAACAGATTAAGAACGAATATTTGCAAAAGTTGTTAGTTTTACGAGCTTGAATCATTTGGGGGAGCACAATAAAAATTTGGGTGGGCATTGGTTCCCGAATGCCCCCCCGTGGCTACGGGCCTACTAGACGGACCATGCAGTGGCTGTACTACAATTTGCAAAGGGTCTGCGGGCCGGATGATTTTGTTTGGCGGGCCGTAGGTTGCCGATGTTGCTGCGTCACAATACCGGCCCCTGCTCTACGTTTATCAGCTACATACGTCAACAAGTCGCTCAAGAATTGGTTGACAACAGGATCCACGTCCTATATGCGCGTACATTTTGTAGAGACTTGCTTCGGAAGTCGGTGTCTTGGAGCAAAGTCTCTACTCGGCTTCGATTGAACTTGTGTTGGTATATATCAGAAGCGTATAAATATAAAAATCGCAATCATAATGGCGGCCACGATGACTTTTTGCTCAAATGCAATATTGGCTGAAGAAAGCATACAGCAGATCTTGCACTTATAGCAACGAGATTTTCATAAGGGCTTTTGCAGGAAATTTTTGCGGGCAAATGGTGGCTTTCATACAAAATAAAGCTTGGAACTTCACTAAATACAAACTTTTAAACTCGTCAATTCAATTTAAAATAGACTTTTTATGTTCCTGCTGAAATCTGAACACAATTGTCCAGGAAAAAACGCTAGACAAATGCGCGTTGTATTGATGATGTTTCAAATACAAGGGCATTAAATATTTCAATGTTGATACTTAGTGGTTGTTGCCCCCATGAAAATTCTGGCGACGCACCTGTTGTCGTTGAAGGCTAGTAAAACATTGCATAAATTTGCTTAAACATGCTGACAAAAGTTAATGACGTCATATTCCAATGCTTGTGGCGTCACAGTTGCCAATTCAAACCACAAATTTTTTTTTATTTTTTGGATATCTATTTTGCCCCCCACTTTGAAAAACGTTCCCCCACCTATGCCCCACTCGTAGGCCCTGGGAGTAAGTAGTATGCACTCTAATACCAAAGTCAACGAGGTATTGGAAAAGGATTTACCACTGTCACGTGAAGGCACTCCCGTCTTTCCAGACGACAAATTAACTCAACCAAAACACAGATTAATTTGACAACTTGCAGGATCTCTCATGAACTAATTTCCTCCAACATCTCGTATCTTGTTGCAGTTGGGAAGGGACAGCTTGCTGTATGTAAATACAATACATTATAGCCAATGGCGTAACTGACAGAGGGAAGAGCGGCGAATCGACCCACTGGTAAACTAAATGTAAAACCCGGACCCTCACTTAATTTATATATCGGTTTTAGTACTTTTTGACCTTGAGTAGGTTGTTATTTTACGTTTTTTGGAGTATTTTCCGGTTATTTACGAGTTTAGTATAGCCATGCACATTCGGATTCACCATCATTTCTCGAGTTTTTTTCTGATTGTTGACTAGTGAGTCCCGTACAGTGGCCAGTGGATCCCTTTCAGCTAAGTTTTCCTTCCTGGCTCGAAAATCTAGTTACGCCACTGAATTAAGCTATGCAAAGTAAGAAATGCAAAACGGAGGACATTTTGACATTTTTGTATGTCCTCGGACTTCGGAGGACATTTCATTCTTCATGAAAAATTTAGAGGAAGTATGGTGGCCTTACTTAACAATGCTACTCGTATGCGACCTGGGAAAATCTGAGTAAGGCAGACGCAAAGTCTAACAGTAACGAGTGGAGACGACTGCTAATGCTTTCTACGTGGCTTTGCCTTGGCCTTGCATTCCGTAGATCAGTGGTTCTCAACAATTTAGCTAAAGGGTGCCAAATCCAGACCTACGATTTTGTAAGAGCTACGCTAAAAGTTTTAACATAAATACAAAATTTTTAACAAAAGTTGAATTAACAAATTTACACACACAAGCAGCCTCTCATTCCGTTCTTACGATAGCAGTGATTGTGCGAGGCATGCCTCCCACATAGTAGTTCATCGCAGAGACGCAGGATTCCAATTCGCGAGCTACAGAACTTAACGTTAGAAATTAAAAAGTTATGATTTTTATCATATCTTAGTATATCATTAAAAGCCTGGTGAGAGTCACACAAAAGGCGCTTGGGAGCCGCATACGGCTCTCAGAAGTGCGGNGGAGAATCACTGCACTGGATTCGCACCTGACCGACTTCCTGGATACCTGAGAGTGTAACATTTGTTCGTCACAATACAATTTCCAAGAGAAATACTGCCATCCGATAACTAATGGCGTTTACTCAGAAAACAAACTTTTCTCGCTAAAAATGACTAAGTGGCACGCGCATGTCGCACATATGGCTAAGCACTGGAACATGGTGGGGGACCCTCTTTGGTGGGGTCCCTGGGCCCCCCTTAAATCCGGCGCTGGGTATTTCGAGTCCCTCTAGAGCTGCTGCCCAGTTGCACTCTTGACACCACGAACACCTCACTACACAAAGACTAGCTACCGCCAGTGCATGCACACCTTGCAATTACAGAGATATATTTGGGTATACAGCATTCACTTCGAGTATGTAAAGATCTTTTGGACTTTGTATAAAATTTCTTTCTCAAGGAAACCTTCAACATTTTTCCGCAGTCGTTCTCGCGAGCTATATGAGCAATGGCGTATCTTTGAAAATGCCGCCCATGGCAAAGTTTAAATGTGCGCCCTTCTTAATAAATTAAGTACTACATGTAGGCCTAGATGTAGGCCTAATTTTACGAAAAACAAACCATTAAGAAAATAAATGTTTTAAAACAGAAAATATGTCTTTATTTTTTATTGAAGCATTTCAGCAAATAAAATATGAATTATCCATAAGGACCATAACATTCTTCTGTATTCATTTATAGTGGCGTACGCAGAATATTTTCATGGGGGGAGTTCATTCAAAGGCATATGGTTGTCAATTGTTGTATTTGGTGTGCGGTGTTTGTGACGTCACAATTCGGCGTCATATTCATGTTTCCAAACCAACGTTTTCGCAAAATTTGACACAACATTCATATTCTTATACACGCAATCCCCTTAATTAATGTGTCATTGCACTGAATATCAACTATAAGCGCTCCAGGTTACGATATCGGAGGAAAAAAAACTCAACGCTACGACAAAGCAGTTCATAATTGCAAAAACACAGCAGTTCATAATCGCATAATTGCAAAACTATCAGGCTGAGCATTGAAAAACACACTCATCACTACGTCAAAGCAGTTTACAACTGTAAAATCAAGCTAGACTATTGTCTTGTCGAATACGAGCAGTGGAACATAGAAAACAAAGTGTGCGGCTGGACCAGTGGCGTAGCCAGCCCAAAATTTGGGGGGGAAATACTTGATTTTAGGCGAATAACACTATTTTGTTTAGAAAAACGCTTCTCAAAGCACAAAATCACAATATTTTATAAAAATTTTGGGGCGGCATGACCCCTTTGACCCCCCTGGCTACGCCTATGGGCTGGACTGTCTAACGCACACCACGGTTTGCAAGATCGAATATTGCTAAACTTAACAAGAATTGAGAATGCGCATAAAGTAGCCTACGCAAGAAAACTTTCGATATTTTGTTATGTATAGAAGTCCAGCAAACTTTTTGTTTTCCTTTTTTCTCTGCTGAGACGTTATCAAATGCCTGAATGCTTCTATTTTAACAGCTGCTGTTTTTGAGCTCGTGCAACAGTTTTATCATGCTACAGAAACTGGTAATGTAGCCAATGCGGTCAGCACTTGCGCTGCTCAGCCATAGCAGACGAAATAAAGACAATTGTTTTGGATAAAGTGAACTATCGCAGAACACAATCTTAAATATGCGTAGTGGACAGCAGGTCTGCAAAAAGCGGTAAGATGATTTATGGATGCAGACGATAACCCAGATTCCCACCAAAACCTAGTTATTACTTTTTGGCCCACTTACCATGTTCCTTGAAATGTGCATGCAAATTCATTCCGTGGTATTTGTATTAAGTCGACAAACTAACAAGCAAAAATATGCAAAAAAAATTAATCTCCTTTGCGCAGGTAACAACGTTTTTGTAAAATATCAAACTCAAGAGGGTTTTGAACCCCCAAACCCTCCCTTTGCGTACGCCCTTGTTCATTTATGTAAATTATAAAGAATATCAAACCATTCAAGTATTAACGTTATCATAATTTATACATAGTACTGGCTGCAGTGACGTACGCAGAAAATTTTCATGGGGGGCTTCATTCAGTGGCATATGGTGGTCATTTGTATTTGGTGTGCATTCTTTGTGACGTCACAATTTGACGTCATATTCATGTTTCTAAACGAACGTTTTGGCGAAGTTTGTTGACATAATAGGCATATTCTTCTACACACACTCCCCTTATTTATGTGTCATTGTACTGAATATAAACTATTAGCGCTCCAACATCTTTCTGCTTCGGAGACGCCAGGACTTCGATAAACAAACTTTTATCAAAAACATAAAAACACGTTAAAAACATAAAAACGCGTTAAAAACTATTAGCACTCCAAGTTGGGATATCGGAGGAAAATAAACTCAACGCTACATCACAGATGTTTACAACTGCAAAAATATCAGGCTGCGTGTTAAAACAGGGGAGTAAAACACATTCATCACTGCGTCAGAGCAATTTACAACGGAAAAATGAGGCTGCGCTGATGTTTTGTCCAGTACCAGCAGTTGAGCATAGAAAGTGTGCGGCTGGGCTGTCTGACGCACACCCCGGTTTGCAAGATCGAATCTTGCTAAACTACACAAGAATTTGAGAATGCGCATAAAATATACATGAAAACTTTTTTGTAATTGATAGATTTTTTGTTATTTACAGAAGTCCAACAAACTTTTAGTTTTCCTTTTTCCCTGTTGAGACATTATCAAATGCCTGAATGCTTCTTAGTTAAAAACTGCTGTATTTGAGCTCGTGCAACGGTTCTATGGTGCTTCAGAAATTGGTAATGTAGTCAATGCGGTCAGCGCTTGCGCTGCTCAGCCACAGCAGACAAAAAAAAGGACAATTATTTCGGATGACGTGAACTATCGCGGAACACAATATTAAACATGCGTAGTGGACGAAAGGTCTGCAAAAAGTGGTGAGATAGGTTCTAGATGCAGACGATAACCCAGATTCCCACCAAAACCTAATTATTACCTTTTGACCCATTTATCATGTTCCTTGAAATGCATGCAACTTATTTCGTGGTATTTGCATTAAGTCCACAAATTAACAAGCAAAAGTATGCGAAAAACAATTAATCTCCTTTGCGAAGGTAAAAAAGTTTTTGTAAAATATCAAGCTCAAGGGGGATTTTTAACCCCATCCTTGCGTACGCCCTTGAGTGGCTGACCAAATTATAAATCCTACAAAAAATCCCACAAGGTATTGCAGCTGCTAACGATAATTTTAAAAAACACATTTAATTTGGATGATACAGTAAGTTATTTCATGCAATGCACGAATTACTTGTTCGAATGACACAATTCCATTTCAACATCAATATATCCAGCTTTTTCTTGTTTAAATGCTGCAACATGCTTATTTAAGACAACACTTTCCCTGCCTTTATCGAAGCACATTCGTCTAAGATTACATCAAAGTCAGCTTTCTCTGTTTCGTCCCTTCCTAT
>JGI24158J21664_10008811_pt1 | contig 13447 bp, 9 predicted proteins | sample Ectturendosymbi3_FD_21664 | JGI IMG/M metagenome (IMG submission 21664) | reverse complement strand
ACCTCTGAGCGCCTTCAGGTGCAAAAAGAGAATGCTCTCACAGAAAGAGCGCGCTGAAAGCGAGCCCTTCGACACGCTTCAGCGCTATCTCTGCATGTAGAGATAGCAGTTTTTGTGCTAAATCTGTCAGATATAATATTTTTACAAACGGCGCCCCATAAATGCGCACCAAATACGATTACTACTTTCTGTGAAACTACTATGTACTGAGTCGCACGCTAAAAGATTGTTACTTTCTGGAAAAATACTATTTTGTGAGTCGCACACTAAATATGATTGCTACCTTCTGTGAAAATTGTATTTTGTAAGTAGCATACTAAAAGTCTCGTCAAGACGGCGTTTTTTTCTCCCTTAACTAGACCATTAGCAGCTTCCGAAGTCCTGCCCACTCCTCAGCACAGGAAAGTGAGTGAAAAGCCGAAGAAGGACGCGGAAGACGCCGAAAAGCCTACAAAGGTCGAAAAAAGCAAAGAACGGCGAAGACACAAAAAGAAGGAAAAGAAAGCGAGAGTGAGTTCGAAGTTATTTTAATGCTGTTTCGTGCATAGAGGCATTTTTGAAATGTGCTTTTGTGGTGACCTATTTTTGGTATGGAAAAAAATTGAACACAGACGAGTACGAATTTCTTTCCATGCATATGCACCACCAACCTCTTGAGCATTTCTAACAAACGCACATGTCAAAACGAATAGCGCGAAATTAATAAGAAAAACTTTCCACCATTGGCATTTCTTTGTTCGACTTGCTTTATGTTGAACATTTTTGATGAGGTAGTTGGCAACCAACATATCTAAAATGAGATTCAAACAAGATTTTTCAAAATAATTTAACGGTCGAAAGCTGACATGTCCGGCTCGCTTTTTTACAGTTAGAAACATCCTCTTCCGCAGTATTTTCTGCTTCGAGTTTTGGATAATTTGGTCTTGTTACAAAGCAACTTCATCAAACGACCTCGCAGACTGCCAATTGCTTTTTACTGCCACAGCTCCGGAGCCGCTAGCTGGCTGCTCGCCTAAGCTATTTATTCTTCTTCAGTGGCTCGTTGCAATGTCGCTAGAAAAGAAGAAAATGTTTATCGGTTTCAGTCACGTGTCACCAATAAACAGAGAGCGTTTCTAGAAACACGTGACCAAGCCACTGTCAGCGTCGTTTGAATTCGTGCATGGTTGTTTGCCGTGCGACGCCGAGCTGACCTCAGGTGTGTCGTGGGATGCTCTAATAACCTCGCTGCTGTTGTCCACTGCAGAAGAAAACCCGCAAAGCTCCAGTTGAAAGCTTGCTTGTGGAGGAGCCCGGTCAGAGTCTCGTGAACGGGGAAGCACCGGTTGAGGAGCCGAAACCGGAACTGGACGAACCCAAGCAGACGCAGGTGCTGTTCTCTTCCGTATGGTGTGCAAACTGATGTCGGCTGTTCGGAAATTTGTATGCTCAAACCTCGACCAGATCGTTTCGATAACGTTATTATTTGGAAATGTTTTTGTTTTGACTGTACGCTGGTTGACTATTCCTCTTATCATACAAAATATGCTATAGCCTCCTGTGAATATTTCGCCCGTGCGTATGGTGGATTAGCAGCCAAGAAATGGATGTAAGGATAGAAAGAAATTCATGTTACTACCAGATTAAACCACAGCTGCTCTCAAAAGTCTCCATTACTTGCAACAGAAGCTCGCCACGTAAGCCTTGCACGCCAGTTAATGTCCCTTAAACCTTAATGTCTCTCGTACAGGGTGAAGATTTGAGCTTCTGGCTTTCTAACACTGACACAGCGCCCGAAGTCAGTAAAGCACAGCCTACTGTCAAAGAGTGAGTACGCTGAAGTTAGTTCGTGTTTTGCGTGCGCGCTGGCAACCTATTTCGCGTTTGCAGTGAAAGCGTGTCGTGCAAGTTTGGTCGTTATAGCGTCTGACGACACGTCGTTTCAAGTCTTAAAAACGGTTGCAGCAGTTGTTAAAATGATGTTTGCGTCAGTGCACCCCCCGTCATTAAATCCACGTCGGTTGCAACAATCACTGTATATGATTTCATTTCCATGCGTCTTCCGATGACTGCAGACGATTCGTGACTAGCTTGATGATGATGATGATCACCATCCCCAGCTGCGCTGCCGCTCGGTACCTGACGGCCCTGAACCTATCGCGACGTCACGCCCTATATCGTTACAACACCTCACTAGCCGTACACCCGAACGCGATGGGCGTCGAAAAGATTTTTTTCAGGGGGGGCAACGGTGCTGAAATTTCATTTTATCAACTCTAAACTATTTAGAGAAAAACAGTTGTCTAGAGAAAAAGAAACTTGAACAAATTTTTTAGGCTGTTGGGTCCCACTGCCCTTAAATAAACACAACCCGATTTGGCTGAAACGCTACATGAGCCTGCCACTGAACGGGAGTTAGCTCCACGCTGAGTTTTTGTTTGTGTTGCTTTCGTGTTTGGGATGTCAACACTTTCGACGTGATAACCCTTATCTTTTGCAAATAAGCTTTATGGCAATTCTGTGAATTTATGATCTTCCAAGTTGCGAACTAATGCCTGCAGCCATTTGCAGCACGGTTGAGAAAAACCCGTTTTTTTAAAGAAACAAGTTTTTGTTCTTTTTTCAAGAAAAAGACAAAAACCCCATTCCGAATTGTTTCTGTTGCATCATGCAATATCACCATTTTCAGAATTACATAGTAATAACTTGTTATGTCTATTGTGGCGCTCAAAATTGAGGGTAAAGAAATGTACCCCATCTTTGTTTTTGCAAAGTGTTGTTGGTTGGTTCACCCAAAAAGTGGTAAGGCTTGGCGAGCATGCGCACAGCAAACAGAAGAAAACCATTCCCACATGAACTCAGCAGTTTCACGTCAAGTTTGTACATGTCCTGCTAGTTCAGCATTTCCGGAGTGTATTTTTTCAACACGTGGTTTGGTATATAGTCCAACAACAGAAAGAGGTTGGGTGCAGAGAAGGCAGAAAATTGGTTAAAATATACCGATTTCACAGAACTGAAGAAGATGACCAGTAGAATTTACTGAAACTGTTCGAATTATTCTCTTATTTTCAAGTCCTTCAAATTTTGTTGCTGTTCGTTTTGTTTGATTGAAAAAAGTTTACAGTTAACTGTACAAGTGTGCTGCTTGTTTTACTTTTTATTTCATAATAAATTTTTCGAAAGAAAAGTAAAGGAGTGGGTTTTTGTTGTCTTTTATTGCTTTTTTTAAGTGGGTTTTTACAAAATAAAAGCCGTTGGGTCCACTTACTCAACCCTGGTTTGTAGCTGAGTCTTAACATGATATCAGACTCCATTGAACACACCAGCTCGACAACTTTTGCCAACTTCGCTTTTTAAAGCTGATACGTTTGTAGGATAGGCTCGTGTGGGGGTTAGTGACCGTTATTTGACCGGACGGCCGAACTTACTTCAGTTTTTCTGCCACAAATAACCTGTGCATCCATAAAGCACACCAAATATATTACACCTGCGCAAAGGAAAAACTGGCTGTTGCTGTGTGCTCACCGCCATCTCTTCTGCAGACAAATGTGTGACGACTAACAGTAACGTGAAAGTGCTATAGTCGCTGGAATCGTAACTTCTGAGTGTCAAGCGCCTTTAATGCTTAATTGTTAAATGGCATCAGGTGTCCTTGCGATATATGTTGTGGCTCGCATGGCAAAGGATTGGATGTGCAATGCAAAGATATCAGATAAGATGTGCTCATGAGAAAATGTTAGTCTTGAAATTGTTTCGTTGTTATTGAATGAGCAGTCCATGACAGCAAAATTAGTTTACTTCAGTCAACATAGTCGAGTGGAACGTCTGCAAAGATACGTTTTACACAAAAAGAGCTCCGAAACTTTTGCATTGTTGAAAAAAAAACACAAAAACTTTAGCAAAACGTGACGTACTATTTCTCTGCAAGAATTTTATTTTAGCGAAGTTAATCTTTTCAAGGTAACACTTCAATCAATCCTGCCTGTGCAGTCTGCCCACTACCCAAGCACACACCCACCACAACCCTTCTAGTCTGTTCCAAACACGTGCATTGTGACGTAATTATGCCCAACTGCAACGTATCGCCTTATTCTTATTTAGTCTGTCCAGTTTTCGCTTGCGTCCGCGCCATGACGTTCAACCGGTCGAATCGGCGAAAGCATTACCTGCAGAAGGCATGCGTTGCATTGATTAAATCAGGATTGACCCATCGGGCTGGCACTTCGCGGAAAGTTCGTCTTCGCCGTAACAGTCGAATGACAGCGACGGCGGCTACAATCACTGTAAGAGTTCCGGCGCCAATTGGTGAACTTCACAGTCGCCATTTTTGCTCAGAAACGGAGTTGCCGAAGAGGAAGATATTCCTGAGCCGATGCCGGACGACAGAAAGGAAAGAAAAAAACACAAAAAACACAAGAAAGAAGCCAAGAAAAGCAAAAAGAAAAATATAGAAGCAGCTCAGGAAGAAGTGAATGATGGCGATGGGACTCAAGACATGGTTTGTGTCAATTTTGCGTTTTTTTGTTTGTGCGGGAGTTACATCACAAGCTTCTGTTTCTCGGTGATTGGACAAACTTCGTACCGTTGCCTTCCAATACTATGCGTTACGACATTTTTGTTTTTTAATGGAGCCGCAATTTATTTTCTTGCATTTAGCAACTTGGTTTGAAATTTTCACAGTTTGTTTTCAATACGAGAGTATAACGTTTCGGAAAGATAGCAGCCTCAGATACAAAATGCAAACGACGCCTGAAGCAGCTCGGACGTAGAATTGCCGTTGTAACTCTAATTTCACGTCGGCGCGTTTTTGAGGCATCACTGTTCAAAACAGCATCATCGCATTGATTTCGTTTAAATTCTCAACGTGGTCCACTTGGAATTTCTAATGGTCCACAGTGAGATCCAGGACTTAGATTGAACATGCCCTTGAGTTCACTGAGTAAGTGCAACACAATTACGACAAGTTGTTCATGAGGTGTCAACATAGCGAGTTGGTCCATCGTATATTTTTTGTAACAAGATAGTCCATGGCAAAATAAAGGTTGAGAACCACTGGTTTAAATAGTACGCAAAGATTCCTGCTTTCGAAAGGGGTCTCAACATTACTCCATCACAACGAAACGCTGACACAAAGTGTTTGAAACGCAACTTTCAACGGTTGCAACTCGTGCTGCGTTCGAATAAATTTCGCCAGAAAAAATGGCTTATAGAGCGATTTTTACGACGCCGTAGAGCGCATTCTCGAGCGGCTAATGTCGTTTTTTTTTTCAGCTTCAGTTACAAAGTTACAAATTGCTCGCCGAGAACAAGGACATTCGCGTCGATTACGAAACGCGCGCGTCGCGCATGGAAGAGCGAAAGTTCGTCGTCTCGTGCGTCTTCTCTAATCTTTCGGCATGTCACATTAAAGGGATTGAGTTCAACGTTCTCGACACACTCAATACAAAGTACATGAAAGCATGGTTAACTGAATCTTTAAATCAAATGAATCAAATTATGAACACTGCACGCCAAAATATTTTGTAACTCGATTTTTCACCACCAGCCTGTTCTTGGCTAAAGCTGTTCAGAGCGGCCTAAATGCTGTGGTATCAATTTTCTGAACTATTTTCACCACCTCGTGTGTGAAATAGCGACGTTGTTTTGAAATTCAATTGAGTTTTGTGTTACTTGCGACTACTGTTCTGATCAACTGAATTGAAAGGTTCCGTTATCGCTGGGCACAAGCAAAGCGCGTTTGGCGAAAATAGACGTTCACAAAACAAACGACTGAATTTACCGCTTTTTTCAAGGTTCTTCGAATTTTTTTTCAGTTTTTCTGTAAAACGGAAAAACTTTTACTTGATGACTAGTCTTCAGCGAATGGCCACGTTCCCAACCTTCTTCACTTTCTCACGCAATCGCGTTTGCAGTCTGGAATCTGCAGACTATAAGCTTAAATATTCTTCAGCTGGTGAAACTGTGCCACGAACCAACACAAAACGTCTGCAAAACGCAGTAAAAGCATCAGCGGGCGCAGTAATTGCTTAGTTGCTACCAATATCAGGGTTCCTATGGAGTATGGAAAAAAGTTTGGTCAATTGCCAACCTGCAAAAGTCTGGAAAAAACTTTTTGGTCTGTTTGTGTGGAAAAAGGAAATAATTTTCCAGACTTGAACTTTTCACATGCATTTTGATAATATTTTATTCTGATATTTTTGATAAGATTGACAATTTGACTTTCGTGTTAACGATTATAGTGCCTCTATTCGGCCTGCGTATATCATTTGGAAAAGTTAAGTCTGGAAAAAGTCTGGAAATTTATGTTCAAAATTGCGTAGGAACCCTGCGCTATGGATTTCAGTGTGTTCTGGCAAATGCAACCAGAAAACCGACTCGCCAGATTCACTCTCTTCCGTTTTTTTCCCAGGCTGATCCGGGATCCAAGCCAGGGGAGCCACGACGCAGTGCCTGTCCCCTTCTCTCTTCTTCCCACGTCGCGCAACGAGTGCCAGTTGCAGATGACAGCTGCCAGTGTCACCATGCCACAGCGCATGCGTGGCACCATCACTTACATGGTCGTGGAAGACGACGGCACGAGCCAGGAAAAATTAGACTTTAAACTGCATTTGCCATGTTCTTCGTACCTCTTTCGCACACCTTACTCAAGGTAGATCGGGAGCGTATGTATCGGTTTACAGTTAGCTGTAACCACTCGTTAAGATCCTTCAAGGAGGTACCATAATTACTCGTGGATAAAAGATCATTTACCTTTAAGGCTAGTTACTTCGCTTCTTCTGTCAAGAGTTTTATTTGCAAAACAGGCTTGCTGAAGACACCAGCAGCAAATGTAATGCAGAGAGCTAGCTTGCTACTACCTTAGTTTCTTTTCAGGTGGGCAAGATGCGACGCATACGAGCGTCTTTACTCTGAGTTGAAAATCTCAGCTTGTTGTGGTTGGTTGAAGAACCGTGTTGCGGGTCAGTAGAGTCAGTAACGCCAATGTTGGGCGATGCACTCGGTCAGACCGTTAAGACCGTCATACACGGCATGCCAGAGGTCATTCATGTGGTCGAGCGGCTGATGAGCTTTCTTACATTTGACGAGGCACAGTTTCTTGTTTTGGGACAAAAAGCGGTGTTTGGGGTTGTCCGAAAAGCGTTACCGGCAATTTTGTCCCAGTGAAAAGTAACAAAGATCTCACCATTTGCTATACAAGCTGGGTATCATATACCGTACTTGTATGAATAACTGTTATTACGTGCGCGAAGTTCACATCTACAGCTGAAATTTCAGTCTTAACAGCTAAAATGTTTCTTAGCAGAAGTTCTAGCCATCTGCCACATGCAACTACTCCATCAGGCTCTACTGCGGCAGCAGCCAAACGGTCCAACCGCCAAAGCACACTCATCCATCTCTCGCTGTTTTTACTCGCAGTGCTAACTTCACCAAGCTCCTGTCGTCCGGCGAACTTTCGGAGAAGTCATCTATCCGTATCAGCGCACCCGACGTACCGCTGGCGCACGTGCTGCAGAAACTATGCTTCTTCCTTAAATTTTCCGGTATGTAGCAGCGTCTGCGTTTGCTTGTTGCAGAACGCGCAGCTGGCCTTACTGAGCTTTGTTTCGTCACAGTTGTGGAACAAATAGACGACACTGCGTCTTTGTACACGTCGTCAATACAGCGTCACGACCTGTGTCTTCTGGTGAAGGCCGTGGTAAGTGGTGTCCGTTGAAGCTGTGAGTTGATCTTCGCAGGAGAAAGACTACACGAACTAATGGCCCGAAGCGTTGCTGCTCCTTCGCTGTTATTCTTTAAAATTCAGTCTGGGAACGTCACTTCCTGGCGCTTGTAACGCACAGTTGACCCGGCTATCTTTTCAGCTTTAATGCCCGTTAAGGCTTTTGTGCCGGACATCCAGTTTGTCAGTGTCGTGTTTTCCGGTTCAGCGATATTCATGCTTACCACACGTTCGACACGTTACTTTCTTTTCATTCCGTGAATGACGCAAGTGTAACTGGCTGAACAAAGAATATGTCATGTGTTGAAATAAGCGTATGTTTGAATAAGACGTAGCGACATAACAATAAGACTTCGTTTTTGCTCTTATGTTCATTATTAACGTCGGTTTAGTCGAATTACAATCACCACGGCAATCCAAAGCGAATTGAGCAATATATACAGTTTCTAATCGAAAGGCGTTGAGACAGGCGTGCGTTGTTTGTTTGTCTGCTCCTTCGGGACGATTAATGAAGAAACTTAATTAGCTTCATTTATTTTCGGTTTTACAAGCTATTCCGCCAACCCAAAATCGTTTAACTTCGCACAGCATGACGCAGATATCTATGACAGGTTTTGCTTCATACAAGACAAATACTTTTCCTCAGTAGAAATTTTTCTTCTGGTACACGCGTCGGGTAGCGCGAAGAGAAAACTATTAGGCCTTTCTCAACTTAGATATCCGACAGGAACAGAATGTTAGCTGGCCATGTATATTGCCGAGTGACTGAAAGATTTTATAATGTTTTGACGTCTTCACACTGTTTTCAGACAAATGGCTTCACTGTTGACGGAAAAAGTAGCAACGCGACCTTGCTGTCGAACGTAATGGATGAAGTGAAAAATGTCATTCAAGCCTGATTCAGTGACGTATCTGGTGACGTTAACCATCGCTGACGTAAAAACGCCGGTTCTTGTTACATGTGCTGCGAGTCGTAGGAGATCGTCGTCTTGCACCGGACCTGGAAGTCTGTAGAGTGTCTGGTTTTGTAGCAGTCTATTTCACGATTACCTGTTCTTTCTCCCCGTGCAGACGGGGTGTAGCCGAAAACGATTCGTGGTGGAAGGAAATTTTAATGAGTCAGCGTTGTTACCGTCAATATCGCTGCGCGGCGTATTGGCTGCGAGCGGCCAACTGCTTGGAAACAGACCATGATGAACTACAGGCTTGAGCTGCGTTTCCGCATCTACTTAAAAAGTGCTTACGACTGTTGCGTTAACAAAAAGCTACTTCACAAAATTGGAGGGCAATGACGCTTTTACTCCCGGTTAGACATTTGTGCGCGCGTACGTTAATTTGAAGGCAGTAGTAGGCTAGCTTCTAGTTTTGTTGAAAAAATAAAAAGCGTGCCATAATTGTCACCGTCGAAGTACTGGTCCTTGGCTGCAAAGCGTGGTGCACTGAGCCTCGTTTGTTGGATTGCCGAAACTTGTATTAATTTTCAACGTGAGGGGGCGCTGTGTGCGGTGAATTTGTTTGATGTGGGTAAAGGTGGACAGAAATGCTATTTTTTCCTGTCGCACCTGCCTGAACTACCATTCCTCCGCTGGGGCGGGAAATTTGCAAAGCAGTTGTATTAGTCAGTAGCAAATTTTGGGTATGACAAAATGTTTGACTTTGGGCAAGCAACAGTATTTTGTTTGGGACACCGTTTCTCAAAGCACAAAATGACTAGATCCGCTAAAATTTTTGGGGGCATGACACCCTGGCCCTCCCCTGGTTACGCCTATGGTATTAGCGGTAATCCTTGCGCACATGACGCGCCACACGTTTAGATATTACCCGAGCCCCTTCACGACTAGCGTTCGGTCGATATCCGTGTCCGTCTTGGCCTAACAGCGAAGAAAAGAGTGTATCTAGCTGCTTCGTTTTGCCATATGTTGAAGGAAAATGTGCAAAACTGCCGGTTCTACTCAGTACATGGTGACGTTCTGAAGTCGTGATGACGCAGCTTTTACCACAACGAACGTGTAAAGCTGTTTTCCCAATTCGATGTCTTGTATCATGTACCTTTAGGTGACGTCATGTCTGTCGCGTCACGTGTGCAATCCTGCATTTGATTATTCAATGAACATGTTCGTCGTATTGCATGTAGTTTTACGTTTCGCCGTTCGTGTTTGAAGACCCTTCCTCCTCAAAATGCTGACTCTGGTTGGATGGCATTATGCAATGGCTGCGTGGTTCACAACAGGAACGTGATAATCACCGTCTGTGATCAAATTCAGGCCTGCGTTTATTAGAACTCTCCACATTTCAGGATAATGTTATTTAGCCTTCGCTGCTATCAAAGTGGTTTTGCTCGTATTGCTTGCTGGCTACGTCGGGTCGGCGTTATTAGAATTACACGTCGAGGTACGGTACGTAAGGCTGTCTTTTGCCTTAATTGTCCAGACGTGTGTATTGTATTTCATGTTTTATTGTTGCGTCATAATGGCAGTCTATGCGTTCGGTCCGTGGTGATAGCGTTTAGATACGTGAAAATTTCGTTTCCATTCCCCGCTAACATTTACTGATCAACACACAGAGTGTGATGATAGACCAAGCAGTGCTTGGACCCGTATGGTTAAGTAACGGCTGTTGCTTGATCCATGGCTTCATAGTGGTTAGGCGCATTGGTTGTTAAAGTTTTTCGTTGCTTGGAATGGTGAGCCTATTGTCCTTGGCGACATTGGGCGGAACAGGTCATTCGTGGTCGGTTGTGTTAGCGTGGAGGGGCGGTGTTATTCTTGCAATATCCCAAAACTTTTTTTTTATGTCAGAGGCCCTGGTATTCCTACCATATTCATCGTTCTCGGATCAGACGGGCCAGCCGTCATTTTCCAATGCCGCTTCGTTTTGACGAAGCTTCTTTTCTCAAGTGCCGCTGAACGGCCTCTAAAAATCGAACTTCATGCATCGAAACTGAACTCACGCACCAAACGTGGTGCTCCGTTCATGTGCTATGGCTGCTGCCCTCCCGTGTCAGCGTGTGGGTCGTGTGTTCGCCCGGTGCTCAGCCACTTGGCCGCTTAGTTTTTTCGCAGTCGCATGTACAGTCTTAGAATCGAATTAGGCCAATAGCATCGTGGTTGGTTTGTCGAGCGCGCGCTTCGTATTTATTTACGTCACGTATCTGTTTTACTGTACAGCGCATCGTCTTATTCCTTGTTGCAATAAAATAACGAGCTCGTCGTGTGTGGAGGAACGCACGCATTTCGCTGCTTTCTCGAGTTCCGACTGCGACGCCGCATCAGTCATCAAACCATCCTTGAAGCAGAAGCACAAGAAGTAGTTGTTAGGGTTACTTTCGAAATTGTTGGCGGTTTGTAGTGGAACTTAAACCTATCGGGCGAAGTAAGCAATTTAGTTACTAAGCTCCCACATTTGGCAAGACGCAGTAGGTAAAGTACATCTCATAAGTGGAAACGGCCTACCGAGATATTTTTTTAAGGTTAGAAACATCTTTGCATTTTTAGATGAAAATTCCCAGCTTGTCCCTGTGGATTTATTACGCAATTATCGTGTTGAGGATAATCTGGGTTTAAACGATAATTATGTAATTATCGTTTTTGGCCATAACTTATTAACCACTAACGCTAGATGACCAATCAAGGCCTCTAAAGACGANGGTATTCGCAAGGAGAAAAACGGATAAATTGCAACTTGAACTTTTCTCTCAGGCCTTCCCCATTCGTGACACTACATCAAAAAANTTTTCTGAATTTTTTTAATCGAAGATAAGAGACTGCTTTGGAGGGTTTAAACAACTCTATCGGTCGGCAAGTTACGGGCGAACAAAGCCCGAACCACTATAGTGGCATTGCGGTCCTCAGAGCAGTATTTCCCAACCTTTTCAAGACACGGACTATTTTCGAACCAGTATAAATCTTCGCGGACTCAACATTCTTTAGATTAAGAATACGAGAATAATATGAACACTAGTTTCAGCCAATTTGGTTTAACGCCCACATTCACAAATTTCAATGCGAATCTTGTTCCCTGAGTTTGTCGAAATAAGGGCCTGTGGTCGTCTTCTGGTTGAAGTTGGTTTCGGTGCTTGGTTTTAAAATCAGTTGCAGTATAGTGTTGACACACCACTTTCACAAATGTATGCAGTTGGAGAAAGCTACAGAGCTTTTGTTGCCTGCCGACACGGATCAGAGATATTTGCTTCCATTGAATGGAAATTCACGCAAAATTCAGTCAGAGGCTCCATAGCTGTCGACTTTGCAGATCAATCGCCTGTTCAGCAAAGTAATCCACTTCACAATGAACCTGTAGCACTGGTACCTCAAAAGGACTTCGCACCCAGTTAAATTTTTTGATGTAATTGTAAAAAAGGATATATCTATTAAACTCGGAGAGATATAGTAAGGCACTCAAGAAAATTTAACGAATGCTGCGCAAATCAATTTCTAACTCATCTTTAATGCTAGAAAAGCAGCTATTTTTGCACTTTCGAGTCAATGGATCCATTTTGCCTTTAAACGCGGCGATGGCTTGGACACATCGAAAAATATTTTACCTTTTCTCTGCATGGAAATGTTTAGCAGTTTCAAAAGTATAAAAAAATCTAAAAATGGCTGTGAAACAATCAACTTGCTGACGTTGAATCGCTTAGCAAAGTTATGATTCTGTTCTTTTAATAACGCACCGGTGTCATTGCGTGGGCCACTTCCTCCAGCACCTTTCCTCATGAGCCAACGGATGTTCAAATGGAACAAATTTCCATTATGTTCTGTCCCCATCTCGCCACACAAAGCACCAAATTAACGAATGCGTAAGGGACGGCATTTGATGTGATTGATAGCAGATGAAATATATTTTTAAACTAATGTCACATCTACTTAAATTTCATTCGCTGCCTAATTTTTTCTCGGTGAAGAAGACAATAACTACCAAAATATTTTTGTTTTCCTCTTTGATAAAACTCATAAAGCCGTTTTGGTTCTCAGCATGCCTGGTGGAGCACCATCGGCGCAAACGCACAAGCAGTCAGTCCACGAAAGCTGATGTTCTTTGGAAGGTAGCTACTATAATTTCTTGAACATTTCATTCCCTTGTGCTATGTTTGGCAAGTGGACAGCAAAAGAAAAATTGTTCCGCACGTAGTCCTCAGTCGCACGGTATCGCGCCAACACCATGAACTATGCATCGTTTCCTAAATCTGTAATCTCGTCCGATTGTAAAGAAATTATCCAGTTCGTTTCGTAGCAACAATAGTTTGTTGTAGAATGTTAGATGAGAGTTCGTGGATGCCCAGTCTTGTTTGGTAACGGAATCATAGCTACTAGCTACAGCATCACTGTGCATTATCCTGGCTATTTTCACGGCTGCTGGTTTGACCAAGCTCTCTCCCGCTGTATAAAGGCGCTTTTGTTCTTCCAAGCAGCAGAAAAAGAAGCACGCACTGCTTTACTATGGCAGTAAACTTTTAGATGGACGATACGTATGACTTCACGTTACCTGGTGCTTTTGCTCTTTAAAAAGCTCAAGGTTTTCGTCAACGCATTTTACGTATTTTTACTCGAGATGCCGACGTAGTTTAGCTTCTTATCTCTCAACGCATAACACACACTGTGGCCGGATTTCACCGTTTACTCAGGCCCGTCGCCAGGATTTAGCAGCAGGGGGGGCCAAAAACCAGAAAGGGGACCCATTTCAAAAATGTTGTATTGGATGTATGCAGCCACCAGGGGGCCAAACGTGAAATGGGGGGGGCACAGATTT
>JGI24158J21664_10008806_pt1 | contig 13448 bp, 6 predicted proteins | sample Ectturendosymbi3_FD_21664 | JGI IMG/M metagenome (IMG submission 21664) | reverse complement strand
TTGTCGCAATATCTTTTCACGTTCGGATACTTGTCCAGGCAACCAGGGAAGCACATTTGCAAACAACTCATGTTCTCCGAAAACCAAAAATCGACATACATTAAGTTTTCTCCAGTTAGCCACTTTGTCTTGCTCAGAATTTCTTCAAAAGTCGCCATCTTCTCCCCAAATTCGCGTAGAAAATTTTCTTTCGCTTGTTCAAAGTTTTCTCTGTCGTAAATGGTTTTGGTGTAAGCAGCTCGAAAATCGTAGATGACTCCTTGTAGTACATCACACTTGACATTCTCCTCGTCAGTTTGGGGGTAAAGCTGCTTATGCTTTCGAGCTAGATACCGCATTATAGCGAAACTTTCGGATATTTTCACTTCACCGTCAATCAAGTACGGAAGGTTGGGAAACTTGATCCCTAGCTGGCTTTTGACGCTGGTAAAGACGCTTTTACTGAACTCGGGTGCGTCTCCAAGCGTGTACCTCTTCTCTTTGTAGCTAACGCCAAGGTATTCCATCATTAAGCGAATAGGTTCACCCCTACCTCGTGTGTCCCAGTAGCCGAAATCCACCACAGCCATCTCGCACACGTACAATTCTGAGCTCTCAGTGTTTAGGATTCGATAAAATGAACGTAAGAAAGCAGCTAGTGCTCACCTGCGACAGTCCTGGCATCAGACAACTGTTTCAGTGCTGGTATTGCGGGAGATTGCCGTTGGACAAACATGAAAATTTTTACTGCTCTCCTGTTCGAGTCGCCATTTGTCCTGATGAAAGTCTATTGTTAGTTGCCAAAACGTCGGTGTTGTTTCCAAAGTTTTACAACAGTTGAGCAAAGACTTTTATTAAAACATGAAAGTTTGTTTGTTAAGTCAACGTAGCGCTGAATACGTCGCCTATTGTGTGCAGAGGTTACACATGTGNAAACATTGGCTNTGTCATCATTCGCTGGAACGTTTGTTCATTTAGATATCGTTTACAGCAGGGTTTTTGAGGTGATTTAGGGACCCAATTCGGGTCCCTAGAATCAGAGAAAATTATAATTGGTTTCCTAGAATCAGGAAAATCGCGTCCCTAGAGTCAGAGAAATAGGGTCCCTACGGGTCCATACCAGGTTCCTAACATTTTCCTTAAAAAAAACTGGTTTACAGTATGTAAAAATTTAAATGATAAAGTTCATTCACTTGCAACAAAAATGGTCCAAATGCGTCGGTCATTTGCGCTGACGAGCGAACCCTACATAGTTTGATTTTAGGTAAAATCCTCAAACATTCCCAGGATTTTGACAAGCTAGCTTATGCTCAAGTCTGTCAGTAACAGTCTTAGCAACTTGAAACAATTCCAATCAAAAATACCGCGAAGCCAAACCTGTCGTTCATGTAAACATAAGTAGAAATGGTCGAAGAAGCACAAGTCATTTTTGGTGACAATTTAGTCAGAGCATAAATATACACCGCTCTTTGTGCAGACTGTGAACTGTTAGCCTGCTGCTGACAAAGAATCGAAAAAGATACGGCAGACACTACATAGAAAAAACTGAACACAATATTCAGCGAAAGGCAAGGATTGAATGAACATATCTACAGTTCATCGGTGAAAACGTAACATAAACAAAATTTCAATTCTACTTCCTTTTATATTCCAGAGGGTGAATTTTCATTTTCGGAGCCCTAGGCTATTTTCAATTGGGTGCCCTTCTGGAAGGTTCGCGTCGACTGATGTCATAGAAATTAGCACTACACGTCCTCGCTACATTCACTGAACAAGTTGTTCCAGTACATAAACATATTACTTCATTCAGAATTGACTCGATGTCAGGAAAAAATAACAGTCACAATGAAACTAACGAAAGAGACAGCGGTGAAGTTATCTGACCACACTGACTATTACATATTTATTGAGTGCCCTACGTGCAATTGCACGGTTTCACGTGTCCAGAGCTGGCTCTGAGTAAAGCATATGAACTTCTTACGACGCCTAACAGCCTGTGACATAGTCGGCGATCGACGGGATTTTTGTCTGCAAAATCGCTTATAATTTTATCGCACTTTATCTACAGATTAGCAAGACTTTGCAGTCGTTTCTGGACCACGGTAGGTCGCGTGCATGATTTCAGCCAGTTGAGCTATAAAACGCTACACTCGCCGGAGCAGCTGGTAATCATCAGTGATAAATACATGCGGCAGGCGGTGAGAGCATTTGGGAATACTTCAGTTAATTCATTACGTACCAAGTACTGAAACGCCTCAGGCTTCATCAACTTTGTATCTTTCGTAGATGAGATGACTTCACAGCGTTACAATTTCTAAAATATTACCAGCTCTTCAACAAATGATTATTCATGACCTCCAGTGTACAGTTCAATGAGCTTCTTCCATCATGTCATTCTGAAAATCCAACTGATTCTGTACTTTCAACCTCAGCAATTGTCGCGGACTGACCGACATGATCATTCCCTGAACATGTAGCACATGCATTATTTCTGTGGGTGTAGACCAGTGGTCTTAACCGGGGGAGCGCGCCCGCCCAGGCGGACGTCAAGAAGTTTCCAAGGAGGCATGTTCCCTTACATGCTCTACAACATGAAAAGTTTTTGAACGGGAATGTGTCCTTTCCAAACGTTACGCCAGTGCTAATTCCACGCGGTTACATGTTATTTGGTTTAGTTTTAGTTCCGGCAGAGATGGAAGTCAGGGTTGAGTTTGTTGAAATTTTGCAGGCCGAATTCGAGCCTGCATACAAACATTCTGGGGCACAACTAGGGAGATTGTTTAGTCGGCATGCCAAGTCCTTTTAACAATAACATCTGTGCCGTTCTCGCATTTGAGAACAGCGTGGTGCACATAAAATTTCAAGGTAGACGGCTGCATCACACAGAGGCTCACCTAATTCCTGATAAACATGAATGCATGCACTTTGCATAGCTCCACGCAGAGTGTGATACTGGTATGGTTTTCTGTAATTCGACGAGCTTTCTGCAACGTGGCTTACACCTGCATGATGCTAATTTTCTACAGTACTCCTGCCGTGTTCTTCTTTGATGCGACGGTGTCTATTTATGACAATTCAACTGCACTTGAGCCACGCTATTGTTGAACGTGAGAATAAGTTTGCAAATGCGGCTTGGCAGCTACAGGCCACAATACGATGTCCACTTCTCGGCCAAAGAAAGAGTGTAACGTTGCTTTCTGGCCATCCCAATGGCGACACTCAGCTGCTTAATATCGGAACCGTGTCCTTCACTCACATTATGGCGGCGCGGAGTAAGTATTTGAGTCTACAAATAAAAATAACGTTTCCACTGGAATGTCCCGTTTATGCAATTAACCGTACTATGTTTTTAACATATGAATGGTTTCGGTTTGATATTCTGGAAACCTATGCGAAAACGCGGTTATAGCGTTTAACCCAGTGGTTTCCAAAGTGGTGTAAGTTACCCCCGGGGGTAATATACGAGTTTGGGGGTAACGGGGAACCGAAACCACAATGTTGTTCTGTATCATAAGCGATCGCTGCTAAAGATTGAAGGTAATAAGACAATCGCTACCTTGATTAGGGTAACGGCTCGAAAAAGTTTGGGAACCACTGGTTTAACCGAATACAATCAGTCGGAGTAATATGTATTCACTCTGCAAAGAAGTATGCGGTTGCAAACCAATGCAGAATGAATAAAACCAACAAAGAATTTGCAAAAGTTCGTATAACTCTAAAACAAGCAACTGCAACACATTAAGCATGTGGGCTAGAGTGGAAACATGCACATCTGTGAGCACCGGTATATCTTGCGTAACGTCGCTTGAAAGAAAGCGTTTTTCATCTAATGCTGCAAAACGCACCAATTATTGTCAAATAGTCAATCAGTGGCCTATAATTTTGGGTGCATGGCCCTATACAAATCGACGTGGCGAGAAACTGTTGTAGTCGTCAGGTTCAGTGCAACATTCCTACCTTTGAAGCCTTATTGTGAAAAAAATGTGTAGCAGTTTCTTGAACGATGCCGAAAGTCTAACAAGGTATGGTTGCGCGCTTTGATGCAGTCAGATTGTTTGTATTCGTCCTTATTCTTTGAACACTACAACCGCATTTTATCTTGGGACAAAGTGCTTGGATATTACAGTCTTTGTATGAGGGCGTGTACATGCCAAAATGCTTTCGTACTTTACCTGGCCCTTGACCAGGTTTGGACTCAGTGTCATGCATTGGAGTAGTGTTGTACCAAGTGTTACGGTTAAGCGAACAATAGTGTCAAAAAAGTGTCTGTAACCCTATGGTTCTACCTCCACTCCAAACTCACTATTACTTGTTCTGTTGTGTCTGTTGTTATCAATCTGCATTGTGCAGACTGTATGTGTTTGTACTCTATGAACTTAGCGTCCGTATTTAAAGTCACGGGGACGTGAACCAAAAGAAAGTTCCCTAAGGAGGGCATGGTGGAGAAAAGGTTAAGGATCACTGGTGTAGACACTTCTGGCACACTGAAAAACTGGGTTATTAGTTTCGTCTTTTCAATAACAGCTCGTAGTGCATCTGCTTTGGCAGTGGCTTCTTTCGCTTGCTATATGAAACACTCTCACCTGTACGTTTCAACATCCTCAAGTTAACGCAAGTAAGCCTACTGTAGATCCACGGGTGTCCTGATTTCTTTGAAAAAAAGAAAACAACTTACACGTGAAGCTCACTTTCCCAACTAAGCTAATAAGCTCAATCTACAAATCGGCCTTACTAATACATCAAGATACGTGTCTAGTTCAACGGTAGTTAAAATCTTTTTCTATGCATTGAACTGTAAAAAGGAGTGGCCCAAGATTACAACAAAACAATTGAAGTCAACATTGTCCCAGCTTAACATGCGCGGTACTACAAACATTTAACATGTTGCTCCACTGAATATCTGCAGCTGTGGCTACAGTAGGCTATTTTTCCCTTTACGCCGTACCTTACCAATAAAAAGCAACAAGAGAGACTGAGAGAAAGCCGGGTTGAACGAAAGTACCTCACTGCAGCCCCGTCGCCACGGGGGGCTTTGGTGGCCTAAACCCCTCAAATTGAAATATGAAACACTACTAATCAGTGGCATTTTGTCAAATTTTCCAATGTCAAGCCCAACTGCACAAGCGTGAAGCCCCCCTGCTGAAGACTTTCTGGCGACGTTTCTGCCTCACTGGTCTGATGACCCGTGAAAAATGAATTGGACATTTCGTTCCACATCTTATACGTAATAACAACCAATTTTCAACAAGAATGCTCATCGTAATTCACTTCAATCCTTCGCGCTCATTCTAGAGATATTTTTTTAGCGGCATAGAATAAAAAACGTGCGTTGGTCCAAAAGCAAGATACAAACATAAATCCTTGCAAAAACGCTGGAAATTGTTCTTACTCCAAAAATTTTGAGGCCCTCAAAATCGGTGGCCCTACGCCTAAGACTTTTCAGCGTAATGATAAATCCGCGCCTGCTTTGCATACTTTGAAGTGTTACGTGTGCTCTGCGACCGCCCATTGCGTCTTTCTCTCCGCCGGGTGTTCGCGGATACCTTTGTAACCAATGCTGCATTGGTGGCAAGTCAATGTGGCGCGTGAAGCTTTCCACCGTACATGGCGAGTGCAGAGTTGGACAGTGCGTAAGTTTTTTTCAAGTCTGGGACATGACCCGCATGAAGCCAGTAAATCCAGCAATTCAGTTTGAAAGATTTTCATCGTGATTTTCTAACTTCACGTTTGCATCGTTCTGTTTTCGTGTTGAAAATTAAAACTGTTTGTTCAGAATCCAAGATTAAGTTCTGAGATGCAGAGAAAAACTTTTTGAAAAAAATTGTGAAGTTGAACTTCTCGCTTCATTGCAGGCAGCAGAAAAATCAATAAAAACTGTGGTCACGGCGTATTGAATACCAGGGAACAACGTCGCATTTTCCTCGTCCTGGATAAGTGAGCTTTCTGGGAGCTGGAATTTTGCTAAATTTCACGAAACCCGCATGTTTTCATTGGAACTTCGATGTTAACGCCACATTTTTGGTCATGCGTGGAATCTTGGGATAATTTTTAAAAAGCCTTGCATCATGCTTTAGTCGAAGGCCGGGTTCCTTGCAGAGCCTACAACACAGTGAGCACAGACCGCTTGCAACCGGATCAAGTTTGGTCAGACTGCGAAACAGCCTGTAAGTCTGTGACTGTATTGGAGTAACTTCGCTGACAGTGCATTACAACATTACCACCGGCGAAACTAAACCAGTTGAAACCAGTTTCATAAACAATTCTGACGACGACTACATTTCAAAAGCTTGGAATAAGTACACTGAGATACAGCTTCTTGCTGCCGTGTGACTTCAGGCGCATTGATACTTGGTTGAGAATTGTGGCATGTGGACGTTTTGGAAGCATCTGTCCTATCTTATGATAAATCACTGTTATGATAAATCAACTTTGCTTCAGTTTTGTTTATAGTCGTCTACAATTTGCTATTAGTGCCTGGGGTGGTGTTGCCATTGTTGCGATCGGAAAAGCCCGAGCGGCATGTGTCCAAAACTTGTGGCAGCAAGCAACAATAGAGTTCACCCGCCACGATTACTCTGTTGTTGCTTGTTCGAGCCACATATATTTGGTGTTGTTCTTCGCGCACATTCCGTTCGTGGTGAACCGCGCATGCAGCACAACGCCAGCGGAGTGGTTGCAACACCATAACAACCTATTACATGTATTGCACAACAAGATAATTAGAGCAATGACATATAGCTCTTGTAAGACAAAGACAACACCACTATGTAAAGAGCTCAACCTCCTCAAGCTGGATGACATTTATAACCTTGAATAAGATAAAATTATGCACATATGTCACTGTGTCAACCTTCTTGACAACTTTAATCGCCTTTTTACCACTGTGAAAGACTGCCATGCAACAAGCAGTGCAACTGGGGGTGCATATGTTTGATAAACAGCCCATACCAAATATGGAAATAGGTCTTTGGAGCATCTGGGCCCTACAATCTGGGACAATATTGATCTCCCTATACAGTCTAGACGAATACTCCTCATTCACATTAATAAAACAGTACAGAGATATACTTATTTCTGAATATGATGACAGGAAATATGGTGCTGAAACATGGAGTTCTTTGTCTTAACTGTAGCCCATTTATTTTTTATGCTAGAATCTTAACCGACTCATTCCCCTTTTTTCACAATTGTTTATCCCGTAGCCCTCTTTATTCCTTATTTTTCTTCACCTTTTTGTACATACTCCCATTCCTTTCCACATCTAGGTTGTGTTTGCTTGCCTAGGTTTTGCTTGTTTTGTTTTTTGATTGTGCATTTGTGATCAGGTGATTTGGTTTACTTGTTGCTGATGGTGTTCTTTGCTTTCCAGCAGCAGCGCGTCATATCCCATGCACCACTTCTGGTGAACAATGAAATTCGAACGCTACATCTCACCTTACCTGATCTCAATAGTTTCCAACCATCATCCCCATGCTAAAAAACGCATCAAACATTTGTAGAGTTTGCTAGATGCGAAAGGGTTATGACAACACGGGCAGAGTTTCTTTCAAGCTGGCTTTATGCTATCTCTGCCACGCCCAGATCCTTGCGGATCTGAGCACCTGACCCACCGAGAGAGTCCGGTTGCGACCAACACTCCCTGTGTTGATCATCAGGTAGCTCGTTCCCAAGCGTTTACAACACCACGAGTTGAAACTGGAGAGTAACAAAGCTAATTCCACTGTTGAGGTCAGCCACCCGATAATCTTCCGGTTCTTTCAATGCCCTGACGTCCTAGCAATAATTTGTTTTGCTTGCTGGAATACTGGTAATCACGAACGAAAATCAAACCGGCTTAACCCATTGCCTAAATAAACATCCTAGAAGTAATTCGATGTAAGTTCTTTGCACGCGAAACTCGTGACCTGATTTTCTTATCAAAGAAAAGGCGGCAATGGCAATAAGAAGCGAAGGACTCAGGTCAACCAGTCACGATCGTTAACTTCATCTGGTGTGCAAGCGAACATTTATCGCTCTCGCCTTTGTCTTAACGCCATTTTGGAAGCGTGCCTTGGGCTTGGGTATGTTTCAGTATGTGGAAATTCGAGGAAATTAAGAAAGAACATTCCTTCTGGAAAATGCTCTAGATTTGGCCCAAAGTGTAAAAAGTTATATTTTGTGCCTTTACGTTGGCCTAATGGTCCAACGCGTCAACGGAGAATTTCTCTTTTAGAGCTCTCGAGTCTAAACTCCAAAGAATCCCGGGAAAAATAGCTGGAATAACGGCACTCTATGAAACGGGACATAAATGCTAAATTGGGTCGATATACTGTCAAAGATTTTATGAAATTTGTAGCTTGGCAACACAAGTTATTCGCATTTACTATTCGCAGTTCGAAATATTTTCCATATGCTTGATCGCTTCTATAAACAGGAGTTGGCCGTACATTAAATCCCTATTAAAGTTTAAACAAAAATAAAAGCAAAATCGGTCTTGGAAGTTGGTCAGAATGGGAAGGTAAATCATCAGCATCAATGAAAAGGTCCCGGTAAGGATTAACACAGGAAGGTCACACACCGTTTTTCTGATAACCGCGGCACTTTGAACATGTTTTTTTGAACGTGATCCGTGTCACTTTGAACATGTAAAACTCATATCCAAACTTAGTGTCATGCGTTGCTCTCAGAAAGTGACCACAATAACTGCTCCCGGTGTTTCGCGTTCCGCATGCGACAATCCATGTGTGGCTCCATCGATCAAGTGTGACAATTCGTCTTCCCGAGATGCTCATCCTACAACTTTTTCCCCGTCTTCTGTTTCGCAGAATGCTACGGATGACCAGCCACTTGCTTTGGCGTCGTTCCCGACCAACCGAGTCCACAGACACGAGCATGCGCGGACGAGCGTGGTGCACAGACCTGAGCTTTTCGTTTGTTATCTGTGTGTACCTCATTTCTTGCATATATACAGTATGCCAGGTTGTGTTTCTGTGTCATTCTTGTTTTGCTCTTCAAGATGTAAGGTTCAACATGTTGGTTTTCGGCCCAAGTATAACAAAAAAACAATTTCGCCTTGCTGCTTCACAGCAAAAATCCCTCGCACCCCCAAAAATTTGCGTGCTGCTACACCTACGCGTTCTAATGTAAAGCGTCACACGTTTCAATAACACTGTAATTTGAGACGTTACACTTTCTGTAATGTAAGTCCTCACAAAATCATAATTGCATCACACTTTATATCAGAAAAACCCACAGACGTGAGGAAAACTTCCCATTCCGCAATGCTACAAAGCCAATTTGGAAACTGGAGAATTTTTGGAAAAAACTCAGCATGCGGTTTTCCTCGATTGACTGAACAAATCTACAATCAAATGATTAGGATCAATCGAAATGTTAAATGAACAGATCTGCAGTTGATTGATGAAAACGTAACATAAAGAAAATTTCGTCAATGCTCGCACCCTCTGAAGTGTCACTTGTGATCTGCGGCCGCCCATCTCGGCTTGGTCTGCCCCGGTGGCTAGTGGAGACCTTTGTACATGCTGCATCGGTGGCAGGTCACTGGTGCGTGAAACATTCCCTTGTACACATTTATTAACGGCCAGTGCAGATATGAACAAGTCGCAGTTTGTTGTTTTTTCTCAAGTCGGGGAGCTCACCCGTATGAAGTCATATACAAGCAACCCAGTCTGAAAACGTTTCATCGCGATTTCTAGCATCGTTTTGCTTTTTTGTTAAAAATTTAAATTCTTTCTTAAGAATCCAAGATTAAGTTCTGGCATGCAAAAGGAAAAACGTTTTGAAAAAATGGTGAAGTTGAACTTCTCGCTTCATTGCAGGCAGTAGAAAAACCAAAACAAAACTGTGTCTTGAATACCAGTTTTCTTCCCCCTGGACAAGTGAGCTTCCGAGTGAGCAGGAACTTCGCTAAATTTAACGAAACCATGTTTTCCTTGGAACTGCGATGTTAAAGCCACAGTTTTGGTCATGCTTGGAATCTTGGGATAATTTTTGAAAAGCCTTACGTCATGCTTACAATGAAGGCCTGGTTCCTTCGAAACATCGTAAACACAACTCGTTGCAAACTTGAAGCTTACACGTTCACCGTTACAGTTGTTTCGTATGTGAAATAAGGTTAAATGTATCAGTGCAAAATGCTTTGCAGTCCCAACTGGATGTTTACAGCTGAGCACACAAATTGCAAATGCTGATTTTGAATCGGCGTACTTTGTATCGCGTAGAGCAGGGGTCTCAAACATGTGGCCCGCGAGCGAGCCGCATGTGGCCCGCGAGGTCGTTCTGTGCGACCCGCGAGGGTTTTCGTGACTTTTTGAGCAATTATTAACATTTACGTTATTTGGTTTGTTCTCCAGTGTTTACAAGTTCTTTTGAAATGAATATAGAGACGGCTAGAAATGATTTGCCTATAACTCACGATAGCTTTCGCAGGAAATACGACGTAAAAACTGTTTCTAGTAAGGTTCACATACCGCCATTGTTGCGTTAGCGTCATAATGCGGCCCTCAGGTAGCCATAATGCGGCCCTCGCGTTACTTTGTACGTCCACATTTGACCCTCGGAGCAATTTGAGTTTGAGAACCTGGCGTAAAGTTTGATGCGTCGGCGGCCACGATATTGTAGTATGAGACGTTGCGTTTGACGAGTAAGTTTTATCCCATTTTCGCTAACTGGCAAGAAATTCAGCGAGCTGCACTGTTCAGCCGTCAACAACATCTGGCTTCTTATTAATAGATGTCAATATGTTTTCCAGAAAATCAACAAGTGCACGTGCAACTACGTCGTTTACTAATATCTTCGCATGTGGTGTTGTCAAATGAACACATTCCTTAGATTAAATGCACCCTGGACGGGTCCTTAGAAGGTGTTGCGTCAGGGTTCAAAACTTACACTACTGACTGGAAAAGCAGGGCCTACAACCCAGCAGTGAGCATAGACCACTTGAAACAGGCTCAAGATTGGTCAGATTGCAAAACAGCCTATAAACCGCGAAAAGTCGGTGACTGTATTTGAGCAACTTCGCTGCAAGCACATTCCAACATTGCAACCGGTGAGAAGAAACCAGTAGAAACTTGGTTGAAACCATGCAGTTTCACAAAAAGTTCTGACGACACCTACATTCCAAAACCTTGGTAAGATGTATAGACTGCATTGAGACACAACCTCTTGTGGGGTTGTGACTTCAAGCGTATTGATACTCTGTTGAGAAGTGTGGCATGTGGACATTTTGGAATCAACTGTCTCATCTTGTAAATAATAGTTATGGTAAATCGACTTTATTTCAGATTTGTTCAAAATTCATCTGCAATTTGCTGTTGGTGCGCGAGATATTGTTGTCATAACAACCTTAAAACAACTAAATGTATTTCACAACAAGATCATTAGAGCAATGATATATAGCTCTTTTTGAAGAATGACAATACCACTATATGAAAAGCTCAATCTCCTCAAGCTGGATAACATTTATAAACTTGAAATAGGTAAAATCATGTACAAATGTCCCTGTGACAACCTTCCTGACAAATTCAACCACCTTTCCTTTTGGTGGTGCTGTGTGAAGTTTTTCATTACGTTTACCTACACTGCCATTATTATCGCCTGTGATTTGGTGTGTTTCGGCTTATTGGACTCTTTGTCACTTGTGAGCAAAGGTTGATTGTCAGCAAGGGACTTTTGTGCTTAGTTTCTGTCGCGGTGGGCAAATAATTTTGCTGCAACACAAACCGCACGCACCTTTCCCAGATAAATTTTTCAATGCCACAGGGCAGAGAGAGTTTTTCCTGGCTGCATGACAGAATCAAAGATATGTTTCTTGTACGTAATTATTACAATCTCGTCTGTTTTCGCAACAATTTGAAAAACATCTATTTGCCTTGCGTGCCAGCTCTCGCGAACCGATCCAGACATATTTACTTGGATGGGGGTATTTTGAAAAGAGGTTGAATATGTGTTTTAGTGTCGTTAGTACATTCTCTGCAAGTGATTTAAGGAATTTTCCACTCATAATTTCAGGCAGTGTAATTGATTATTAACAACTTAACAGCTAGCACGATGCTTGCTAATCCACAGCACGGTGATTGGCAGCTGTTTCCGGTCGCTTAGTGAAAACGCGAAACACTGTTGATCAACAATGCGTTGCACTGAACCGTTTGGCAATAATGTGCTCCGGTTTCACGTTAACTTGTATTGGTGAGTTTGTTCTATATCTGAATATAACCAAGGAAATCAACCAAAGGTAAAGTGGTATTGAGGAGTAATTAAAGAACAAGTGATGCAAACACTGCTCTGCTTTGACTTGGAAACCTTCAGATATGGCGTCCCTTATGAAACGTCAGATATATATACAGATCTAGATATCTCAATGGGAAGGGTGACCTGCACTCCTACAACAACAAGTTTGACCCAACTAAAAGGACTTCCCTCAGAATCGCACGCAACATCAAGTGTCGCACTCCTTGCATTCCATGGATGTTATATAAGCACAGCGCGCATTCTCTCTGAATGTATTGTCGCATTGCTGTATTGCAAACAAATGCTCGAGGGATAAAACCAAAAGCGCAGTTGCGTGAATAGTTGAGTACACGTGTGCCGTCCAACTAGAGCAGCGTCCGCAACACGGGAAGATGGGTTTAACGCGAGAAAGTAATCTTTTCTTTTCGATCCGAGGTTGTGTTTTCGGTGATGTGCAGTATTTAAAAGACAACTGAAGCGGCAGTTCTAAAGGCGGGCTGGAGGGTTCTAGAAAGCGGCAATCGAAAACCATCTTATCACAATCATCGCGCCTCTAAGGTGGTGCTCTTTTTCAACAAAAATGTCCTCTTTTTACTGGAGTCTTACTTACTATCTTACGTACTATCACAGAACATGCATCACAGTAAACTTCTCTTGCTCTAAGAGATTTTGTTTTGAAGCATTTTACCGTTAGGATTGTAGTATATCTTAGAAATGAAGCATTGCAGAATTTTTAAATGTTGTTTTCCTAAATATCAAACGGCATCTAATTGTAGTCATGCCGTTTTGTGTTTGCTCTACACCACTTGCCTATTTATTTGAAAACACGCAAAGCGTTTGGGAAACAAGCAAAGCTGTGAAAGGCCGGAGAGCAATGATCAAGGCCGGATTATGAGGGGTCAGTGGGGGCAATTGCCCCGGGCCCTCCGCTTTCAAGGGGCCCCCCGTGACCGTGATGGCATTATTTTTTCAAATAAAATATTCGTTTGAAAAATTGTCGAGATTCAAAAGAGATACAAGAATACAACTCTATAATCCGATGTTGCGTTGAGTATCATTAATGATTTCTCTGCAAGTTTCACTTTCTGTCAGTTTTAGTAATCACTACTGAATATAAGCATTTTCGGTTTTGTTCAATGCAAATATATTTGAACTTTGCTTGTAACTTTTCCTAATAATCGTTCTTTTGGCATGGGTTTATCTACTCGTGCATCACGCCTACTGCACAAATGTCGCGAAAA
>JGI24158J21664_10008805_pt1 | contig 13449 bp, 6 predicted proteins | sample Ectturendosymbi3_FD_21664 | JGI IMG/M metagenome (IMG submission 21664) | reverse complement strand
CGTGGCAAACACGAAAAAACGTCAGTCACGAAACGCAGTAAACATCAACATAACACAGATGATGGTGGGCAAGCAACGGGTGAAGAGATGAGGCATGNACAGATGAGCAGGTGANGCAAGTACATAGGNGAAGAAAGCAAGCAGCAATAACNGTTGTGAGGCAGAAGGCAAGGCATGTTAGTAAAACATTTCATAGCAAAAACAAGTAACATGCAATGCTGTAGCTTAGCGAATTAGGTTCGAGTGTAAGTAGCTTCTTCCCAATTTATTGATGTGATTAACTGAATGCTGTTGTTGTTACATACATATGCTTTCATGTAGAAAACGTTGGTGTAGTTTTTCTCGGAGTTGCTGAGGTGAGATGTGTTGTGAATGTGATATTCATATTTGCCGATTTTGGGTTGATCCAGTTTATTTGCAGAAGCGCTTGAGATCCACCAAACGGCAATTTTATGAATGAAAAAATGCACTCAGTAAAAGTGGCATGGACAAAAATGTTATGATTTTCTGTCTTTTTTTCTTACAAAACAAACACATAACCTAAGATTAGAAAATGTAGAGCAACGAATACAAAAGTGGCAAAAAGAAGCAAGGGTACAAAAATGTTGAATCATATACACACGATTCATGTACATAACACAGATGATGGACACGGTGTGCAAGCAATGCGTGAAGAGTAAGGGGTATACAGATATGAACAAATCAACAAGTGAGTGATGCACATAGATGAGACTGAGAAAAGTATGTGACAATGGAGATTATCAAGCAGAAAGACATGCAACAACCATGACATTACAGAACAGTGGCACATATAGCAGAGGAAAAAAAACAATTTTTATCAAAACAGACCATGAAAAAAAAGCAACACAGTTACCAATCTGATGGATCACTAGTGACTATAGTATCACAGCTGCATGTCCCGCGGTTGCAGGGCACATAGGGAGTATACGTGACAGATGAGGTTGAAAAGACAAGCATGGAAAAAGATTACCAAAGGTTTAACAACAAAAATATAATCCAACAAGATAAGTGTTGGGTACATGAAAAACAATTTATGGTTAGTAAGTAGGTCTAGAGAAGCAGCAACAAATATTCATCCACATCCACCTATTACCCATGGTACGTCATAGTCTTGACACTGACATAAATTTTTCCACAAGTTAGCTCCAAACAATCATGGGCTCAGAAATAAACTGAAGTAATCGTCTGTGAGATCCTTGAAATGAACATCACTCCTCTTGCCTTAAAAACTCCCCATTGCAGCAAGACTGCTCACTAATACTAGTGCAAATATAAACTTTGTTCTGATTTTCTGTATTTGACTGAGTCTCAGTAAGCAATATCTTACTCATTATTACAATTAAACTTGTTGTTCTTCATACAGCAATGTGGAAAAATCACTCTAAAGCATTTCCAAATTTATTGAAAAAAACTACATCGAAACTTTTGTATTTAAACAACCATGAAAACTTTGAAGAGATTACTAACATTGCTAAGTCATTGCATGTGACAGTGAACTCAAAAGTTTGTATCTTTACCAGTGTTCTTTTAAGGTGTTTTAGGGATCCGAATCGGGTCCTTAGAATTGAAAATCTGGTCCCTAGATTCAAAGAAAATTATCATCAGGTCCCTAGAATCAAAGAAAATTATCATCAGGTCCCTAGAATCAAAGAAAATTGGGTTCCTAGAATCAGACAAATTGGGTCCCTACAGGTCCATATCGGGTACCTAACAGTTTCCTTAAAAAAAACCTTGATCTTTACTCAACATACTTTTCCAAACCATGCTGTGGCAGTCTTGGTAAATATGAACTGTTTGCCCAAAACATCACCTGTGTTGATTCCAGTGTGTATCAGCATGCTTGAAAAATGTCACACTTTTGTGCCTGTTTGCAAAAATTGGAGTGGTTACGTAGGTGATGCTAAAAGCCACAAACCTGTTTGTTTTATAACTATTATCTCCAAATCATTTAAACATGATCTAGATTTTCATTAATTTTTGCTACCACTGACAACCAGTTTGACTTTAAGCCACGATGTGATATTAATATGTATGTAATTTTATAAATAGAATTTATCATAGTATGTAAACAAACTATAAAGGTACCCCAGTGTTTTCAAGATTTTTGGATGCATCTTACACATAGACAGAGCTAACCACAACCTGTTGGTTATAAAACTGATTAAGTGCAACTTATCTACGTGCACTAAAAATATTAATGAGTTGGTATAAGAATCAAAGCCGTGCAACTGAAGTGGGGCACTTACTTTTCAGAGCTTTTCACTATAACAGGGTGAGAAAGTGCAGTTTTCAACCATGTTTATTTGCTGTTTACTTTGATTAACTCTCAACTCACCTGTGCTCAACCATAGTGAGATGCAATGTGTGAAACATAGTTGTGAATCACTTAACCGGTTGTGTAGCTAGGAGGGTAAAAAGTGCAGTCGCTCTCCTCCCCAATTTTGGAAAGCAATTGTTGAACATTTGAGCAAAAATTAGTGTGAATGCACAAAGCCAATTAATGTTTCAAGTTGGCTATCCTCACCACCTTGAATTATTTTTCTTTGTACTGTGTGTGCTTGTCACCTACTGTTAGCTGATGATATGTGAGAGTTTGGCTCTAGCATTAGTGACCTTCAACACTTTACATGAACTTTTGAACTTGTAATTATTTTTAATTGTAATAAAAACAATGACTTAGTATTTCCTATAGGTAAGTACAAACACTGCTATACACCAGATGCTTCTTTGAATGGTATACATTTTGAGCTTGCTGTACAAGTTAAATGTTTCCATGTGCTACTTCATGACTCATAAGTGTGATAATTGCATCCAAAGACAAATGAAATCATTTTATTGTGCAGCAAACATGCTCAGAGATGACATCAATTAGTGATAAACCACAGTTAAAAATACTTTGTTTCATGCCTATTACATGCCCTTGTATTTGCCAGTTGTAAAGCAAATTTCACATAGTTTTAATGCCCCCGCATCACCTATAAAAGTCCTTTCAGAATTTTGCATTATATCCTGAAGAATCTAAGTCTTCCCCAATGTCCAGTTACCTATGTTGTCAAGAGATTTGATGCTTTGGTAAGAAACAATTTGTACTTATTTGTTAAATGGTATGCATTTTTAGTCTTAATGTCTGATGCTTTCTATAAGCTTCTATTTTTTGTTCTTGTATGCAATACTACTTTGGTATGTGGATGAGCAAACACTGTGGTTGCTGATGCACTGTTTCAGTGTTTATTCGTCTTCAGTACTGCTTGTGCATTCCCGCCAAAACATACTCTGTGATGTGCTATGACTCATCATTTCCATATTCTTATGTTCTTTATTAACCTCTCATACCAATCGTATATCTGACACATAGTTGAATAAACTATGACATAGACAAACTTTACCTTTCAAAAATTTTTTTGAATTGTTCATTTCTAAATTAATGATATTGTTCAATGGTTCTTAACCTTTTCTTTACCACGTCCCCCTTTAAGTAATTGTGCTTTGTTTCAAGCCTCCCTCACAATAAGTTACATAAGCAAATGTATTTATTCATTTATTTATTGATCAGACTTTTCATGTTGCAAAGTGCATAAGGGCTTGTGCCTTAATCTATTGACTCTTCCCTAGGGAGACACTCTTCTCCGCTTAAGAACCACTGATAATTCATTATGCCAGCCTAATTGCATGTCATACTACACTGTACGCTATCAGTTATTCTACATATATTTAAAATTCTGGCACAACTATTACTGTGTATAGCAGCAACTAAACAGTATAGGCATGAGCTAAGCAAGGATGCAAGGGTATTTGTGACTAGGGGGTTTGAAAATATGTTGGAGTGGTGCAAAGATTAATGACAGTACAGCAGGGTAGTTTTCCCATGTAAATGTTATGAAGCATTCAGACAATAGGGCTTTTTACATGGTGCTTTAAGTGAGCTCATTAGTCCACTTCCTTGGTCACATGATACGATTACTGCTGAATCACCAACTGCTTGAGTGATCGAATGAGCTCTTCAGAAAGTGGGCACAGCACACTCGTAGTTGCTTGGTTCGTAAGTGAACTCCCTGGTAAAAGCGTTCGCGAAGTAGCTGTCTTAGATTTGGCTGTCGCTATATCGTCTGCGTTGGTTGGATGATGCAAGGTTGATTTTAAATCACATCTGCTGTTTTGAAGTGTACAACGTGTTGGTTTTAACTTGGTTTTGTAATCCATATTGCAGCAATGACGACATCAAACCGCTGTGTGACTGTGCAGTGTGGTGAGATTTTGTAGGCTACGTAACATAACCTGGCTCAACTGTTTGTAGAATGCTAGATAGACTGCTGTTTTACTGCACTTTTTGGATGTCAATATTGTCCCCAGAAAAATGCTGTTGCAATTGACATACAAAATTAACGGTCTAGTAACTTATGTAGGCTAATTGCTGATGGTGCTTTGCCTCCAAAAAGTACTGTAGGACACCATAGTTGCTGGAATCCAATCTAATCGTATTTCAACTGCAGAAAATTGGGTGTTATAGTAGTATCTGTAGAATTGTGATAATCCCTTTGTGTTGTTTGACCCATGCTGCAACATTGCAGTAACCTGTGCAAAGAATTGTTTGTCATCCTGGCCTAATGTTTTTGCCTTTCATCAACCTGAAAGCAAGCTGGGTTTTGTGAAAAGTAATGACTACTGTGCCTCTTATCTGCTGTCGCAGAAGACTGAAGCTCAATTTCTCATTTTTAACTAGAACACCACAGCTCTGTAGCACAGAACACCCAACCCAGTCATTCTGAAGCACATGTAAACACACAGCTCCTACATTCTCAATTTGGTTCAATTCCACTGAGCTCTTTTAAAACTCCCTTCCACTGCACTTACTATGTAAATACCTAATGTGACATTGTTGGTAGACTACTCACCAAACTATGCCAATTCATTTTTACCAGCCCAATGACATAGTCTCTGTCACTCTTCTTAGAATTAGTGTAGTCACCAAAATAGTAATGATAACATTGAAATGCAAATGATAGCATGTTTCCTCAAGCCGACAGTTTATCAGACCAATTAAATAGGGTATAATGTCAGTACACATCCTAAATATTAGCCAAGACATTGAACAAAGTGAAACTGAAGAACAGTTGTTTTTCAAAATGTACATTGTTATTGCCTAATAAATTCTTGTATCCTTAATGTATTTTGTTCCCCCAAACCTTGAAATATGGCTATGGGCCTATTACCAAGGTATTTCAAAAAATGAAATCAACTGAACAAAAATTAAGGCTGTTGCAGTGTTAACATAATTTGTTGCAATGAACTAAGCAGTAAAATAGAGCCACCCTTTTTGTATGATGATGCATTTTGACTTTTTCTGTTGTGCTAATGGTCAGCTTATACAGTATGTACGTTTTGCAGACATACATGGGTCACAAGTACATTCAAATCCTAGATTCCATCCTAAAATCCTGGTTCTAACAAATATGTAGCTGACTTGCATAACTTGTAAGTAGAAATATATTGGAATTTTGTTTTGGCTGGAAATCAAAATTGATTTAAGTTTTAGTCTAGAAATGAGCAAAATTTTGACAGACCTTAATTGTTCTTTACTACTTAATTCTTTCCTGTTATCATATTATATTTGCTTGGCATTAGAATGGTTTTGCAGGTTAATTTTTTTTATGTAACACAGCAGGATTGGTTTAAATGAACTAGAAAAACTTCATGATAGAAATAATTTGCTCAAAGAATTAAAAATACCTTGCACGAAATGCTTTGCACTTTTAAGTGTTTCAATGCATCTTGAACAAAATCATGGCTATGAAACAAAATAATAAATTGTCTCTGACTTAAGCAACATTTTCTCTTTATTCATGGTCAATTAGGTTTTTAGTTAGGAATTAAAATCATGATTTCAGTTCATTCCTACTGGAAAATATTACAAGCACATTTGTGAACTGCTCTTGCTAATTTAGTGACATGTGCTAGGTTAGCCAAATGCAAAATAGGAAAATCTGACTAAATAGCAAAGAGCAGTGAATAATAGAACAAAACTTCCATTAAGTTACTGTATTTCGCATAAGTTCAGCCTGTTCTCCGGATTTTTGATGACTGTCATACCAGCTGTATGGCAGTTTTTCGCAGTTTTTCATGATTAATTTTATGTGCAACACTGGTTCTCATGCTTGTTTCACAGATGTTGTAAATAATTTCTATGTTTTCCAGATTAGGTAACCAACATAAAATGTGTGAGTTACACAACATTGCCATACAAGTAAAACAGATCTATTACTCAAATTAAATCGTTTTTCTAATGTGAAAAGTTAACAATGAATTAGTTTTTGCAGGTTTTTATGCTTCATGATGCAAGTTGGTTTAAACTGAGAAATGCTTGGCGCCTTCCACAAAAGTAGTGTTTTTTATTGATTTTTTCCTAACAAATTATATTTGTTATCTATGTAAATTACTGTTATTGAATGTGGTAATGTACTTACCAACATGGCGATTTGGAGAATACAATGGTTTAAAGGACATTGATTTAAAATTTGACCCCTTTCATTTAACTTTGAACAAGAGAGCAAGGAGTGCTAGAATTGCACTCACATAATTGAAAAAGTTCCACAGAGATATACCGTATCAAAAATGTGAAATTGTAGCTTTGCGTCAAAAGGGGTGGTCATCATTTCCCAGTGGTCTAAAAATTGATTTGAAAGATGATACTGAACTTGAGGTATAACATGTACATATTATTTTGCACAATTTTTAAAACGAGCACATGTTAACATATTTTTATTCTGTCATTGTCAAAGAATAATCTGAGCAAAGGAAAGTAATTTAGGTGAAATTTGTTAGCTTATGTGGGAGGAATTATGGATAGTAATTTTGCATGCTTTTTCAAGCCAGGAAATAAAGGATGCCATCTCAATCACTGAGAGGCTAGGGTAGCTGGTAATGGAAAGTAGGAGTATGATCGGAACAACCTCAGAGGTAATGACACACATCAGGATCATTGATCAGAATTATATGTGAATCAACCTTACCATAGTCAAATAAATCTTGTGGTATCACTTGCTTGCCTTGGCTAATCCTATTCAACTTAAGTCTTTTACTTTGTTGGAACTTTTTTTTGTATGTTGTTGTGTCTTCTTTGTATGCAGTTTAGGAAGTGTAGAAATATCTGGTTAATTACTATGTTTTTTTTCCAATCTGACAAAATGTCACACCAAAACAAATAGAGCCTATTTCAGGATATACCAACATGTATGTGTTGACTTGACATCACATGATGTTTTGACTTTTAACACTTTCGCGTCTGGTCTAAATCAAGCGGTTCGCGCCAAAGCAACCGGTTCACATGTGGCTTTGAGCGTGCGTAATTCTGGTACCGAAAACAATAGAGAGCTGTTCAAAGGCTCAAAAGACTTGGCAAGTCCTTTAGTTTGCAATGAAAAAAAAATTTTGGTTGGGGGTGCGTATTTTTTGTGAGTGATGTCACAAGTGGAGGACTTTTAAGCCACCTTGGCCCACTTCACCTGGCCTTGGGCCCAAACTGTTAGATCAGGGTTCACCAACCTTTCTGAAACTGAGAGCTACTTCTTGGGCACCAATTAACGCTAAGGGCTACTAGTTTGATACATACTTCTGAAATAAAAATTTTGCTTAATTTAGCTGCAATTATATTATTTTTAATGGTGTTAATCTATGTGACGATACTCATCATTAGGACAACCAATTTTTTTGACCTAAAAACTTAAAATTTTGACTTTGTTTTGACCTATAAATTTTTTGCATTTGCAGCTTGCAAATAATCAAGCCTTAGGCGTTGAGGTTAACCGAGAAGCATATTCATACACTCTATGCTTCGAAATTTTAAAAGATTTGGTTGTTTGACTTTGGGGAGGATATATTGATAAGTACATAAATAAACACAGTAGAGTCAAACCTGAGAGCATCATAAAGTTGAAACGTTATATGCATAATGGATTGAGCAGTTACCAAACCAAGTACTGCAAGACCACGTTTCTTGCTTTACCATGCATATCGTACATACTATTCAATCGTCCAGTAGTGGGCAAAACAGCATTATACGCCAGAAGTTGCAACAAACCCACTATTATTACAAAATTCTGCTGCAAGAAAATTTAGACCTAATGATAAATTTTGACTTTTTTTTGACCTAATAACTTGGGATTCCCTCATGGTATGAGCATGAAATTTGGTTTTTGGTTTCATCAACTTTCAAAACGGAAGAAAAATTTTGACTTTATTGACTTCTGGTTGCCCTACTCATCATCTTAATGCTATTTTCAAAACAGGAACGCGGTCGACCAACGTGGTCCTCGCGGGTGACCTGGTGCTCGCGGGCACCATGTTGGTGACCCTTGCATTAGATGGTAGTATTTCGCTGAAGTTTTTATTGGAAACTAGGCTACAATCCAAGTCTTTTGATACTTTGGATGACCTGCTGGGGTTTCTGTTTCGAAAGTTATGATCTNNAGTAATAAAAATATTAGATTAATTAGATAATTAATTAATTTGTTAATTTCAAATCATAACTTTTGAACCAGAAANGCTAGAAAGTCAATCAAAGGCTCTTGAAAAAGACTTGGACTCGAGCCTAGTTTCCAATGAAAACTCTAATGAAATACTTTGGCCTAGTGGTTGGACCCTAGGCCAGGTAGCATGAGCCAAAATGGTCCAAAAACTGCTCCACTTATGATGTCACTCACAAAAAATCTGCAACCCCCAACCAAAAGTTTTTTTTCAAGTGCAGACTAGGAGACTTGCCAAATCTTTGAGGGTTTGAACAGCTCTCTAGCGCAATCAGCGGAGGAGCTATGGCATTGATAAGGCAACCGACAACTTCTGGTTATAGGCCAATTTCCAAGTACAAATGCATCAAACCCCAGCTCTCAAGGTGTTAAAATGATCCCTGATTTTATTGCAGTACTACTTACAAACAAGTAAAATGTGGTGTTGTTGCTGCTTTGTCTTTTGCCACTAACAGATGGCTATTTGTTTACAGTGAAACTCCATCCATAACTTTGCAACATACAATATTGTGCTCATGACAATCTTTCTTCATAATAGATTATGATTTTCAGACACATTTAAGTTAATGATGAAGTCATTGTCTTTCCAAGGCCCATTACTATTTTCCATATCCTTTGTGAATGAGGCTGGTCAATTTGTGTGAATGCTATCGATTTAAATGCAATGGATAGACCAAGCCCGCACAACATACAGCCGGTGGGCCACATGCAGCCCGCAAGAGCTTTTATTGCAGCCTGTGTGAGCTTTCCCAATTGCAGAAAATGTTGCACAAGTCCGACATTGGATAATTAAAAACGGAACCAACTCTAGCCTCATGGCAAGCTTGAGTAATCTGCCTGCTTCCATACTTCTGCGATGATTAGAACTTGCACGTATCTATTTTTCCATAGTTGTAAGCCACAAACGTCACCTCAGGAATGGCGTCCCACAGGGATTCGTCTTGACACCCCTTCTCTTCAACATCTACATCTCTGAACTGCCAAACACCATCTCCAGAAAGTATGCATGCGCTGACGATCTAGCTATTGTGCATGCTGATAGAGACTGGCAGGCAGTGGAAGGGGTGCTGAGCTAAGACATGGCAGCCATTTACATGAATACCTCCAGATCTGGAAGCTAAAGCTCAGCACTACAAAAACGGTGTCGGGAGTCTTCCCCTCAACAACAAGGAAGCTAAACATGAGGTAAATGTCAAATACAACAATGAAACCCTGCCCTTCTGCGCTGAACCCAAATACCTTGGAGTAACATTGGATAGGTAGTTCACGTGTTGCCGACACCTTGAGTCTATTCACAAAAACTTAACATCACATGTCGCACTCATGAGGTGGCTTGTTGGCTCTGGCTGGGGTGCTGGAGCAACAATGTTGCCAACAGCCACGCTAGCCCTGGTCCACTCAACAACAGAGTACTGCGCTCCTGTCTGGTGCCGCAGTGCTCACACCAACCTCACTGACCCTACCCTTAACAAGGCCTTGTAAATTGTGACTGGATATATGTGTCCTATACCAGTGAGCACAGTACTCTGTTGTTGGATACATGTGTCCTATACCTTCCTATCTTTGCAGGCGGCACCCAACATGCTGAGTTTCATCGCAGAGGAGCCACACTGTCTCTAGCCACAGCCACGCCGCGCCATGGCACCTGGACACCTGCTCCACTCAGCGCTCACCTGTCCACTGAGTGGGAATGTACAGCATCTCAAATTGACACACCCATTTGTTCCCGCCACACAACAGCTCATCAGTTCAACTGACAACAACATATATGCGGTGCTCTGGATGAATCACTGATGGAATGGGAATGGTTGCACAACACCACTACACTCCGTACTTTCGACACTGGCACCCATCCTGGAATGGCCTTGTCAAGAACAGCGTGGGTCTGGCTTAACCACCTCTGCACCGATGTCAGACTTTCTCGCTCCTGCTTGCGCAAGTGGGGTATGGCCCCTTTTTCAGCCTGTGAGTGTGGTGCAGAAGATCAAACTGTCAACCATGTCATCTCCAATGTCCAATTCATTGACCTCCCCATGAGTTGCACGACCTGAGGGTTCTGGATGATGAGACAATTAAATGGCTGCTCAAGCCTGCCCTGAGATCTAGTGCGGCCAAGCAGTGGATAGCAGCATCTGGCTCAAATGATGAAGAAGCCACAAAAATGACAAAAGCAAATCGATCACAGTTTATTTCACAGGGAAACTAGTTGCCAAACGTAAAACTACTGTTTCCCTGTGAAATAAACTGTGATCGATTTAGTTTTGTCATTTTTGTGGCTTACAACTTCAGATAATTAATTGTCATTTCAGATTTTTTCCAAACTACAACAAAATAAGCTTGTGCAGCCCTTGGCAAATTTTTGTTGATCAATTTGGCCCTTTGAGCTTTTTGAGTTGCGCACTGTGCAGGCCTGCCATAGACAATCAATTCTTGTGCAATGAATTTATGGGTAAATATTCATCCCTCAACCTAGCTCAATCTTAATCCAGATTTGGAAGATGCAAAAATTTACATATAAATGTGAAATACCTTCAGGGCTTTATCCAAGATGTGCATGCTTAACATCACTTGGCATATACAATAGGTAGCTATAACTTTTTGATTTTGTTGTGTTCTTAATTTAAGTTGAGGATTATTAGGTAATTGCTTACGAGGGATGTTGGACTGGCATGATGTTTTTCAAAAACTGCAATTCCATTAAGCAACTTCCAGTTTCTTGATAACTTTCAAAAAGTGTTTAGATATTGGTATTAAACCAGCTTTACTCATGTGTGTTTTTTGTGAATTCATTGCACTGTGATAACTTCTAGTACATTTTCACCAGTGCATTTTTTAAAGTTTGTCAGTAGTTGATTACATATATTACATTAGAATAATAATTGTGATAAAATACTGTAGGCTTATGCAACTATCTAGCCTGAAATTTGTGTGTTAACTTGTATCAAGTTACAACATACACTGCCAGATACATGCAAATAGTTTTATAATAATTTATAACTATTTGTATGTGAGAAAATGGAATGTCCTTCTGAAGAGAAAGGAAAGATTAAAAACTTTGATATCGCTTTGCCAACTGTTTTGGTAAGGATTTATTTTGCTTCTTGTGTTGGATTAGCATTTGTAGATATAAATGTTTTGCTTGTCTCATCTCTTACAACATGTTATAAATCATTGTTTGTGCCATATGTTTTTGTGTAAATATGCTTTATTTTCAAACGAAATTGCACCAGACATTTGTACAGAATGCTGTGTGTTTGCAGCTAGTGTTTTTGTTCGGTCATAGACCAATTTGTTTTAATGACTGAAAAGAATTAAGTCAATTTGGTCATAATGTCTCAAAATATAGACTAGTGAATTTGGCTGTGGCAAGTTTTAACACTATTAGACTGAAATGTTTCAGCAAAAAGAAAACAGGTTTTACAGCAAACATCAATAATCAGTTTTGATGTGAATAACTTTGGGATACTTAAGTGTCTTGAAGCATATTATAACTTGACATCTTATGTACATATTATAACCGGACATCTTATATACAGAAGTTTTGCAGAAGTGTGCAAATAGTGTATTTGTTAGCAAATATGTTGATGTTAAATTTGCTTGTATCTCTAAGATTTGCACTGTGGGCCATTTACAGAAACATACAAATTGTAGTGTGAAGTGGTTTTAGTTTGATTTTAACATGGTCTGATCTGGAACTAGTGAATTAAAAAAAATTGATGTTGCAGAGCACATCTTGTGCTGTGCTTAGGCTTTCAAAACAGAAAAACAACAGCTGACAAATATAGTGTCTTGCAGCAGTTGTATGTAATGTGTGCTGCAACCAGTAGACTTGTTAGAAGTTCATCCTGATGTTTTTTAGGATTATCATTTACATTAGCGTTATTTTTTGGTTCACACATACAAGCCATGTTTATGAAAAAAAGATCTGTGTTAAAAAGCATGAAGAAAGTTTTGAAATTTTCCAGCTGATTTGGCTGGAGTTTAATATGCTCTAGTGATGTCACAATAATAGAAACTTCCTCAGTGTCTGTGATAAAGACATGCATTTTATAAAAATTTGAATCAAACTGAGCATATCCTAAGATTTACTGTATTTTTGCAGAAAGATGAGGATTTTCAAGAAAATGAAGCTTTAGATTTAGCTGCTGACACAACTGGTATGTGTTGTGAAGGTTACCTACATATATGCTTTTTGCTTAACACATTTGTGGATAAACAAGCTTTGTTTATAAATATGAGTATGTGTGATTGATATTATGTGGCTACATATTAAGAAAGGCGTTATTAGGACAGGGCTACTCAAATGGCGGACCGCGGTCCGAATCCGGACCTTTGGATGGCCACGGCCGAACCTTGTCAGCCTCTTACAGGTGTATTCTATAGCCAGAAGTTTTTATTCCAAAATTTCGCGCTTTTGGCCGTACTTCTGAAGCATTTACTCCTTGCCAACTGTGTGATTGTCGATCAAGCTGTTGTTCAGCTAAATTGCAGTGAACACCTGAGTTGCGCAAGCTGCAAGTTTTTGGTTCAAAGTAATTGTTTCGTCATAATTGTTCAACAATAGCTCATCACTACAATGTCTATCCTGGTGAAAATAGTAGATTCAAGGCTAGAATATAGGAACGAAACCTTTTCTTTCTGAAAACAATACAATTATACAAATTTCTTTGTGCACAGTTATGAAAGATGCTTGAGTAAGGGAAGAGTTTTGCAGAGATTTTAGTCCTTTAGGAAAGAATTTTTTTGCAGGAAGTCAACAAGATGTGAAGAAAAGCTAAGGCATTTTCAGCTTTTTTGGAAATAATAAAGAATGGGAAACTGTTGAATTTTTGGCTGACATAGTGTAACACCTCAACGACTTGAATGTAAAACTTCAAGGAGAAAAACATAGCCTACTACTCTTGATTTG
>JGI24158J21664_10008803_pt1 | contig 13451 bp, 7 predicted proteins | sample Ectturendosymbi3_FD_21664 | JGI IMG/M metagenome (IMG submission 21664) | reverse complement strand
ACGATGCTGGAAATAGTCCGAGCATTTGGAGAAATGTTGAAGACAGGCTGGAGACCAAGGCGAACCATAGTTTTTTGTAATTGGGCTGCTGAGGAGTATGGACTAATTGGATCAACAGAATGGGTGGAGGTAGGCTAAATCAATTTTTTCCTTGAATGTTTTTCAACTGTCTAATTTCAAGCTCATTAATAACTTGCTTAATATTTTACGTGGTGGACATTTGGACGGGAAAAATGTATGTTATCATAATACAGTTTCAATTGTTTGTATTTCAAACGAAATGCAATATCATCTATTTGATTACGTTGGATTACTGATGAGAAACTATAGAGACGGGGTCACCAACGTGGTGCCCGCGGGCACCAGGTCGCCCACACAGGTACATTAGTCGTCCGCGGGCATATTCTGATGATAGTATTGAACATGATCGTTGTGTTCACGTGGATAATTACAATTAATTTTATTGATGATAAGATCATTAAAAATAATGTGAGGAAAATGTTTGTTTCAGAAAGAGAAATGTATGTCAAATTGGTAACCCTTTGCATTAATCGGTACCGAAGAAATAGCTCTCAGTTTCAAACAGGTTGGTGATCCCTGGTGAAGAGGATGAAAAGGTGCTTGCACATAAAAAGCATAGTGCGACGAAAGGCGTTTGGTTGCATCGTGTAATTCACAGTTTTCGATTCCGAAAGGGCCTTGAAATGTACTTTACCAAATATGTGACATTTTCTCTATTTCCCTAAAAAGATCTTCAGCCTGTCAGTCACCAAGGGTATGAGCTGAATCGATGCTTCCTCCACGCTCGTTACAAACCAATTGTTGAGATATTTCTACTGTATAATGTAATTGAGGGACGTGCACTTCAACTTGGGATGCGAAAAAAACTATCTTATAATCAAACCGGTGCCACACCAGGTTCAAACATTGGTGGCATTGCAAATGATCTTCGTTTTTTTTAACACAGATGGTCAAATCAGGGAGGAAGGCAGTAGGCTACTTAGTTACAGTATTTTGTTATAGTTCATTACAGCAATTAGCCGCGTGTGAATAAACTTGTTGACCTAAATTATTACGACATCAACGCCAATCATTGATTTATGCCAAATAGAAACACCACTGTTACGTCATTACTTGCATGCTAATTTCGAACCTATGAGGTGCCACGTTGGACACACATGCCCTATGTTGTGCATATCTGAACTAATAATAAAATTTTCAACCATTTTTAAGAATGCTTCAATCCTTTTGCTGGAATGGCGCATGCATGTCTCGTAGAGTAACAAAGAAACTACTGCATATCTTTTTACTTGTTAAACGTTTTAGACAAGCGAGGAGAGGCAGTTACCTTCGTATTTCCAAATGCTAAATTTTATTGCAAAACGTTATTGCTGATTTCATGCAAACAATAAAAAATGTATGCACTTTTGTTACCGTCGGACGTAATTCTACGTCAAAGGTATGTTGTCCCCTCTTCTCGGCGAACGTAAATTTACGTTTTTGCTTTTAAATTCTCGGGAAAGCAATTTTACGATTTTTTAAACATTAGGTTTTTGGAAACGGCTTAAAAACATGGCCCCAGACTGGGTTAAATTTATATTAGGTCTTGGAATTAGAATCCAAGCTGTCTCTTGTTAAGAGGTTATTTCAAAGCATAGTTTTTGAGCTGGTCCACTAGACGGGACCAGGTTCACTGGACCAGGACCGCGGTTCTGTGCGATGGAAATGCTTTTGAATGCTGCCAGATGCTAAAGAATGTACTGCAAACCTTTGTGTAAATATATTTAGACATGTTGATAAAATTCATTGTTTATGGCCAGTGTTTGCTGCTTTTATTGTCTCAAAAAATGCTCCCAATGAAGTGAAACTTTGCGAAAGATCTTGGTCCGGTGGGCCCAGGCTTGTTGCAGTGGCATGCAGGTTAAAATGTTTTGGAAATGATTCGATATGTTGGCAATTGATTGGTGTTAAGAGAACAAAACGTTTTCCAGGTTTACCGTTTTAGCCTAAAACCGGAAAACGCCAATCAAAACTCTAGGTTATCTGAGGCCTATCGAGGAATCAGCCGACTGGGATCTGATTTCATCTTTTTGCGATGATTCAAATTTGCACATTTCTGTATTAATGTAGTTCACTCCACAGGTGAAACAAGCAAGGAATCCTTTGCAAATTTTTAATACGAAATCGATTTCACGTAACACCACGAATCGTAAGTCCTTACATCGGCAAGCAATGCAAACAGGTGAAACGATCAAAGGTTAAAACAAGGGCAGAGAAAACATAAGCAACCTCAACACTGTAGTAAATAAATAACACAACAACAGCCGAGACCTTTTGGGACTTGAATTTCCCGCCAAAACCGTGCGGTAACAGTGTAAACAGTATTTGGGTTGTTTCAGAAATATGCACTACATCATCAAAAGAATTCAAAAGAGTTTGCAAAAATAAATGAACTTGTATTACTGCATAAATGTTTGATTGTGGTTTGCAATAGTTAAAGCATATTTGCTTCACTGAGAAAACGTAGAAAATTATTAAAATCCGTAAAAAGAGATGCAATGACATCATTTCGTTGTTTTTCATGGCGCTAAATCAAAATTGAGGGAAACCCCTAATCACAACTGCAATGGCTTTCATTTGCCTGTATTTGTTTATCACTAGTATCCCTACAATGTATGTTACAGGAGTTCCACAAAGAACTAAACGCACGCGCTGTCGCTTACATCAACGTGGACATTGCAGTCCAAGGCAATCACACATTCCGTGGTTTCGGCGTCTACAGCCTCAGTGACTTGGTTTTCGAAGCTTCAAAGATTGTAGACAATCCCGATCCTGAAGAAATAGCTGATGGGCGAAAAACTGTCTATGACACATGGATTGCAAATCAACCAAGTTCTAGGTTTTCTTCTCGGCCGAGGTAAAACCGCTGATATTATATTTTACCTTCATATTTGTTGGTCATTTGAAGCGAAACACACTGATTTGGTTTACTGCAGTTTTTAATCGAGAGTGGTCTGCAAACTTTGCGTCTAATCAATCAAAATCACGACAGAGTTTGACCTGACAACAAACTTCAAAGCAAGCTCTGAAAAAGTGAAATAATTGTTGCTTTTTTAAGACACGTAGCAAACCAAGTTATTGTTAAGTAATTTACGGTTCAACTGATTCTCGTTAATTTTTATTCAGATGGGTTTGTTGAAAATTATCATACTGCATTCACTAAAACGCTATAGCAAACAAGCCGTTGTTACAAGCATAGGTGGAGGAACCGGAGGGGGGAGCGCATGGGCCTAGGCCCTACTTCTAAATGTCGAAATTTGCCTAAATAATTTAAGTAACACAATTAGTATTGGGTCCATTGTTAAAGTTAATCGTTTAATGAAAAAAGTGCTGCAGATTTTCGCAGTATTTTGACAATATCATTTGTAATACATTATTTGTAATTTGACTGGATTTGGTAATTGTTTGGCAGAACACACAGTGCACAGTCTGTCACCCTGCCATGGCTTGCATACCCCATTGGTGGTGTTGAACTGTGTTGCCGGATTGTGTAATGCAACATATTTTTTTACAACAGTTGTATGATTTTACATGCTTGTGTGCATAAGCGTCGGGAGGATTTTTTTCCAGGGGGGAGGGCACTAGTATATTTTTCCAAACGTTTCTCTAGTGGGGTGCTAAAAGTGGCGAAATTTGTTTTTTTACCACTCGAAACTAAGAAGACAACTTTTTTTGCTGAAATTTTTGAATTCCTACCCCCTTCCGACACGCGTGCTTGTGTGCAGAGCCCATGAGAGGGGGCCAGCAGGTACTATGTTCCGGGGCCCGGCAGCTACGGAGGAGTCCGACACTGAAGGAAAATTTGAGTGTATTTTACGAAAAAACAAGTCATATTGCAGCGAAATATTCTGGTGATAAAACTGGTTTGGCCTAAAGGATTTTGTAAGCTAGTGTGATATATTTTGATGTGAATTGCTGGCGGTGCATTTTCCTGATGTGATGCACTGATAATTATTAGCAGTAATTATTTTTGTTGAAGCTTAATGTTTGCCTACTTATTTAAGACATTTAAGATATTCACGATTACTGTCCCAGTCTGTCCAATGAACTGAATTTTCCTATGCGTCTTTCATTTTTAAACATTTTCAAACAAATCTATAGAAACTTTCTCCAATAAACCAGAGTTTTAAACTAAGGGATACTTCCAGTAAAATTTGTTTGGAAACATTCCAGTTGACAATAAAATGTAATCTAATAACAGTAGCCTTCGAACGTTGCATATATGTGTAACATGACTCAAATGTTTGAAAGTAACAAGTAACTGCAGTGCAGGATGCACATGCTTATAGTTCTCCGTGGCGGTGTGCTGTGCATTTTGCTGATTGTTAACCCTACGCCGCAAGCAGATTAGCCTCCAACTAACCGAATTTGAGTTTAGGATTAGCGGACAGACCCAGAAATCTAAAAATTCGAAACCATACAGGAGAAACCAACCAATTACAGTATTTCGACAGAATGCGACAAAAAACAGTGGCCGCCAGCCTCTGGCCCGTGTGGCTTGTGTGAATTATTCGAAATGCTTGTATTAGCTTGCGAATATTCCTGACCATTCCAGCTACAGTAGCATCTGCTGAAAGATCTTTCAGCTGAAAGAAAACTCGACACAAACTCGACTTGTTGACGGAGCAAGATTAAGCATTGAGTGTAGCATTGCTAGACAAGCTGATTTTGATAGTGTCATCAGACATTATGCAAATAAGAGATGCAGAAAAGCGCTTGCATAATAGTTAAATGATTTCTTTCTAATTTCTTCCTTGATAAGATTTTACTATGAACATTTAAAAGTCATGAAAAATGGTAATATTGTCACATACTTAAATACAGGTATGTTTTAACATAATGTTTCATATGATCAATAAACGAGCACTCCTTGTTCTTGTTGAAGTTACATAAATTAGCCTCAATTTTTGTTTATTCATTTCAAAACAATTTTGCAAGTGTTAGGGGCCCTAAACCGGTTGTGTTCCGCCTAAAAAATTTCTCTTAGAAGCCCTGCTTGGGTGGAGGAAACATTCGTGCCACACTATTAAAAACTAGTGTAATTTCAAGCGGTTTAACACCATTCTAAATAGTGGAATATTGCTGATTCTTATACGCAAAATGCAATATTTGACAGATAAATTTCAATTGTTTTTTTAATTTAGCATTGGCAATACTAAAACAGCTATATTTAATTTCTGCATTGACAACACAATTTGCATCCTTATAGACAACTTGTTAGTTGCTACATACGCTTTGTCTTGTCTTTGCATTCCGGCATCTAATGCGGTTGTAGAATGCGTATTCAGTTATGGTACTTCTGTGTTCAAGATGTGGAAAAGTTGTGATTTTGAATGTGTGTAAGACAGGTATCAATGCTGTGTCATTTTCGCCTGTTTGCTGTGTTTTGGTGTTTTTAACAGCCCATTTGTCCAACTTCACTAAGTTGTTAATTCGGGCTCTTCTTTGGCTCTGTCACTGTTCATATATTTCGTTCCATGTCTGGCTTCTAGTGTTCATGTTGCAGCAGGGGCGTAATGAGGGGGGACAAGGGGGTCACAATTAGCCTGGCGCCGAATCACTATGAGGGCGCCAACTCACTGCGGGGGGCTCCGAATTACTGTGGGGGGCCCGAAAAGTCTAAACAATGTCACAAGTACTTTCTTCAGTACAATACATTTGCTTCCGAAAGGCTTCAGGTTCGAGCATGGGAGCACAAAACTAGCTTGCCCCGGGCGCCATCTAACCTTGGTACGCACCTGTGTTGCATGTGACCTGAACAAAACAATATCGTTCGTAGTAGACGTTCTCACGACTTCGTTCGCTCGCGCTTTACACGGGCTCATCAATTTGAGACCGAGCTGCCCTATGCAATTAAGTATTTTTTGAAATATAATTCATATCTGACTGAATGTTTCTTGAAGTAATGGATTTGTATAATTTCAAGCGAACAATAAATTACCCAGTAACTCGGGCTAATATGAATGAGCTTAGTAAGCAGAGGACTTACTGGCGTTATCATTGCTTTGTGTCGTACGTTACTGAACAATGGAGAAGTTTTCACGAGAACTTCTCATTTGCTGTTACGTAACTAACGTCACAGAGCAACGATAATGCCAGTCAAAATGAGAGCAAATGGAAATTTCAGTGACGCAAGCCTCAAACGGTTTTATTCAGTCAGAATAAATCGTATTATGAGCCCGAGTGACGCTGTTGACCTGGGTCGCCCCTGTAACAGCCTATTTGAATTTCAGATGGTTCATAGTTTCGTTTTCATAGTGGCGTACCTTTTGTCTGAAATAGTGTAATTTAGACCTCCATAGGTGTATAGATAATGGCGTCATATTTCAATGCTTGTGACGTCACAATTGCCAATCCGAACCACAACAAGTTTCTACAGTTTTTTGACGTGCACTTGTGCCCACACTTTGAAAAATGTTCCGCCACCCATGGTTACAAGGTGTTTCACTTCCTGCAGATTCTTAAGTTTGGGTTCGGGAAGTGATTACACAATGTTTCAGCACAATCTCGGAATTGCTTCGATAGATGCACGTTATACTTATGACACAGTAAGTAAACTGCTTTTGCATTTTTTAAAACAAACATTTCTGCAAAAAAGACGAAGATTTGCAATCTTCTTCTTGTTTATTTTTAAGCAGTCTTTTAAGTGTCGATTTGCTAGGTGGTGCAGTGTGTTGAGCATACGTCCTTGAAGGCAGTGTTGCATTTTGGGCTCAGCTTCGGGTGAATTTGCACCTTGAGCTTGAGCAAAGGTAATTGGGGCCTGTCTAGATTTGTGCTCGGCACTGAATGGGTAACTGCAAAGGAAGTTTTTACTCGCGGAGTGTTATTTTTATTGTGTAGTCAATGCTGAAGCTTTTTACATCTTTCCCGTACAAAGCCTGTTAATAGAACTTCGCAAATTCTGGTCGAAAAAAACTACTGCTCGCTTATGGTACGTTCCTGTAAGTATGACACAACCGTTTTGCTATTGCTTGCACTCGTGTTGTTAATGCCCATCGTTTTTTCTCTTTTTCCAGAGAATAGGAATTAGGTCGTATCCCGTTTATCACTCAGTTTACGAAACATTTCAATTGGTGAAGAAGTTCGTGGATCCAAATTTTGCTTATCATCTTGCTGTGGCACAAACAGTTGGTGAAATTGTAAGAAAACTAGCTGATTCACTAATTCTCCCGTTTGACTTTCGGAAGTATGCGAAAGATTTGAGTAGAAAAAAAGAAGATTTGCTAAACGATTTCGGTGAAACTATGACGTCACATGGAATTAAATTAAGTAAGTGCATTTTAAAATAGATATTTTTGGTGTGTTCAGTTAAAAAGCGCGCTTTCTTTATCAGTCTTGTGAGGTTTCATATAAGAAAGTGGCTGTTGCGTACGTTTGCAAGAAACCTAAAATTTGAAAGAGTTTCTGATAGTTTTTCTAATTTCTAAACTGATGCGAAACTACAAGATTTGAACACAAATCTATTGAACTGCTACTTTTCACTCAGTTTTTTAGTTTTGCATAGAAGAAACAAGAGGGTATGCGAAAAACACGGGAAAGTGTGAAAAAATAGAAAATAGAATGTAAATCCAAATATGCCTATGTTCACAAACATCGTGAGCACGAATTTTTTTCAATATTTCTTTGCCTGCCGACAACATGCAATTGATTTGCAATGAAAAAAGTACGTTTCATCTGCAAAGAGATTGATGAAAACAGGAAATTAAAGCAAAATAACATGTGAGTGGATTGTGACGTTCACGAAGCCCGGATTCATTTTGTGAAAACAAAAAAAAACTAATTTTTTTTTTAACTATCAAGTGTCCATAATATTATTTTTTTCTTTTACATTAACAGTACCGCAAAGAGGTCTCAGTATAGGGCGTTCTTGCAAACTGTGTCCTTCGGTCTGGACAGAGGTGTACTCACAGTCTTACATTAGTCGGATGTTGCTAAGCCATTTTTACTATCTTCGCTTTCAAAGCAGCGTGGATTCAACATTTGTAGGTCACGGACCCCCAGTATATACTAAAAAGTTACGGACCCCTTAAGAGGAAATGTTGCAACAAACATCACAAATTAGGTTTTGATTATCCTAGCAGTAATCACAAATGTCAGGATAAAGCTTGTTATCCCTTTAAATCACATTCATGGACACGTTTAATGACCTCATGGGCCCGTTTGAAGGTTCAAGAATCCCAGGTTATGTACCGTGCTTTAAAGCGACCGACACCTCTACATAGCCGGTTTAGTTGCATTCCAAGCTCTTCCCGGCGTAGTGACAACCAGCTGGGATTCAAGTCAGTTCGTTAATGTATTGTATGGTTTCAGGGCGGTGGTACCAGGGAAGAAAAATATCTTCTCTTTAAAGATGCTCCAAATGCTTTTTGATTGTTTGAAATAACAGTTGTACTTCTCACGAATGTACAATGGTAACAGAATTAAAAATAATTTTTATAAATTTCACAGAAATTCTGAACAATAGCAACATTTTGCTCACTCGATATTCATGGACCTTTTTTTGAAGTTCTTTATCAGATATTGCATTGATATTTATTTCGAGAATATAAAAAAATGTCCGTTTTCACAGAAGCGTGCTTCTTCAACAAACGGCTCTAAAAATCATCTCTGCTCTCAATAGTGAGAGAACTGCTTTTTCATAAAAGTCTCAACTGCTTTTTTTATTGGAGTTACAGTACGTTGCTTAGTGTTTTGATACATTAGGACAGATGTTTTTTTACTTATTGGAAGTTGACGCAATATCTTCCTTAAGCGATACAGCTAACATTGAAAACGTTCGTAATGTTCATTGGAGCGACTAGTACAATACCTTAATGATTTTCTGTTTCCAGCGGCAAAACCGCAAAAATGTGTTGGTTGCTGCACATATAACGTTCATGCGTTTGAGCCGAAGTAAAATGTCAGGACGTTTATTTATGGCTATTTAGGTTTAACATCATTGAAATCTTAATTGTAAATGCAAGTTAAAGTGGAAGCTAATTTTTGCATTAGTTCTTTTTTATTCATGCAGATCAGCTAAATCAAGCCATCTCGACATTTGCTGCTGCGGCTGATGAGTTTCACAACAGAGTTGATTCCCTTGACCGTGATGAGTACGTCTTATGCATGTTTAGAACCTTCAAGGACCGCAAAGCCACAATACAAGCCCAAACTTTGGCCAGTCATAACTTGCTGACCAACACTCTACGGATTCGGCAAGTCTTTGACTTGAGATCGAAAAAAAATTTTTTCGGCTTGGATTTTTGGTTCTCTGTGTGTTACGTCACAATGAGAGCATGTTTGTGCATTTTTGGCTCCTTTGCCTGGCCCTGGGCGCCAGCCCAATGGGAACTTTTTTCGCTCAATGTTTTTTTGGATTTGTGACTCGAAAACAAGTCTCTACAGCCCTTGATTTACTTGCTAGCACATCGGCAGACAAAATTATGGCTCAAAAACCCAGTTTTTGCCAAAAATTTGAAATTAAAAAAAAGTGACATTGGCCACTTCTGTCCAACTTTGGCCACTCGTGGTTGGCAGCCAGATTGAGCTAGAAGGCTATTCAAACCCTCTAAGACTAGTGAAGTCTTCTATGTTAGATAAAAAAAATACTTTCAGAATTTTTTTGGCCTTTTTGGTCCATGGCCCCATGATTGGAGGATATTTTGCGAATATTCTCATGATGTTACCTGCGGATCCAACGCGCGGATATTGTGGCTCAAAGTTTTATTGGATCCCGGACTCGAATAGGACTTTTTGGAGCCCTTGATCGACTTTCTAGCATCTCTGGTTACAAAGTTAGGCCAGAAAAAGCCAAAATACTTTACCGATCTGCTAGGCCATTTCTGGGGATTCCCCTAATTAACCTACCATGCATTGGCCCTAATTTGGGGTCCAGGAACGCTACAAAATAAATAAATCCCCCAAAAAACTCAAAGCACGGCCTAAAATCGAAAAAAACTTTGTGTCAAAAAAGTGGCTCTGCGGGTCAGGGTGTCTTGATGACGTCATCACAGAATATGAAAATATGCATAAACATCCTCTCATTATGTATACATCAACAGAAAACCCGAAATCCAAAATCAGAATGTTTTTTTTATTGCGAACTCCATGACTTCACGAGTTTTTAGAGGGTTTGAACGGCTCTCTAGCTCATACTGACGGTGAGTTATTGCCAGCTACAGTCAGGGATGGAATTCACCCCAGATTAGCGTTTGCGGGAGGAAACTTTTGACCATATTTTGGTTTATGAGCCATAATTTCAGATCCAGATATGCTAGCAATCAATCAAGGACTCTAAAAATTCGTTTTCGTGTCATGAATCCAAAAAAACATTGAGCGAAAAAATTTCGCATTGGCCTGTGGCCCAGGACCAGGCAAAATCGGCCTAAAATTGCCCAAACATGCTCTTATTGTGACGTAACACACAAAGAACCCAAAATCCAAGACAAAAATTTTTTTTTGATCTCACGTCGAAGACTTGCCTAATCCGTAGAGGGTTTGATCAACTCTCTAGCTGTATTGGTCGGCAAGTTATGACTGGACAAAATTTGGGCCACTTATGTGGCTTTGCGGTCCTAGGGTTTTAGGCATTCTTTCACTTAAACGTTGCAGGTAAGCAGCTTTTCCTTTAACAAAGGCTTTGCATATTTTCGCAGTGCATCAAGCGTTCGAACTGTCAATGATCAGATGATGCAGTTGGAGAGGGCTTTCATAGATCAAAATCCACTGCCAGGAAGAGTTTCGTACAGGTGATGATTCTCAATTTTTTCTTGGTTTGAATTTCACGTTACAATTCAGCAAGCAATGCCATACGTCATGGTCGTCCGCAGGGGGGGAAGCGGGCGTTTTCCCCCTGGAAATTGGGACTATATAATCAAAATTTTCTAGAAAACCTAAAGTCAGAAATTTATTCCGATTAATTGATTTGATTCTTGCACTGATATTCTATTTGCCAGTATGATACTCACACTCCACAAGAGCCAGGTTCACTATTCTGGTTTCGTGCAATGGTGAGCTTGCAGTTCAACAATAGCATGGCAACAAATCTTCAAAGGTTTACCAAATAATGGTGGAAGGCGCTTTGCAACATATGGCTGTTGAACGCAGACACTTGGCAGGTAATGCAGCGAGACAGTGACTGCTGATAGCGGAAATGCACGTAGTTTTGTACTGTGTGAAAAAAGCGGTGAATTTGTAGCAACGTTTCCACAAGTCTGAAAAATCCATTGTTAGTGTGAAACTGAGTGTGAACAATGTGCCTGGACTTAGTGAATAGCTTCAAACTAATTTTATGCAGGCTTCTTTTCACCAGTGGTGTAACTACAGAGCAGGGGTGGGGAACCCGCGGGCCAAATGCAGCCCGTAAGAAAATTTTAATTACCAGAGTTATGAGTACAAAATCGCGCCAATACGAAGCTCCATGAGAAGCAGGTACTTAGAAAATAAGTCAAGAGAAATCATTCTTCCTCATAGTTAGATACAGGCAGAATTATAGGATAAAATTCATTGAGTTTGCGGCCCGCCAGCGATAATAAGCAATTCATGCGCCCCGTGATGATAAAAGGTTCCCCCTATAAAGGTTTGAGCCAGATGGGCGAAACTAGCTAAAAGGGGCCCAAATGCCACTCTAGGAGGCCCACTAGCCAACACTCAGATCACTTGAGAAGTGATGGTGAATCCGGATGTGGATGGATATACTAAAACGCTACATCACTGAAAAATACTCAGACAAACGCAAAAACACAACAACCTACTAAAAAACAAAAGAATACTAAAACCGAAAAACAAGCTAAGTGGGAGCCCAGTTTTTGCATTGAACTTGCCAGGGGGCAATTCACCCCCCGCCTTTCACACAATATAAAACTACGTGGCTTGTTAGAATACGTCTTAATCGTTGATGTTTAATTCTGATTTCTGAGTGCAACACTACATTTGTTGTGGCGACTTTTCATAATCAATTGCTCAAAATTTTGAAATCCTGCATGATATTCTAACTTTAGTGAGTTGTCTGATAGTCGTGTCAACATAGTCTTTTTGTTGGGCTTATGTTTGATGAGCGTTCCTCGTAAAATATCAGCAACGACAAGCACGGTTTCATAGAAGGTTGGTTGATCGCTTTGGACGAGATCTTATACGTTTGCAGCTCTTGTTGCTAAGTGACGCTGGCAAGTCGTGCTGGGCAAAAGGATCCATATTTTATGGTTTTACTATAGACTATGGCACTACTTCTGTGAAAAGAAGTACCTGCTTTGAAAATCTGCAGATTGCCTATCGTGAAAAGTAAAAGTACCTGGATATGGCTGCCAATGAAGCGCATTTTTTGTGACTGTTGTTGCAACATGGGGCATTTTCCTTGTGGTGTACTCGTGAAGAAAGGGTAAAGTGTTTCGTGAACGGACATTGCATTGCATCGTCAGTATCCTGACAAGAATTAGCAGTAGGGCGACGTTGCCCCCACCCCTGGAAAAATTTCTGCGGACGCCCATGCCGTACGTATATATGGAGATCTGCTGACGGCGAATGAAAGAATTGGTCAATTGACTGTGCTTAATGCGCATTCGGATAACACTGTGGAAAACTAGATTTAATTGCGATTTGTCGGAAATGACTTCGAAAATCGCAAATGAATAAGTTCTGTGCAAACAGTAAGGCAACCAAAGAAGTCACCAAGTCAAGCCGATAAATTTGCAAAGCTATCAAATTTTTGACCTAGGATCATAAGGAATTTTGCCTTTCAAAACAAATTCTACTATGCACTTGGAAAAAAACAGAAAAAGTATTTAGTATGATGTCACCACCCTATCGAAGGCATCAATGTCACTACGGAATTATTATCCTACTTCAACATTATTTCATTTGGCAAAGTTTTGTGTTTATTCACAGTAAACCCAGAAATATCTTGCCATTAGTAAAAAAATTAACAGAAAAAGCAATACAATATATTTATTTTAATGCAAATCAGTATATACAGTAATTATCTCCTTTACAAAAATATTTTTGGAAAGTTCTTCCGATGTTGCACAATCAGGAATATTTGCAAAACATTTCAAAACTACCACTGCTTGATTGTTCAAAGTTAAATCTGAGATTTACGAAACACATCGATTGCTAGGGTTACATCTCAAAACATATTCACAAAGTTTGAAGATAAAGACAGTAGTTAATAAAGATGAAGTAAGATAAGAATTTTTATTGAAAGGTTTGCACGAAAGTCTGAGGAATATTGTGCATTATGTGCATGATATTTTCATTGCTTGAAAATAAAACGTCCTTTTATGAACAAACTAAAACTTTTTCAAATGTTTGAGACCCTATCAACAGCAGTGCATAATTTATCACCAATTTCAATCTTTCTGAATGAATTTTTTTACAAGCATTATAGGCTCAAACTTAAAACCACTGCTTTTTTT
>JGI24158J21664_10008802_pt1 | contig 13451 bp, 11 predicted proteins | sample Ectturendosymbi3_FD_21664 | JGI IMG/M metagenome (IMG submission 21664) | reverse complement strand
TGACGCGAATGACAAGTTGATACAAACCAGATCTCACGAACGAGCTACAATAGCGAGTAGGAAACGGCAAGTCGTAATGCCAAAAGTTAAATCCACTATAAATATAAGAAAAGTTCAAAATTCAACACAAAAGTAATTTTTCCGGAAAACTCACAATCAAAAACATGCTAGTGTGAGTACTCCGGCATAATTTCATCTTATGATGTCTTGATCCTTGTTGCAGAGTGAAGTCCTTGAATGTTGGAACTGAAATTGTAACCGAACGTATTTTTCTATTTTGAAACCATTTTGTGTCTTGTCTCATAGGAACATCTGCTGAATGTTTAAAATCTGAAGTTTGTACGGCGTAATCTTTGTACTCGTCTAAAAAGACTGCATCATTATTTTTCCAGCAAAATAACATACATTTTGTAAGATTTTCGAACAAATCCACTAATTTGGTTAAAGATCGTTATCACTCTTATACATGGAGAGCAACGCCACTTGGTCAGTAACCACACCGATGCCGACCTTCCCTCCACTACCTTACGCAGAACCTTACTGGATTGCTTCGGAAGCAGTGCTCGTCATTCTTACTCTGGGAACGATATACCTTTTGTATGCAATGACTTATTACGCGTGCAAATTAGAGAAGAAGAACACCACCAAACGGTTGGTGATGATCTGCATAGTCAGTGTGGCGGCTGGCTTGGCTCGCTTGACATCCGATCACACGGTGGCGTTCTTGGGGTGGCAGAGCGATTTGAAATGCCGGATCACTTCGTCTGTCAGCGTTGCTTTTTACTCATGCAGCATCTATCCAGTCTACGTATTTCTCTGGTACCGACAAAACGCCTTTTATTCCAGCCAAACGCTCAAACATCTTTTGAACAGGCACGTACAAAATATCAGCTACGCCACTTTGAGCGTGCTTGCCGGCGGCGGGCTCATAGTCACTGTTCTGTTTCAAATACCAAGCGTAACAGGTTGGGACTTTCGCGCCACCAGCACAGGTTGCCGAGACGCCCATGACACTCAGGATGTGGAAGTCCTACCTTTGATGGTCATTTTAATTTCGACGCTGGGACAGGTATCGTTACTGGGCTTGCTGCTTTATCCGCTTATAACCACGAAAAGGAAGCAAGAGCGAATGTCGCAAAGCAGTATTGTGAGGCCGTCGCCGAAAAGACAATTAAGTGGCGGCAGTGGCCTCATGAGGCAGGCAATGCACGGAGCAATGAAGAAAAGGGAATTCGGCGAAGGTGACGTAATTGAAACGCGGAAAGCAGTCGGCGAAAGTTCCCTAACGTTGTACAACGTTGGTCAACACAATGCTCTGGCGAGCAGCGACGACGAGTCTGTTCGATCACTGTCAGTATATTCAGGATATTCAGGTCAGTGAAAATCGTTTTATCAGATGCAGTATCTGCTAGTGTTGCGATATAGTGAATTCACGTAATGTACAGAGAGCGTATTTAGCTGCATATTTCGTGGACGTGTTAAAAAGCGGACAGATAAAAGCTTTTTTTCAAAAATTGCACAAAACGTCAATGATCTTAGGTAATAGAACTTTAACTTTATGGGAACAATGTTTGCCAGCACCAAATGAGCTGAATAACTTGTAAATTAACGTCGGCTTTCCTGCAATTTTCTGACGTGTGGCACCGACCAGCATTCGAGCCCACACAAGCATCTATATGCGCAGGCATGACACTCTAATAAGCGAGCGTACCGGTTGTGCGACAAACACATGATTACAAACTAGCAACAACAAGTCGGAAAATTGCGAAGCTTTACCAGTACCCGTGTCTTAGGAGAAAACACTTTCCTTCAACTTGCACTCCCTCTACTCGCTTTTGCAGCAGTTTGCGCTTGAGGAATACGGTTAGCTCACGGATCTATGTCGACCAAACAAAAATGGTTTGAGCTTACAACTCGACGCAACTGCCCCGTTCCTGCGAAGTTTAAACACAGTGGAAGGTCACTGGGTCAATGACCGTGGCCTCTCAAGCGTAGTGCAAGTTTCACTGTCAAAATAATTTTTTTTCCATCAATAGAATGTAGTATGATCTCAAGTAAACATAGCTTAGAAATAACTTAAGCAATGTCATATTACTGCAGGAAGACTTGATCGTTATCCTGGAAACAAACCTTACAAATTTCGTTCTCGTTTACGGGATCACAGTTTTACAACTGGCCTCATTTATTATTTTTACTGCTGAAAGTTCAGCTTTCAGCCCCCTGCATGTTTTGGCCTCATCCACTTTGGAGCGATCTTCACTTTGCCTTTTCCTTCAGTAAACCGATAATTATGCTATGGTTTTGCTTTTAGCTTCGGACAATCTGGTTCAGGATATCAGCACTGCACCCTTGCTCCACGGTATAAACAGTTTTATTTTTTATGCCTTGGTCTATCAGCTTACACATCGGGAAGCGAAACAACCTTCACCAGCGACTACACATACACGTCCAGATCAGAATACGAAAGCGATCAAGAAATGCGACGTTCTTCTTCCAAGAGCGTAAAGACAGTAACACGGAAAAGGTTTGAACTGTAAATTTGGGTTGCTCGTTTCTTATCAGTACTGGAACCAATTAGATAAGCATTATGCCATTCTTTACGCTTGCAGAACGTGCTTGTGATTATAAATTTTGATTTTGAAAACACGTACCAGGCATAAGACAGCGCGGATAAACCCATGCATTGTCTTCACACTCAGGTACAAGTTCAAAAATTCTGAGAGTAATTTTGTTAGCAAACATATGCCGGAAAAACAGAAAGCTATCAGAAATTTGCAGACCAAACTTTAGCATGTTCATTGGCATACACGATGTGTCTGCCAGTACTCACGTTATCTTTTGTCAGAATAACGACATTCAAGCAGCATAACCATTACTTCACAGTAGTCGCCGTCACACAGGCGTCAACTCTGCTCCACTGATCAGGCCGCAAAAGTCGAAGCGGAAGCGACGCAGTATGTGGATATTGAGTAACTAATGACCTTTAACCCGACCCCTGTCCAATATTGGGAAATAGGATTCCGCTGTGTTCCTATTTTGAAAGCAGAACTTAGGCAAATATTTTAAAAGCATAACTTACGCAAATATTTTGAAAGCATAACTTATAATCATGAAACAAATTGCTTCCACTGATCGTGTGTGGATGTCAAAAACAACCGCCTGGATTCTGGTTTGTGTCAAACTGGCATGACTGCTTTTCAAACGTGGTTTTGCATTACTGTTAGAAAATCAAGTCCTATATGTGACTGTTAATTATCCTGTAAATAATCTAATTTTGCCAATTTCAGCACGAAAACCAGAAACAGCCAAATCTTCGCCAAAAATTCACAAACCACTCCAACAAGAGGACGCCGTGACTCTGGAGATTCGTGCAGAAATTCGGTGTGTCGCCGGATAAGGAAGCGCGACTCGAGGAAACGGAGAAGACATCGTCGGAGCAAATCCGAAATACGAAAGTAAGTGACCACCCCTTGCCACCCGACAACGAAGTGAGCACGTGGTCAAGAAGGACAGGTTTTATCCATACAGCAAAAACGATCGTAGCTCAGCAACTAAGTAGAAATTCTGCACCTGACAATGATTAGCTGCAGCAGTCAAGATACATACAAGCGTTCAAAATAAGCGTTGCATTTCCGGTAAACAAAGTTTCGGTAGTGCACCTGTTTGCTTGAAAAGTCATTTGATGCGGTTTTGTACGTGCATAAGATTGCTGCAAATTAGCATATCGGTAGCTATTATTAGCGCGTTTCCGGTGTTGCATGCGCAGATTCATGCCACGCTATCCGGTGAATATACAACCTGTTTTTTTCGCTAGCCCAATCATTTACCTAAAGAAAGCACAACTGTGCCCTAAGAGTGTCCGTAATTTATTACTTAGAAAAACTGTGAATAGTTTTGTTCGTAAGCAACGTTTCAATTTCGAGTTACTTGAAGTGCTATACAAACATGGTTTTTCATGCGAGGATCATAAAAATAGGTTGCTTTGCGTAAAATACTGGAATATTTACATAAATTAGCGTCTATACGCTTTGGACCTTTCACAACGGTAATTTTTGAAAAAATTCGGACGTTTTGCAGGGAAAGAAAAATGAAGCTACTCATCCGAAAGGTCTTTATGCTCACAACAGCTTGCGTCATATCCGATATTTTCTTTACCATCGCTCAACTGATGTTCGTAGTCCCGGAGTTGACATACCTGATGATTTTCGATATAAATATTTTCATTAACATCTTCTGCATCATTTTGTCTTTTAAAGATTGGAAAAAAATTTTGCTCTCTCCATTCTTGCACAGGTAAGTTTTGAAAATAATTATGCGTTTTGTCAATCACGTGATGTTAAGCTATTTCTGAAGAAAACCTCAGAGCAAAGTTGAGGTATAACTGCCTTTACAAGGCTGTTGTCAGTAATGAGATGTCTTTACTAGTCAGTAATCCATGAGCAGCTCATGGACAGTTGGAGAACTTGCCTTGCTATAAAAAATACTTTGGTAAAATAAAAGGAAAGTAAATGGGTGTTATAAACGCAGCAAGAGCTGTGCTTTACCTATTTTGACTTAAAGCTGCAGCTTTTTTCTCGAAATTGCCAAAGCCATCTTGAGACCTGTTGTTAGTCACAAACTAGAACTGTTGCTTACAATTATTTTTAGAGAACGTCTGTAGTCAAATAGTATAACATGTTTGTCATGGGACTGGCGTGGAGGTTAATGAAATGTACTGGAAACTAGCTTAGGCTGAGCTTAAAACACGAAGCATCACATTTCGCAGCTGGTGTCCGTTTCAGACGTGCGCAAAAGAGAAAGGATGCTTGGTTACACGGCGTGTCTCAAACCAAAATGACGTCGCTAGACCACAGCAACGATTCTCTGAAGAAACATCCAGCGTCTGATGCAGCATCTCTTTCCTCGGCTGGATGCACCACATCGGCGTCCGCTCACACCCCCGAACGTTTGCCTGTAAAACAAACTGCCAGTGAGGTGGAAACGACTGTTTTGTGACGCGTACTCTGTAAAAAAATGGCTTCTAAATTGCATAATGGATTTATTCAACTATTATGTTTTTCGTTTATTTGTTCTACAAGCACGCAGTTTGTGAAGACGTGTCGACGCAAAAACGTCCTTTTTAATTTGCTTATTAATGGTAAATATAAACAAACAGGGGTTACTGCATATGAGAACCAACTGTGGTCCCCTGGATTTTAGAAATGTTTTTTTGTGTTAAACGTCGTTTGCACTTCTTACAATCACTACAAATCACTACACGGGCTTGCGTTCCGTTTCCTGAGTAGAGCGCAGTAGGGGTGTTCTGCAAATTCATTATTTTATAATCGAATTCCATATAGGTATAAAGCCTCGGGACATTGCCCCACTATGTTGTCTCAAGGGCGGCACGTTTTCAGGGCAAGACTTATCAAAACTGAAATAAAGTAAACGGTTAGCTAACTATTTTCGTAATGCACACTGCTGGTCATAACGCAGACAGAAAGAGAAGCATAGCGACACAAAGCATATGCACGAGTGGCAGTAATGTATTAGCTGACATAATATTACCTATTTGAGAAAGAAAACAACGCGCAGTACGCATACAGCCAAACACAGGGTTCGTATTTGCTCTGTTGTCACTGCTAGAAGGACTTTTCTTCCCACGATTTCCCACTTTGTGAGAACAATGAGGGCGCTGTCCAATTATTTTCCATCGACCTGCAGTACAATTGGTGAGCAAAATTTTGTAAGTTTACAGGCCGCCACATGTTTCGTTGTATTTCACCAACACGTTTTTCACCTCATCGCGATTCCAGAGAGCAGCCCCTCTGCTCTCCCACGGGTGGCCAATTTTTGTCACAGAGTTTCGACTCGTGGTTAGGGATCTGCAGTCATCTTTGAACCCACGTGGGAATAAAAACACTTCATATCTGTCCGATGTAGCTGTTATTGTGTTATATCTGACCAATTTAGGGCTCGGTCAGTTAAATGTGTCCGATTTACCAGTTTGTGTATCAAACGTTTCTGATACAATACGAAATTTATTCATTGACAAATGGCGACCAATAGATTTATCTGTAGCAGAATGCAACATGCATGGTGATGGCGAGAAAAAACGTGGATACAGTCAATTTTTGTTAAAATTTAAACAGCGTTAATATGTTTCCTTTATGTCATCAGTAGGTCAGTGTTATATACCTACCTAAATGTATGGAGACGTGATACAAGGTGGTGAAAAGGATCTTGCAAATCTTTTAACTTGTTTCCAACAAAATCTGGTTTGTTGTGATGCGAAGTTTCGCAATCATTCAAATTAGTTGTGGATGAAAATGTTTTTTTAAATAAACACGTTTTCAAACAAACCATTCGTTGCGAAACCAAGACAACCATTAGACAAGAAACCGTGAAAGTGCATTGAAAAACTTTTTCCACTTTACTTGGGTTTGCAAATGTGCTATTATTTATGCACTGAACAGCATTATAAATATCGTTGGTGAATGAAAAAGGCTTTTGGCGAAGCATGTATAACGCAGAAACAACAAGGATGCAACTGGTGTCCTGACTGCAACGTTGATTCCATCACTGGGCTGCCACACTGAGCTTATAATATAAGTTACACAACTGACAAGAATAAATTTGAACTCGATCTGTGTGTGACGGTGACACACACTTTTGTTTAATCTGAGGAAATACAGGAAAAGTCAGAATTTTTTTGTGGTGAAGCGCTTATTGATGCATGCAAGACTTTCTCCGTAAAACCCAATTTCGCCATGGCTAAAACATTTATGTCACAGCAGATATTCCGCATTCCATGGAACTACACTTAGGCTCATTGATATAGCTTTGATGTCATTGTTGCTTTTATTGAAAACTATTTTGTCAACTCCAACTATTGGAACTATTACAAATATTGTTAATTCTTACTTGAGGCTACGTTTTTGTAGCCTGTTTTGTTAGGCCTAAACATTTTCCTTTTAATTTTGACTGTGTTTTTATATTTTGAAGCAGTGGACTCAACCTTTTCGATGAAAGGAGCCAAATCTACACTTACGACTTTATCAGAGAGCCGCACGAAAGAAATATTAACACAAGTCAATTGACAAGTTTTGTTCTATTGCAGAACGAAGTCTGTTACACAAAATATTAAAGGTTTTATTGAATGACTGCTGAGGGCCGCACAAGGGGTGCTTGGGAGCCGCATGCGGCCACTCAAAACAGTGGCTGAGAACAACTGTTTCAGAGGTTGCCATCGGTCATCGATGGCAACAAAATTCAAAGTAAGGCATCTATCCCAAAACTGCTCGGTAAGTTTTATCGGGTCGAATTCCCAAATTGCCTAGGTCCCAGGGACCGAGTTTAAGGGGAGGAAGGGAGGGGCATGTCCTCCCCAACTTTTGGACAGGGGAGACACAATATCCTTTGTCTCTCCAATATCTTGTGATAAAAATAATGTAATTGTACAAATTTCATGGTTACATTACTGTTGAAAACCCCAGCATGAAGCCAGGGAATAAATAAGAAAAATCTATATTATCAATGGAATATCTATAAACACAGTGTACAGATGTATTATGTAAACTGAGTTATTACCATTGTTGATAATTGCGTTGGATAATTTGAATTAACCGAATCAGTGTGTACATAAACGTCCGTCAACCATGTGACTGATTCGTGTCATCAGGGCCAGCCTTAAGCCGATGCGGCTGCATTGGGCCCCGCGCCTCAGGGGGCCCGGGGCATGGTAGTTGGGCAGGTTGTTTTTTTTTGCCAAATACTCCTTGCGCACGAGAATCGTATAAAGACTTATAAATCGCATTGTTAGCAAATAATTATCTCGTTTGAATGAACGATGAATTTCCTATAATTATTATTAAACGAGCGTTATATCTGCGCTTCACTACGTCCCACTCTTCATGGATAAAATTTTATTGTTACTAGTGCCAGTTGAGACTGAAGTAGACCTACAGCTACTGCAAACAATGTGTGTAGTAATTCAACTGGCAATGAACCGGTCAAGATGAGTGACTTTCGTATTACCTTTGATCAGTCGTGGATCTGCTCTCCGAATGGAGGCGTGGGTTCGAAACCCTCTTCTGACACCATGTCGTGTTCGGTGGCGTTCAGCATATACAACATACAAGTGCCTTCGATAATCACGCACAAAACAACTGACGCTCACTGTCACACATGCTAACGGTACACTGGTTTTCCTGAGGGCGCGTGAGGACGATTACATTGCAAGTACTGATTGCTATGCATGCACGATGATTAGCACAAAACACCCCACAGACCAGGCGTTTGGGGGGCAGTCAAATAAGGGGGCGCCAAAAAGTCTTCACTTGTTTAAAATACCCCAGTTTCTCTGCGACAATCGTTGGGTATCACACCAAAGTGGTTTCCTTTTCTAGGCCAAGAAAATGGCTATTTTTGTTGGTCGAACTGTGCGATCTTTCAGGGAATCACCACAGTTTAAAATCGCCCTTCATCACTGACATTGATTGATTAACAAAAAGTTTGAAGCAGGTCCAAAAAGATAGGTCCCATTTCTCACAAGCTACACCCAACTGAGAATACTGTGGGTGTCCCAAACAATCATTAATATCTACAATAAGTTGTTTGAAAGATATGCATTAAGGCAGTGGTCCCCAACCCTTTTGTAACCGCTGCCCGGTCAACGCACGACAATTTTACCGCGGCCCGAGAGTACTCTTGCAACAGTGTTTCTATGGGAAGAATCGACTAATTACATGCCCAGAAAGCGAGTGGTGTCACCACCAGTATACATTTTGTAATTTCATGGCCTGGGGATTGAGGACCACTGCTCTAAGGCATGCTGCGTGCTAGTGTTTGACGCTGTTTTGGATATACGCACATCGAAAAAAAAATGTCTGCAACGTATTCCGAACTGCTTAGAAGAAGAATGGTTCTTCTCACTTGGAAGTGACAACTCAATTTCCAAGGAAGTAACAACTCAATTTCCAAGGAAGTGACAACTCAATTTCCAAGGAAGTGACAACTCAATTTCCAAGCATTGAGCCGAATAAATGGAAAACTGACGATCACATTTCCAGACGAAGCTTGCACAGTTACATGCACATTGCACATGGAAAGCATATTTATTGCTGAAGCGGCAATTCCAAAGCAAAAAATAAATGAAAGACATTTGCTATGACATTACTACCATTTTAGGTAGCTCTGCTGGTTATCGTGAAAAACGATCTCATCATTACATGATAGGTTCAAACTGGGCCTGAAAGCATAGCCTATTGTCCTAAAGCACATTTAACGCCGCTAATATAAATGGAATTTCAATGAAGTGTTTGATACTGTTTCACATATTTTGACATTGGACTGCTGATGTGTAGAAAAAACATCAATCTCACTAACCCAAATTATGAAAAAAAGGTGTGACTGTTCAAAAGAAATAGGGGCAATCGGGATGGCACCATCAAACTCACAGTGAATACCTCCATACTCAAGCTCTAGTCTCCCTGATAAAGTCAATTTCCAATTTTGTGTATACTACTACGAACCCCCAAACAGCCTTTAAGCCACCCTCAATGCTGTTGATCTGACGATGGATCTACTTCTATCCAGGCCAGCAAACACAAGTCAGAAACAGCCTATAACCCATTTAAAACCATGAATCTAAGCCAACTCCACAGATGCTAGTGAAAGTGCCAAAATTTGCATTGTTTTTCTGCGTTTCCACTCAAATTAATGCGATTTACGCGGAATACCTAGCCCAGGGATCTCCAAATTTTTTGTCAGAGGACCAAATAAGGTAGTACAGAACATGTCGAGAGCCGGACGTCTTGCGTAATGTAATTGTTTCGGGGTATAGTACATTCGACCAAAGCAACAAATTTGCGTAAGTATTTTTTTTCACCAATGACAAAATTATTTTGTGGGCCGCAGTTTGGAGACCCTGATCTAGCCAATAGGCTACGCATTTTGCTGTTGGATGCAGATTTCGCTAACCATGCCAAATTTGTCTTTTCGTGTCGGCGTGAGCTATCTACGGGTTCGCACTTGCAACAAAAGGATCAAGACAAGACCATGTGGCAATCAGTCCATGTGGCCATGGGCGCAATTTGGTGGGAGAGACGGGGGACGTGTCCCCCCACTTTTTTAGGCGGGGGGGACATAATATGCTATGTTCCCCCCCTTTTTTGCGGGGTTTCTATTTGGAGAGGTTTCAAAACTAAATGTTACATTTGTCACGTTTTGTGTGAAGAGTTTTTCATGTTAGATGTTACACATAACCATTTTGATGTTGGAACAGAGTTTGGTGTGGTGTCACTGATCCTGATATTTTATAAATTTTTACTTCAAAAATGATTTGTAGCATTTTGCAAGTTTCTAGAGACCGTAAAAGATTATTAACTGCCTCTGTCCCGCATTTATCTAGTGTGGTTTACTGTAAGAACGTCGCTGTCTTGAAACAGTGAAGTTTAACGGCTGCACACGTGAGAGACCACAGTACAGCCGTGATTTATTTCGTGCGAAAACGTTGGCTAATTTGCTTTAATGTAACGTTGGTTGTCACGTATTCAGAAACAGACAGCGTAAAATTTAAAGATGCAAGTGTAGCCTATAATGTTAGAGAATTACATTTTAAGGCAAAAGTCGCGAAGTTTTTGCCGAAAACAAATAGCAGCACTATTGTGGAGACTTAGTTTTAGGATAAGTAGTTTTGCAAAAGACTGTCTTCAACCATTAGTAAACAGGATTTCCATCAAAACGTTAGAGAAGTATTGACCTAGTTATATATTGTCCAATAGCTCAAAACTTAATGGTTTGACTAGGAATTAAAGATAGCTTATACATTTAGCCTTTTTTCTTGTACGTCACGACAAGAGTGACCAACAAATTCAAAAGATATTTGTACCCACAATGCAGCAATGCTTTCATCCAAGTGCGAAATATTTGCTTTACACGTAGCCTACGCATGGGTAGCGGAACTCGTTTCAAAGTGGGGTGGACAAGTGCACGTCAAAAAATTAGAGCAATTAATATGACGTCATTAACTTTTGTCAGCATATTTAAGCAATTTTATTGAAAATTTGATAAGCCCTCAACGAACGCTATCTGCAGAACACCCTATCTATCACACACTACATTGTCTTGAGCACATAAATGCAATTAGTTGTTCTTAGTCTTACACAAAAACAATTTACTTTAACAATGGACCCAATACGAATTGTGTTATTTAAACTTATTTATGCAAAATTCGAAATTTGAAAGTGGGAGGGCCAAGCCCTCCCAAAAAAGTGGGTAAGCCTAGAGCCATGCGGCCCTCCAGGTTCCGCCACCTATGAGCCTACGTAACACCTAGTTTTGCTGGACATTCTTTTCGTGTTATTTTAGGTGAAACGTGATACACTTTTCCAATTCACCGTGGTTTCTTTTGATTTCTGTTTAATCTCAAATATATTTTCGTGTCGTTATGCATGTATAACTCTAGAATAAAACTTTTAACATTAATTTCACCTATTAATATTTTATGTTAAACCTGAACAATTCGAATGTGAAAAGACTGAATTGAGTGGCATAACTGACAGACATCACAAGCACCAGTCACCAGCAGACCCGTAACCAGCTTGGGACACCTGGGGGGAAGAATAATTTTCTGAAGGAAGCCCAAATTTTACATTGATAGCATGAAACAATGCGTTACATAGCATGTAACAACGAAAACAATGGTTATGCGTACAATATGTCCAAGACATTTTTTCAGGGTGTAGAAAGTTTTTCCAGGGGGGCGAAGCCCTCCCCTTAGTTACGGGCGTGGTCACCAGATGATTAGGTATGCAGAAATCATAGGTATGCAGAAATCATCTTCTCTAGTTGGCTTGGATAATTCTGCTTGGGAGTTTGATTGATGTTGGGAAAGGGTATTAGACAAACGATGTTTGGACAATCAAAAGGGTACCCAACAGCATGCAGGGGCTGACAAGGGGAGTTTGAAAGAATACATCCTCCACTCATCAGCAGTTAAAATAAATTGTAAATCATTTTGTGCACTACGTTAATTTTGGCCAAATATGTTTTGCTACTGTAAGAGGATATCAATGGATGTTTGGCTACGAGTGGGGCTGCATGCATGATGTCCAGTGGCTAAAGATTTGTATAGCATTTTAAAGAGAAGAAATGTGCAAGAAAAATATTTAACTACCATACCCTGCAAAATATATATCATACCTTGCAATTTATTGTCTATATAAGGTTAAGCAACTTAATAAAGACATCAAATCACGCTGCAACCCACGTTTCTTATAAAATGCATGAAAGTAGATGTGTTCTACTTAAGAGTGATATGCACGTGCGACCAATGCGATTCACCGTTTTGTGCACTCCAACTGACAGCTTTGATGAAACCAAATTGATGTGTTCTACTATATTGCATTGCTTGTTTGTATCATAGTCTGATAGTAGTGTAATCAAGCTGAACTACAGTACCATGTCCAACAACAAAATTAAGTTTATTAATTTCTAAATCATTTGTAGGAATAAAGCAAAGCGTGATTAGTGTTGCTTTGAAAACACCTCTGAAAACAAGATTGGAAATCTGTATTTACATAATTTCACTTCCGCATAGGCCCGATGACTATATTGGTTTTACATCAAGCTGTCCCCCCACATTTTATAACAAAATTGCGCCCATGCATGTGGCAATCATGACAAGACCATGTGGCAATCATGTTGCCAGGCGGATAACCAGGGAGGGGGTCGAAAAGCGCTGTACTGCACCCTTCTAAAATTTTTAACTGCAGATATTGAACCGTTGAGCAAAAATTGTCATGACCGTAGAGCCAATTAAATCATTCCACCAAGCTGTAGATTGTTGGTATTTTGCCGAAGTTATGATTTATTGTTTAATATGACTCAGCCAACAAGCAGAAGCACCATAAAAGCCATCGCATGCAGTAAACCAACCATTAACGAAAATTGGAGCAAATGAAAACACAATGGCACAATAGCTGATCTGTGTAAACAAAGATGAGCGCTGTGTCATACAGGATTGGCGAAAGACCGTGGCGGTCATCTAGTCAACCAACACCGTTTATCAGTTTTTGGCAATTGTTGAGAAACAGCAGTTGGAGATCGAATAGGCATAATGAAAAGAAAAACAAAAAACGAATGAACGCAGAACATGGTGAAGAAAATGCACAGGTGAAAGCGCATGCCTATGTACAGAGATGAGTGGATCGAATTTAAGTGAAGAAATTTGGTGTGGTTAGAGTATTTTTAGCAATACAAATAAATTAAAAAATAGTAATAAAAAAAGTAAAAAAGTTTCAAAAACTAATTAATGAGGCACAAAAGAAAACAAAGCAAAACAGAAAAAAACAAAAAGTGTACTTCATGCCGAAAAGCATAGAATATGCACACAGAAAATGCGAAAAAGTAAATACACACAAAAAATAAAACAGAGTTACAGAATACTAGAATACACAGTATTTTGTTCT